>ERZ1673961.577-NODE-577-length-13608-cov-7.813399_pt1 | contig 13608 bp, 9 predicted proteins | sample MGYA00580189_ERZ1673961 | MGnify/ENA primary metagenome ERZ1673961 (study PRJEB41334, sample SAMN05608105) | rock metagenome | biome: terrestrial subsurface; feature: shale formation; material: shale | place: USA: Pennsylvania ... | reverse complement strand
AAAAGTGGCTACGATACTTGTGGCTATTCAAGTAATAATGCATAACTTCAGTCACAGTTTATTCAACAATTACCCTATATAGTAACTTGCATATAATCAATACACTGCTCCGATTATAACTACAAGTATATATAAATCGCCCCCATGGAGGTCTCTATGCCCCAGAATTATGATAGACATATCAGTAATTTGACCAAAGACACTTACGCTTTGATATTGGCAGGTGGTCGAGGTAGTCGTTTATTTGAACTCACCGATTTTCGAGCAAAACCTGCTGTATATTTTGGTGGTAAGTTTCGTATTATCGATTTTCCACTATCAAACTGTTTCAATTCAGGTATTCACCGCGTAGGTATCGCTACACAATACAAGTCGCACTCGTTGATCCGTCACATTAGCCGCGGTTGGGGAAGCCTTAGGGCTCAACAATTTGTTGAAATTTTACCTGCTTCACAACGAACGGGCGATGACTGGTATGCTGGTACAGCGGATGCGGTATATCAAAATATTGATATAATTCGTTCACATAGACCCAAGTACATTCTAATTCTGTCTGGTGACCATGTATATCGTATGGACTACGGCACTCTACTAGCGGAGCATGTGGCAAATAACGCAGATATGACAGTCTGTTGCCTAGAAGTTGATACTGAAGAAGCTGCAGGTAGCTTTGGTGTTCTAACCGTAGATTCCAAAAACAAAATAGTCGCTTTTGATGAGAAACCTGCTCAACCTAATGAAATTCCGAATAAACCGAATAAGTGTTTGGCTTCAATGGGCAATTATTTATTCAATGTTGATTTTCTTTTTAACCAGTTATTAAAAGATGTGGATGTCCAAGGATCCACCCGCGATTTTGGCCACGATATCATTCCTTCAATCATTAATGAGAGTAATGTTTTTGCGTACTCTTTCAAAGATCCAGACAGTGAAAATCAGCCCTACTGGCGTGACGTGGGTACACTTGACTCATTTTGGGAAGCCAATATGGAACTTGTTACACCTAAACCACAACTTGACCTTTATGATAAAGACTGGCCGATTTGGACATATCAAGAACAGCTTCCACCTGCTAAATTCATTTTTGATAACGATGAACGCCGTGGTATGGCCGTAGATTCAACGGTTTCTGGAGGGTGCATTATTTCTGGTTCAACTATTAGAAAATCATTGTTGTATTCAAGTGTCCATGCCCACTCATACAGTCTTATTGAAGAGTCAGTATTGTTGCATGGCAGTCACGTTGGTGAACACGCTAAACTGAAGAGAGTTATCCTTGACAGTTATTGTTGTGTCCCGGCCGGCTTGAGCATTGGCTATAATAGGGCAGAAAGCAATTGCGTTCTCCATCAATGGAAACATGCGGCCATGACTGGAAACTTTGAATGCAGCGCGGGTGTGCAATGAGTCGATTTTGTTTTTGGCTATTGTTCACCTGTTTTGCGCCCTCCGCTTTCGCCGATGCCCTACTTTCTCTAAAAGTCGAGAACGATATGTTTTCTGCCGGCGGCGACCGTCACTACACCAATGGTATTGAGGCAATCTGGGCTTTTGAACCTGTTGACGGGCATTGGGCCAGACGTTTCGCCGAGGCGCTTCCGGGATGGTCGGCAAGCAGCCTGAAGGGTGTGGCTTATCGATTCGGGCAACAGATGTATACCCCGGAAGATATCGAGGCCGAAGCGCTCATCGAAGACGATCGCCCTTATGCTGGCCTGCTCTTCGGTGGAGTCTCGCTTCTAAACAATACCCAGCATGGCGGCTGGCGAATGGCAGAAAGCCTACACATCGATGTCGGCATCGTCGGTCCGGCTTCCAGGGCCGGGAAGCTACAGAGGGATTTCCACGAGTGGATTACCGCGGACGATCCGAATGGCTGGGATAATCAGCTTGAAAATGAGCTGATCGCTAATCTTGCATACAAACGCGCCTGGGTATTTCAGCAGCATTTCTCCAGCCTTGAAGTCGAATACGGACCGTCTGCGGGTTTTGCCCTAGGTAACTTGTATACATACGCTTCCAGCGGCCTGGGACTGCGTCTGGGAGAGGGGCTCGATCGCAGTTTTGGCATTCCCGCCGTCGCCCCTGCCTATGGAGGGCAATCGTCCTTTCGGCGCGACCAGGGCTTCAGCTGGTACCTCTTCGCCGCAGTCGCGGGGCGCTACATGGCACACAACCTGCTTCTCGACGGCAACACCTTCGAGGACAGCCACTCGGTGGATCGTCGCGAATGGGTAGGCGATGCCCAGGTGGGTGCAGCGCTGACCTGGGATCGCTGGCAGATCGCCTACACCTATTTGTGGCGCAGCGACGAGTTCGAGAAGCAGGACGGCTTTGATCAGTTCGGTTCGATCATTCTCTCGACCTGGTTTTAGTTGAAAACAAAATGCACCCGATCGTTGGGCCGGTTACAGATTCAGAGGTAATTCAATGCAGATAAAACGCTTTCATGGTTGGTCGTTACTGGCTTCGCTTCCCCTGGTATGTTTTGTTGCGCCAAGCATGGCTGATGAAGGCTGGGGCGGCACAATCGGAGCCGGGGCGATCTACGCACCCGATTACGTGGGCAGTGACGACTACGAAATCAGGGCCTGGCCGGCGGTTACCCTGACCTACGGCGATCGCTTCTATCTCAATTCGCTCGGAGGCCTCGGATGGAATGCCATCACCCGAGGAAGCTGGAAAGTGTCGCCGTTCATCAGCTACACCCGCCTTCTTGAAATGCTCGGTATTGTCGAGCGTCGGTCCAAGCCTGGTGAGCGGCAAGATTTCTTCTCGATCCGGTCCAACCCCTACGCCAAATTGGTCGAAGGCCAGGTAAGGCGATTTGAAGCAGCAAAGTCAATCGTCGCCGAAGCCAAATCGACGATGACTGCAGACCACATCAGCGCCAAACTCGCTGACCTGGAACTTTTCTATGACCTCTATCACGAGAGCTCCAAAGAACTGCTTGAACGACTGAAGTCGCAAGCCTCGAAAGATGGAGCATAGACAGGAAATGGGCCAAATATCATGCCGACACACTATCCCCCCTCGTGTTTTGCCGCCATTCTGAGCACAGTGATTCTCGCCGGCTGCGCCTCCACAGCCGGCCCCGAATCCGGCAGTAACGTCGGCGAACTGCCCGATGCCTGGACCACGGATGCAGCGGCTTCAGAGGTTGAACCTGAGTGGTGGCTTCGTTTCCAGGATGAGCGACTGAACGCCCTGATCAACGAAGCACAGCGCTACAATACCGACATAGGCCAGGCCGAAGCACGGGAACAACAGGCTCGGGCGCAAGCGGAAATCGCCGGCGCGGATCGCCTGCCCCTGCTTAGCGGTGCCTTTGACGCCAGCCGACAAAAACAACCCGTGCCTGGCGGCGACAGCGCGATCACCGAAAACTACGGCGCATCACTGAATATTTCCTGGGAAATCGATCTCTGGGGCCGCTTGGGCGCGCAATCGGAAGCAGCGCGCCAGGAATACCTCGCCTCGGCCGATACCCTGCGATCGGTCCGTCAGACGATTGCAGGCCAAACCGCCAAAGCCTATTTCGCGGTCATCGAAGCCCGTGAGCAGGTGGCGTTCTCGCAAGAAACGGTTTCTGCTCTCGCCGAGACCGCACGTCAGGTCGGAAATCGGGCCGACGTTGGAGCCATTTCACCCGCTGACAAGCAGCTCGCAATTACCAATCTGGAAACCGCCCGGGGTGGACTGCAACAGCGCCTGGACGCCGAACAGCGCTCATCAAGACAGCTTGAAACCATTCTGCGGGATTATCCGGCCGGTGAAATCCACGCGCCGGAAGCGCTTCCGCCCATTCCAGCCGCTCCTCCGGCTGGCCTTCCCGCAGAGCTTTTGCTGCGCCGCCCCGATATATCCGCGGCCGAACGCAACCTTCGTTCAACGGGACTGCGAACGGAGGCTGCTCGTAAGGCCTTTTTGCCCGCTATTACCCTGACTGGATCCGCGGGCAGGCAGAGCAGCGAGCTCGACAATCTGCTCGATGGTGGTTTTTCGGTGTGGTCCATTGCCGGCCAGATTGTTCAGCCGATTTTCCAGGGCGGCCGTCTGAGCGCCAGTCTGGACCTCGCCGAGGCACGACAGCAAGAGGCGGCTGAAGCTTACGCTGAAATTGTTTTACAGGCGCTGCGTGAAGTCGAAAATGCACTGGCCGCTGATCGCTACCTGGCAGATCGAGAGGCATCCCTTCGGGCGGCAGCGGAAGCGGCGGAAAATGCGCAACGTATCGCTTTCAATCGCTACGCACAGGGGCTGACGCCTTTCATCACCGTGCTTGAGTCCCAGCAGCGAGCCCTTGACACAAGAAGCGCGTGGATTGCCGCCCGGCGGGCCCGCCTCGACAACCGAGTGGACCTGCATCTTGCTCTTGGCGGCGGATTCGGTTCATCACAGGAGCCTACCCAATGATTCGCTTGCAAACCCTGATAATGACCGCACTACTGATAACAACACTTGCGGCCTGTGACAGTTCAACCACCGCTGAGCCGAAAGCCCCGGCAAAAGCGGCGGTAAGCGTCCGGACAGCGGAAATCACCTCCGGCCCGATTCAGGCTTGGGTCTTTGCCGAAGGCACCGCCCGCGCCATAGAGCGGGAATTCTTAAGCTTTGAGAGCGCGGGCCGGATCGCCTATGTCGATCCAGAACTGAAAGAAGGGGATCCGATCAGCGAGGGCCAGGTTATTGCCTATCAGCAACAGGATCGTCCGGAGGCGGATTTAGCAAACGCCCGTGCCAGCGTCGTTGAAGCTCAGGGGCAAAAGGCCATTGCCGAAGCATCGCTTGAAGAGGCCGAGGCCAACCTGGAGGTGGCGAGCAATACCTACCAGCGTTTTCAGGCTCTGATGGATCAGCAGTCCGCCTCCCAGCAGGAACTTGAGGACGCCAGAGCGAAGCTCGAACAGGCGCGCGCAGCCAAGACCCGGGCACAGCGACAACTAACGCCGCGAGCTCGCAAATTGAGGCCGCCAGGGCCCAGGCCGATCTGGCTCGTGTCACGGCGGCTGAGTCACGCATTGTCTCGCCCATCGATGGCGTACTGGCACGCCTTAATATCGAGCAGGGCTATTATTTTTCTCCCCAGCAGATTCAGTCCAACAGCGAGGCGGGCGCCCTCAATACCGTGCCGGTGGTCATCATCGACCCCTCGGCCTTTGAGATCACGGTCAAACTGCCCTCTTACGCTCACCGCCAGGTGACGATTGGCGCCGACGTTCTGTTGCAGCCCGGTGTGGGCCAGGATGTCGCTGGCAGGCCCGATTCGCAAGGCACAGAAACCCCATCCCGTGCGCCTATGGATTTCCCCGTTCGTGGCGAAGTGTATGCGATCAGTCCATCCGTTGACCCCGATACCCGGACCTTTGCCGTTAAGCTTCGCACCACCGAAGGCGCTGACCGCCTTCAGGACGGCGAATTCTTGACCGCCTGGATTGCTGGCCCCCGTATTGAAGACGACCCCATTATTCCGATGGGCGTGACTCGTTTCGAGAATGATCAGGCTTACGTGTTCCGCTTGGACCCAGCCAAAAACGAGGTCTCACGGGTCAACATCAAACTTGGCCTGCGGGGGCGAAATCATCAACAGGTCCTGAAGGGCCTGGCGGTTGGTGATCAAATTGTGGTTGAGGGGCACGCCCGTCTGTCGGATGGGGATTCGGTGCGAATTATCAATAACGACAACCAGAGAGCGGACCGGTCATGAGCGAGCACGAGGAACATTCCGCGCCCCGAGAAACGGACGAGGTCGCCCACGCTCATCCGCTTGCCCGCTTCTTTTTTCTGCAGACGACCTTCGCAATTCTGTTCACAGCGCTGCTTGTAGCCGGCGGCTACTTCGCCTACTCGAATCTGGTGAAGGAATCCCTGCCCGATCTCGACATTCCGATGGCAATAATCACGACGGCATGGCCGGGCGCCGACCCCACAACCATTGAAAGCCAGGTCACCAAGGAGCTTGAAGATGAGATCGCGACCTTGAAGGGGCTGAAAACCTTTTCAAGCGCCTCTTTCGACTCCTTCTCCAATATCTCGGTGGAATTCACCGCACAGTCGGATTCTGCAGATGCGATGAGGCGCCTGCGCGAGGCCGTTTCCGATGCCGAGAGTAACCTTCCTTCCGACGCCGAATCCCCATCGATACAGCAGGTTTCGGTGGATGATCGACCGATTATGACCATCGCCCTCTATGGCTCGGCGTCCGATACAGAGCTCAACCAACTGGCCAAAACTCTACAAGAACGGCTGGAAACCGTCAGTGGCGTTAACGAGGTAGACCTTGGTGGCGCGCGGGATGAAATCATCCAGATCCTGCTAGACCCTGAGCGTCTGCTCGCGCTGGGCATCCCGCCGAACCAGGTTAGCCAGGCCATAACCACGGCCAATCTTGACCAGCCTTTCGGTGAAATAGAGAGCGAAGACATCGGCGCTGTGGTTCGTCTTGCCGGCCAGTTCCAGAATGTTGATGATCTGGCAAACATGCCCGTAGTACGCCTTGGTGAAACCATCAACGAGCGACTGGTTCGTCTGAGGGATCTCGGCGAGGTGCACCGTCAGCTCGAAAAGGAGGAGACACGCGCCTTTTTCAGTGAGTCCGGCAATGATTACAACCAGACCATTGAACTGAGCATCAAGAAAGCGCCCGGTGCCGACACGGTGAAACTGATCGAGCAGATCAGAGCGGAGCTGAACCAGTGGCGTGGCGATAACTTCTGGCCGGAAGGCGTGGACTACACAGTCACTCAGGACGAAGCCGAACAGATCTGGGATTCCCTGTCGAATGTCTTCACAAGCGGCCTACAGGCCATGGTGGCGGTATTTTTGATTCTGTTTGTTATCCTCACCTGGCGAGAGGGCCTGATCGCCGGGCTCTCGATACCGCTTTCCTTTTTTGCTGCCATGCTTGCGCTCTGGGTGCTGGATTACAGTCTTAATGAGCTGGTAATTATCGGTATGGTGCTCGCGCTCGGCCTGCTGGTGGATGTATTCATCCTGATGATGGAAGGCCTTCACGAGGAGATTTACAGCAACCACAAAACCTTCGGCCAAGCGGCACTGGCCACCATTGAGAAATATGGCATGCCGGCGTTTGCCGGGCAGTTGACGACCATCCTCGCACTGGCGCCGCTGATCGCCATTTCCGGCACCTCCGGCAAGTTCATCCGGGTTTTACCAGTGACCGCCATTGCCTGCCTGGTGGCCGCCTTCGTTGTGGCCATGCTGGCCAGCGTGCCGCTGTCCCGGTTTCTTCTCAGCCGTGTCGCACGTCAGGGTGCTGACACCAGGGAAACGCGCACTGACCGTGTTATGAGCAATATAGCCAACGGGCTTAAAACTTGGAGTCTGCACACAACGCTGTCAAACAAGAAGCGGGCAGGCGCCATGGTGGGCGGTGCGCTGGTTCTGTTCGTGCTTGCCATGGTCGCCGCTACCAAGGTACCGCTGGTGCTTTACCCTGACAACGATGGGCTCAACCTCGGCATCAATATCGAACTACCTCCTTCGACAACTCTCGACAGCTCACAAAAGGTGGCTGACGCTGTCGGTGAACTGCTGCGCGACAAGCCCTACTTCGACACGATCATCAAACAGGTCGGCAGAAAGAGCCCAATGGCGGGTGGCTCTGCACTGAATCCGTCCGATGCGGAAAATTTCATCGGCTTCTCGATCACCTTCACCGAGCTCAGCGAACGAGATCAGCCCAGCTACGTCTTGGCGAACGAGATCCGAACGGAGCTATCCGGCTACCTGGAAAAGAACGTGCCGGGCGCATCTTTGCTGGTGCAAGCGGAATCAGGCGGGCCGAGCACGGAGGATCCCATATCCATCGCCCTTTCCGGCGATGACATGGACGAGTTGCAGCATCTCTCAACCCAGGTTCAGGAGCTATTGCGAAGAACGCCCGGCACAACCGACGTCCGGGATAACCTGGGCACGGTCAAAACAGAAATTACGTTACGGCCCAACCGTGAAGCCACGGACTTTTATGGCCTGAGCCAACAGGACCTCGCGACCCAGATCCGCCTTTCCATGGCCAACGATAAGATCGACACCTTCGCAACCGGCGGCACCCAGGATGACCTCGACATTCACATGAGCCTGAGTTGGGGGAGTCGAAATGGTGAGGCAGGCGGTCCGACCCAACTGGCCGAAATGTCCAAAATTCGCGCCTTCCGTCCTTCCGGCGAGACTGTTCCTCTGCTGTCGCTGCTGGACCCCAACGTTACAGAATCGCCCACGTCCATCACCCACAAAGAGGGTGAGCGCACCATCTCCGTGCTGTCGAAAGTTGACGGCCGGAATCTCAACGCGATTATCGCCGAGCTGACCCCGAAACTTGAACAAGCCCAACGCAACTGGCCCCCTGGCTACACCTGGTCAATTGGCGGGGAATCAGAAGAGATGGCCGAAACCTTCGGCTCCGCCGGCGTCATGCTTGTGGTGGCACTGATCATGGTATTTGGTGTGCTGGTGATTGTGTTCGGTTCTTTCAGTCAGGCACTGATTCTGATGACGACCATGCCGCTGGCCCTGATCGGCACCTTCATCGGTTTCTGGCTGACCGGCATGTCGCTGAGTTTTTTTGCGGTCATCGGCGTGGTGTCGCTGATCGGTATCGTCGCGAATAATGGCATCGTCATGGTGGACACCATGAATCGTCTGCTCCGAAATGGCGCTGAAATCGCCGAAGCTGCCGCTGAAGGCGCAGCAACACGACTGCGACCGATCCTGACCACATCGATTACCACGGTTGTCGGTCTGGTGCCGCTGGCCATCGGCAGCCCGATGTATGCGCCGCTGTGCTACGCCATCATTTTCGGCCTTGTTGCTTCGACCGCACTCTCTCTCATTATCGTGCCCTGCCTGTATCTCCTGCTTACCCGGGAAAGTCAGCGCAGCGCCAGCATTCTGGATTGAACAATGAACACAGAAAATGATAACGATGCAAAAAATATGACCACCGGACAGGCCCCGCGGGGTCCCTTGCGCGGCATGAATCCGATTGTCACCCTGGGGTCTGCCGGCTTGATTCTGGCGGCAATGGCCCTGGCAATCACGCTGCCCGACGCCAGCCTGGCTTGGCTGACGGGGGTCCGCGAGGCGCTGTCGCCGATGCTGGCAACCTACTATGTCGCCCTCGTGGGTTTCTTTCTGGTATTCGTTATCTGGTTGGGTATGGGGCGATACAAGAACGTGCGCCTGGGACCAGACGACGAGCCCCCGGAGTTTGCCACCCTGCCATGGATCGCTATGTTGTTCGCCGCCGGAACCGGGGTCGGTCTGCTGTTCTGGAGCATCGCAGAACCGATAACGCATTTCGGCGGCAATCCCTTCAGCGAAGAAGCCGGCACGCCTGCGGCCGCCATTAAAAGCCTGAGTCTGTCATTTTTCCACTGGGGACTGAATGGCTGGGCGATTTTCTCCGTGGTCGGGCTGTCGCTGGCTTATTTCAGCTTCCGGCGGGGTCTTCCGCTGACCATTCGTTCGGCGCTATACCCGCTGATCGGCGACCGTATCAACGGCCCGATCGGTCATGCCGTGGATATTTTTGCCGTGGTGGCCACGGTCTTTGGTATCGCCACCACCTTGGGACTAGGCGCGAGCCAGATGAACACCGGGCTGGACTGGCTCTTTGGCATCGGCGTGACTCCGACTACCCAGCTGGTGATCATCGCCGTTGTCACCGTCATCGCCACGGGATCGGTTGTCACCGGTGTCCATCGAGGCGTACGCCGCTTGAGTGAATTCAATCTCGGGCTGTCGATGGTATTGCTGCTCGTCTTCCTCGTGGCCGGGCCCACAGTCGTTCTCTGTGCCATGCTCGTTCAGTCTACTGGCGACTATCTGGACTCCCTGCTGGCGATGAGCTTTTGGACCGGCGTGAGCACCGACTACCAATGGCAGTTTGACTGGACTGTGTTTTACTGGGGTTGGTGGATTTCCTGGGCGCCCTTCGTGGGCATGTTTATCGCCCGAGTGTCGAAAGGACGCACCATTCGCGAGTTCGTTTTCGGGGTTCTGCTGGTGCCGTCACTGATCACCTTCGTTTGGATAGCGTTGCTCGGCGGCACTGCCCTGTACATGGAGTTGACCGGCACCGGGTCGATTCTGGAAGCGGTTCGCGAGGACGTAGCCGTAGCCCTGTATCAGACCATCGGCACACTGCCCATGCCGAGCGAGGCAATTGCTCTCACCGGTGGCGTGGCAACCCTGTTGATCGCGGTCTATTTCATCACTTCAGCAGACTCGGGAACGCTGGTGATTACCACCATCATGGCCCAAGGCGACCCGGAGCCTCCCCGGCTTCAGAGGGTGCTATGGGGGCTGGGTGTCGGCGCACTGACGGCAGTGCTGCTGGTCGCCGGCGGCATTCAGGTGCTTCAGGATGCGGTGATTACCGCTGGGCTGCCGTTTTCCGCGGTGATGCTTGCCATGGTGGTGGGCATGTTGCGGGCACTGCGAGATGAACGCTTTGCACCTGTGCCAGGCCAGAAACGCCGGCTGGCAGAAGAGATATGGACCGGGCGGGACGAGATATCGTGAGCATCCGGCTGGTTAGTTTGCTGCGGGTGATCTGCATTGTCGATCTGAAATTCGTTTGGGAAGAATACTGATGGCTCAAATGCCCGACAATATTCTCCATCTGCAATCATATGAGGTGCTGGGATACGATTCCACCGACGACGACATGCACTTCCAGGTGGACGCGCCCGATCCCATTGCATGCGAAGAATGCGGCGTGCAGGGTGATTTCGTGCGGTTCGGCAAGCGTGATGTTCCCTATCGTGACCTGCCTATCCACGGCAAGAGGGTCACCCTCTGGGTAGTCCGCCGCCGTTACACGTGCCGAGCTTGCAAGACCACCTTCAGGCCCCAACTACCGGAGATGGTGGATGGCTTCCGTATGACCCTTCGGCTGTACGAATACTTGGAGAAGGAGTCCTTCAACCACCCCTACACCTTCGTGGCGGCCCAGACCGGCCTGGACGAAAAGACGGTGCGCGACATCTTCAGTGCCCGAGCTGAATTCTTGGGGCGATGGCATCGCTTCGAGACACCTCGCATTCTGGGCATTGATGAGCTGTACCTGAACAAGCGCTACCGCTGCATCCTGACCAACATCGAGGAGCGAACCCTTCTTGACCTGCTGGCCAGTCGCCGTCAGGACGTGGTCACCAACTACCTGATGAACATGAAAGACCGGAATAGGGTCGAGATCGTGAGCATGGACATGTGGAACCCCTACCGCGCGGCAGTCAAGGCCGTACTTCCGCAAGCTCGAATCGTGGTAGACAAGTTCCATGTGGTCCGCATGGCAAACGATGCCCTGGAAAAGGTCCGCAAGGGCCTCAGAAAAGAACTCAAACCCTCCCAGAGCCGAACCCTTAAGGGAGACCGGAAGATCCTGCTGAAACGCGCGCACGAAGTCTCCGACCGGGAACGGCTCATCATGGAGACCTGGACAGGTGCATTCCCGCAACTGCTGGCCGCCTACGAACACAAGGAACGCTTCTACGGCATCTGGGATGCTACCACACGGCCCCAGGCAGAAGCCGCTCTGGATGAGTGGGTAGCCACCATTCCGGAGGGTCAGAAGGAAGTCTGGAGTGATCTGGTCAGGGTTGTAGGCAACTGGCGCGAAGAGATCATGACCTACTTCGAGACCGATATGACCGTCACCAATGCTTACACGGAGTCCATCAACCGCCTGGCCAAGGACAAGAACCGTGAAGGGCGTGGGTACTCCTTCGAGGTGATGCGGGCACGAATGCTCTACACCACGAAACACAAGAAGAAGGCACCGACCGCAAAGGTCTCTCCATTCTACAAGAAAAGCATCGGTTACGGGCTGCCGGACTTCACAGGAGAACTCAACTACGGGGTTGATCTATCAACCATCTGAGGGTGATATCCGGTTGGTCGGGGGAAGTTCCCCATCAACCATTAAATCCGAATACCCATGAAATTGTCTCTAAAAATCAATTATATTCTACTTCCTGTTATAGTGGTAATTTTCTCCATCGCTGGAGTTTTTTCGTACACCAGTCAAAAAATGCAACTGAACTCGTCGCTATCGGAACAATTACAAAGTGAACTGACTCATATCTCTCATGACCTTGATGAAGCACTTAGAGAGCTCGATTTTGCGATTAGAATGAGTCTAGAGAACTACTATATTCAAAAGTATCTTATTGAAATATATGATGAAACCGCTCAGTACTACACGGAGAAAGAGCTGGCGGGGTATATAAATCAATTAAAGCTCAATCACGGTATGATCGAGAGCTTCGCTCTAGTGGATATTAATGGCGAAGAACTCATCTACTTTAATACGTCGGACCCATTTGCAAAATACTCTGCTGATACGTTTGTGACGGATCACCTTGCTGCGATTCAACAAGCATTAGACTTGAAAGGTGTAGCTCGCGTTAATGCCTCTACCTACAAACTGAACGATGGTGCTGAAGGCCCTGAATTTTTAGTTGTAAAGACATTTACACTCGAGCAGAGTTTTACTGTCCCAACCTTTTCTTATGGGCAGACATTACTTACTGCAGTAGTTCGCTCCAAAATTAGGCACTACAATGAATTTCAAGAGTCTGTGAAAAGTAAGCTTGATCCTGGCGCTCAACTGATACTTAGACCTAACACTACCTCGCACTCGCTGGGGAACGAAGAACAGATAAAAGATATTACCCTGCCAGACTATGAATTGGATTTTCAGTTAACACATGACTTATGGTCGATCAAAATTTGCCTATCTCAAATACACCTCAATGAGTTGTATAAGCCCTTTCAACTTCTATACGCTGTTATTGTTTTGTCAGTAACGGCTGTCACTTTCTTACTGCTAAAGTGGCTTATCGTAAAGCAAATCATTAAGCCAGTGGAGAGACTTACTAAGAACGTGGAGTCCGTAAATCATGATGGGTTAGTCTACATAGAGCGTTCCAAAAGTAACGACGAAGTCTCCATCCTTACCAATAAGTGCATTAATTTGATTACTGATCTCGATTATCTTGCAAAAAGAGACTCTCTGACAGGCTTACCAAATAGGAAAAAATTCAATTTAGATATCACGCGTATAATGAATAACTGTACCGAAACAGATACAAAGTGCGCCGTTATCTACTTTGATATTGATAACTTTAAACACGTCAATGACAAGTACGGACATCATGTTGGTGACCACTTACTCGTAGTGTTTGCAGAACGCCTTGTCGAAAGCTTTGTTGATTTTGAGTGGGAGAGTCTAACTGTCTCTGAGTTTGAGTTCGCCAGGCTATCTGGGGATGAGTTTGCCATCATAGTTGGTGGATTGGATGACTTAGATATACTTACCGAGTTTTCCTATCGAATTCTCTCTCTCTTTGAAGACGGCTTCGAACTGGATGGTACTCAATTTGATATTGGGGTCAGTGTTGGTATTTCCGTTTACCCTGATGATGCTAAATCTGTCACCGAACTGGTTAACAATGCTGATTCAGCGATGTATGCCTGCAAAAATGTTGCGGGAAGAAACCATTATCAATTCTACTCAAAAGAGATGGAACTGGGGTCAGGCCGAGCTGAACAGGGGAAATACAGAAGAAAACAGCGGGCTTG
>ERZ1673961.576-NODE-576-length-13614-cov-7.564201_pt1 | contig 13614 bp, 10 predicted proteins | sample MGYA00580189_ERZ1673961 | MGnify/ENA primary metagenome ERZ1673961 (study PRJEB41334, sample SAMN05608105) | rock metagenome | biome: terrestrial subsurface; feature: shale formation; material: shale | place: USA: Pennsylvania ... | reverse complement strand
AAGTTAACTCAGTCACATAAATTTGCTGTCAATAGCTCCTGGGTGAATAGTTACTGGCAATCAAAGGCGAGGCCTTGTCACCCATTGCAAATACATGGAAGCAAAATGACTTCTTGTCTTGATTAAATATGAGTATGGCGCTAACAAGTGGGGACGATCCAAAGCATATAACTGAGCTGCGCAGAGAAGAAATAAGTTTCTACGCTCTCTTGTAGAAAGCCCAAAAAACAAAGCGCACCGTACTCTCAAAGTAGGTTCCCTTAAATCAATTGGGTAGGCAAAACAACAGCAAAACACCGATCCTACCCGCATCAATGTTTTGCTTAAGTCTTGCCAGAACGTAGTGAACGTGAATACCACAAGCATGTGGCTTGGAGACTGTTGATATTCACACCTCTTTATAAGAGGAAGGCTACTCCCTTAAACACTCAAAATAATAGCGAATATATTCAATTTAAATCAACCATTAAATGAATGAATTATCGATATTCTTTAGTTTTAAATTGCGAGATACTCAAGACACAGTAACATGGGCGACAAAAGTCACCCATGTTACTGTGTTGTACTTTGGTCATTAAGACGCCGCCATTTCGGTTATTAATCCAAACAATCCAACTAAAAACGTCTAGATATTACACTCTTGTTTAGCTTTCGCTTGTTCAACGGCTTTTCCTATTAATGATTTCGCTTCACCACTATCCAATGAACTCATCATCATGCTGACTGTACTGTCGGCTTCTGATTCTGAGGTTTCTTCAACATAACATTGATAGTTATTAGCAACGCGGTTTGTTACATTCTCAACTGATTGAGCATCACTAAAATCTAGATTAATTACCTCTTTTACAGCTTCTGAGAGTGACCTGGCAGTATCAGAAGTTGCTTCAAACTCTTCAAAATCAAACGCCTGCTCCTGCATATCATTCATATTATCCTGAACCACTGCCGTCATTTCATTGGCTGTCTCTTGAGCTTTGTCCATCACTTCTGTTGCTGTATCTTGTACACTATCAACCGTTTCATTCGCCTTTTCACAACCAAACAGTGCTAAGGCAATCATTACAGCATATATCGTCTGTTTCATTTTGAGTCCTTATCCGTATACGTAAACACTATGTCATTTTAGCTTATCAACTCGAATCACGTGTAAAAGTAACGGGCAGTGAAGTAAGGGACACGCCTCTTAACTTTAATGAGAAAAGACTTATGCGAAATTGTCCTGATGGTTAACTATGTACTAAGTTTGGTGTAGTGTATTGGGCAAAGAATGTCTGTATTAATGAATCAGTTTTATAAAGAATAATATTTCTAGCACTAGCTAACTACAGGCTTGAGAAGTGAGAGATGGGAGATTGATTCGAGAAATCGACAAGCCCTAGTAGATTTTGCGTGTTTAACAATTGTTGGGCCCTTTTCTGGAAGTTTTTTATATGGAGCATTTTTTCTTCTTTAGCAAACTTATTAACGTAGTGTTTTGGCCATTTGTTACATTAGTTATAGGTTTTGTGATGCAGATATACTGGGTAATTTATTGCCTACTCTACATACCGTTAATGAGGTCACCGTAGAGGGTGAATTCAGCACTGAAGCAAGACGAGTAATTGACAAATCACAAGCTTTACTGGCAGATAAACAAATGGATTCAGAGGGTGGTTCCAGAAATACAAAGATAGCACTAGCAAAAATTCACTCCTCTAGAAAAAAACCGACCAAAATGGTTCTAGAGGCTTGGAGGAGTGTAGATGGTACTCTTTTTCGATTCGCAAACGATGCTGGGATATCAATTGGCCAAAAGATTGGCTCAGGGGATATTTATGAGAGAGTTATATCAACTGATTTATTAAAACCACAAACTAAAGAATTGGTAATGAAAGTATATGAAATGAGAAATCGAGTTTCTATTGCAAATCTAAATCCTTCTTTAGGTTTCGCAAAGGATTATTTAATCGCTGTTGAACAAGTCGTAAATCTTGTAGAAGAAGAGCGGAAAACAGTTGAAAAAGTTGTCAATGCAAGCTAATAGCACCTCTAATACATCTAATACCCAAATAAGGTTTTGACGTGCGATGCTCTCCAATATCAAGCAGCCAGTACCACCTCAGTGAAAAATAACTCCAGGTTGCTTGAACCTTAAACACTTGTACAGACGGATGCATATCTTTAATAGAGTAAACTGGTTTCTTCCTTCAATACAGTTCTCTAGTTCCTGCCTTTTTCAAAGACCGTTTCGTCAGGCTAGTAGTATTCCAGTTTTCACCTCGTTCTCTAATGTTCAGAGACTCGATGGCATTTGTTGTGTAAATCGCTTTCCTGATGTCCTCAGGGTTGTTAAACAGCGTATTAAGATTAGACCAGTACGTTCCCCAGGCTCGGCTGATTTGAGGGAACTTAGCATGCCATTTATCACCGAATTTCTCTAACGCTAGCAAGTCTTAATCTTCGGTTTTAGATTGGCAGATGGCCTTCAGTTCCGCAGAAACCACCTTTTAGTCTTTCCACGGTACATATTTCATCGAACGTCGCACTATATGGACGATGCGGAGCTGGATTTGACTCTATGTGTGACCCTAAAATGCTCATATGCCTTGGATAACGCAATACGCAGCGATCATTGCGAACAACGGAGAATTCAGCCCAATCAAGTGGTGGGAATTTTTCTTTACAACTAACTTGCAAAACCGATATCAATTGCGCTTTATCAGCAAAAAAGCGTTGACTACTTAATTGTAAAATTAAAGTAGCTGTAGAAGCTGAGCTTCCAGTTCTTTGCCCACGAGGATCTCAAAAGAGGTATAAATAGCAGTAAGACGCTCTTCGTTTCCACATATCTCAATACGAACAAAACCCATAGATGTAAGTTTATTAATAGAAATCGAAAGCTCTTCCACACTACGATCTGTTATCTCAGATAGCTTCCCTACACTATTCGGTCTCTCATAAGCAATCATATTCAAGAGCTTAATATTATCGCTAGTTAAAACCTGTGCCAGCTCCGTCAATGATGAAAACCAGAAATGAGGGATATCTTCGACATGGTTTAATTTTCCAGCTGAAACATCCAAAATATACTTACGAACGAGTTCTTCATCGGCTATTCCAATTCGAGCTATCATAGTCAATCCATTCCTATACAATAATTCCCTCTAACTTAAAGAAAAAGTCGTGATGAGAAAGATAAATTGCAGCAGGTTTATCAAACCTCAATATCAAATTTATTTAAACCAGGATCTCATAATTCGCTACTTTGATGAAGGGCTATAATCTTCAGGACATCAGCAGTAATATTAATTGCTTTAACACTGGATGGTATATCCATCTTATCTTGATATTGCACCCAAACTTCGCCGCTTTTTGACACACGGATCATTGCGAATGTGTCGTTAAGAAAGGACTTATTGACGCCAAGTTGTTTATTATGATCATCCATCATAATCATCCTTATTATATGTTGACTAGCAGAGTATAAGATTGAATACTAATCCATGATTTTAAATAAAACAATACTATTCATCCACTAGATTACAAAATGTACATTTGTATATAATATGAAAAGCCAGATCTTTGATCTGGCAGATATCAATGAGGTTTACGACGAACTGGAACACAAAGACTCTAGTATCTTTCTTTCAGTGCTTAATTTTTTAACTCTGTTGCCAGTTTCAAAACTGTCTATTTTACTCATGTGTTTAACAAAACGATCAGCATTTGCTTTACTTGAAATTTTAAAGTTAGACAAATTATTGTAGTTTTTAATTTTATCAGTCAATTTTTTATCATAGAAAAGCATATTCTGAAAAAGAATATCAGGCATAACGTATGCGTCTAATACTTGTTTAATTCTGTACATTGACTGATACAGATCTTGTGCTTCCACGGCAGTCAAAAGACCATCTAAAGCAAGCTTTTCAACAATATCTGCAACGTCATGAATTGGCTTTGATATCTTTGCCGCCTCTTTCTTAATTCCAGCTCTGTCAATCTCGAAATAACCACGGCATTCATTCACTTTTGCTTTTTGATATATTCCGTAATAGTATTTATGCTTAGCTAAAAATTTCTCATATGCACCTCGAGTAATCTCGAACTCCCCCGACTTCACACATTCAGAAGCATTGTTATTTACAAATTCTTCAAATGTATACTTGGGGTACTCATCAATACGTTTTTGAGCAACATTAACCACCATTGTCATTGGAGATCTATGTCTAGAATCTTCATTATTTATCTTTATATTTAACCGAAGATAAAGAGTCATACCTTTTCTATGTCGGTACGGCGTATAATACATACCATCATTGTTTTTGTTATATCTTTCTTTATCTACTGCTACATTAATTGCATCTGCGTTATTGGCCATAATTAAAATCTTATCATTTGTTTTTATCTTTAATTATAAATTACCAGTTAATTAACAATAAGTAAACTAAATAATAATTAACGAAGAAATAATCATAAACAACTGAACGTTAAATACAATTAACTAGATTCAACAATAAAAACATTATTTCGGATGTGAAAATTTAAAAATAATTTTACAGATATTACTTACAAATAACCAATTTTCTTTTTAAAATTAATGACCAGGTCATTATCTATAGATACTAATACGTTTATATTTAATGATAACGATAATTAATATAAAACGAACATCTACTTATAAACACCCTCGAAAGTTAGATTTTCAATGACTAGCGTATCAAATAATTAATTGTAAATTTTTACTGAATCAGGTTCATCGCGTTATCTTTGTACTTAACTTTGTATTCAAACAATTCTTCAGTACTAAGTATTTCAGCATCTTTTTGTAACTCAAAATCTTTAAGTTCCTTTAAAGAGATCACTTTTACATTGAAATCGTTGATGAATGTTTGCATAGTTAACTTGTGTTGGATCTCGTTGTGGCTCTCTCTAATAGAAGAGAACAGCTCGATAAACAATTGTCGGAGAACATCAGCGAATGTGTCGCTAAGTTGTACTAAATTGATCTGTATAGCGATCGCACAAGACATTTTATTGCCACTTTGTATAAACCTTCTAGAGCGCAAGTGGAATCGATCGTTATGTAAAATCGCTTGCAGTTTATTAAAGTAAATTTTGTTAGCAGTAAACAGAACAAGTAGCCAACCATTATCGTCCGACTGACGTTTTACGTAACACGTATGGGCTTGTCGTTTCTGCGTTTGCGACAGCAAAGCTGACTTATTGATTTCTTCTTTAAAACGCTCAAAATTGAGCGAATCAGCAGATAGAATTTCATTTTGAATTAACTTTCCCAATGTAAACTTACGATTACTGCCAAGCTGAGATGCACTAAAACGATTGTCACTCAAAGTAAAGACGAGACCAGATACCAGCCCGTCCTTTTCTCGTACTTCGACTGTGAGTTCTGGATGTTGTTTTTCTACGGCTGAGACAAATTGCGCTAACGTTGAGCGTTGGTTAAGACGGTTAATCGCTCTCGTGACTAATCTAGCAACTTGCGCCTTTTTAGTTTTAACTCTTGCATCATTGATGGTTGCACGATCGTCATAGCCTTTATCTTTACTCGAAACTAACTGCCGCAGGCCGAACTCGATTTCAAGTTCCCTCATTACTTCTTGTGCACGATAATAGCTATAGCTGTCAGAGACTTTTTTTCGATTGACCATATCTATAGTGCTGGTCACGATATGTACATGTTCTTCGTCAGTATCATTATGCTTGAAAGATATATAGCGACAATTGTCGTATCCGAGGTGCTCCATAAGCCTCTTGACAGTCTTTTGCCATTGAGGATTGCTTAAGTTCTCACCCGTGTCTAAAGAAACTATCATGTGCTTGAACTGTTGCTTTACTGCGGGATTTAGAGCAATTGATTGCTGCATTTCCGTGATGGCCATTGATAAGTCTAATAACTCCCCTGCCGCAGTTCTGGCTTCATGCGGAATGTGGATGATGTTGTTGGCGTATATGAACTCTGTTATTGCAGCACGCTCTTTGCTCGCATCAGCAGAATAGTTAATTAGGTTTTTAGAAACACGATCATCGTTACCTTTTATATAATCGACAAGTATATGTACAGTCTTCTTATTGTGTTTTTTTTGTTTTTGTCCAGGTTCTTCATATATCATAGTTTGCTCTCTTTTTTTCTTGTATCAGCTTTTCTAATTTCTCAATTGATATATGCTCCAGTGCTATTTCATATGCAGTATCTTCAGTAAAGCAATTTATTAACAAGAGCCTGGTTTCCTGAAATTCTTGTTTTAATACTTCAAATGCTTGGAAAACTAGTTCTACCTCTTGCCTATCAAGCTGATTTCCATTTTCTAGGTGTGAAGCAATAGAGCTAATATCTTTAAAAATACCCGATGTTTTATGGAAAAAGTTTTTTGAAGCTTCAAGTACAACTGGTTTAATCACCATCGTCCTATTTAATATAGATCTCATATAAGCAGATAAAGTGCTATACCCTGCTTTCTTCTTATTATCTATTTGTGTTTGATATTCCATTTCTGTAAAGTTTATTTTCACTGATTTAGACAACTTATCTTCATCAGATTTTCTTTGTTTAATTTTATCTTTCTTTGCAGACTGTAGTGCTTTCTCTATTTTCAAAAGTTCATTTTTATCTACAGAATGGAATATATCTATGTAATCACTCATGGCTTATGTTCCTTATTTTAATTATTGTATGTCAACTTTTTGAGCGAAGCGATTATGGTTTAATATATAGCGCTAACATCGAAGAGTGTTAGTGCAACCGAACGAATTGTGAGGGAATCGTCTGATGAGGATATTTGGGACAAATAGAACTCTCAGACATAGCTTGCTTCAAGTTGTATTTTTATCATATTAACAATATATTAAAAATATTCAATATAAATTTAAATCAAGCGTCTGTTTTTTAATTTTAATCATGAGTTTATATCTCTAATTTTAGAGTTAACTAAAAAATAACTTTACAATCATCGACTTAACAGTTATTTTATTAAAATTAATTACATAACTTCTTAACTATTAAGTGCCATGGCATGTGATAATACTTACCCTTTAAGTAAAAAGATAATATTAAATACTTATCGAATAATAATTTAAAACATCTTTCATTAAATAATAATTACAATAGTTACTCCTTTGAAATCATTCCATTTATTACAATTGAATTAGTCAATAATTAACATAGCCTGAGTCGTCATAAAAGAACGGAAAGAAACACTTTTACATTAAATATATATGCACGATTCCAGTTGTAACAATAAATTATTTCAGCTACCCAATCGGTTTCCATAGCTCTCATTGAATAGAACAGAATTAACTATTAATAAATCATGTTTTACCCAATGACCAATCATTTATTGTCCTGAGCAGAAATCTAAGAAAGAGGTTTAGCAAAGTTCCTACTCTATTACCCCGAGCTTCGTAAGAGGATATATCACGGCACTGAACAAGCTACGAAAACATACTGCTCAAAGGCAAAATTGCCTACTCAATGATCTCGGGTATATAATTGGTTTTTTCGCGTTTTTTCCAAACTAAACAAAAGCACCGCTTTACGGTGCTCTGTTGGTGGAAGTTACTCAAATAACCTTGCGTCATCTGCGATTGCTTGCCATTTTTCGGGGTTTTGTAGTACAGCTTGTCTTACTGCAAAAAGATATTTTATCCTTTCTAGTGCGTCGCCCAAATCATCAGGTACGGGTACAGTATCAATAGCTGCTAGTTTACCTAAATTACCATGCACGCGTGACATGTTGATTAGTCGTATTGGGGCAGCTTCGTTTACATCTTTCTGCGCGGTAAAAATATCACTAATAGCTTTGTTATTTTTGTCGTCATTAAAGAATACTGGCACTTCACCCACAGCTTCACTTTTAAACACTATACGCAGTGGTTTACCAAGCTTTGAATCCGATGCTATCACATACTTGACGAATGAGCGCACAAAGCCGTTGTAGCGCTCTCTGTCCTCGTTTCGCTCTAATTGTAGCTGCTCAAGCGTGTTTACATCATAGTCGCTTGTTTGCGTTGATAGCTTTTCAAATCGTGCTTTTGCTTTATCTTGCTCTGTATAGATAGCTTTTAGCTTGTTTACATAAACGGATATAATACGAGGATCTGACTCTTCAAGCATTTGTGTCTTAATATCGTCAGCGCTTGCTTCTAGCTCTGCAACCTGCGCTTCTAGCGTGTTTAGCTCTTTCTGTAAGCTAGCAAAGCTATTGTTGTTAATCTTTGCGTAATCTAAACCAGCCAGCGCTTTAATTAATCGCGGCTCGATTTCTTCATAGTTAAGTGCGCGTTGGTCGCAGCCTTGCTTGTCAATCTGCTTGCGACATCTTACTTTGATGCGCCCGCGATTAGGCTTAAAGTAAGACATGCAAGAACCACAGGTTGGGCAATAAAGCATACAGCTAAATAGATTTGAAAACGCGCCCGTTTGTCGCCCTCCAGATCTCTTAAAAGATGCTTTAAGCCTGATCCACTCTTCTTCTGTAATCAATGCTGGGTAATAGCCTTTTATTACATCTCCAACAGGTTCTTTGCGCACCCCCTTTTCGCCGTGCACATGCTCGACTGGTTGAAAGTCGCCGACAAGCTGTATCATCTTTAGATACTTCTCAACAATCTTTGTGTACCAAGTATTGCTGCGGTTCCAGCAAGGATATCCTTGCTCATTAAGATAAACTGTAATGCGATGAGCACCCCAGCCTTGCAGCTTTAAATCTACCATCTTGCGCACAATTCGCGCACGCTCAGGTATCAACACAAAGTGCGTTTTATCTTTGCTTAATTCAATCCAGCTAGGACTCATTGATGTGCGTCTCTCACCGCCCTCTTTTTCTAATAGTCGCTTGTGTGTGAATCTGGCACGTATGCGTTTTGATTTCTGTTCACTCTCTAAGTGCGCTAAATGTATTGCTGTAGTGATAAGCAGGTCTTGACCTAAGTCACTACTTTTGTCGTGATAAATGATCAGGTTGAAACGGCAAATGGCAACATCAATGCCGTACTTTTTGAAACGTGCAAACAGAGCGCGGGCATCATCAACGGGCAAGCGACTTATACGGTCAATTGCTTCTACAATTAGCAACGTACCTTTTTCTACCTGTCCGTTTTCCGCTGCTTTTAAGAATGCGCCAAGCCCCGCGTTTTCATCTGTATTTAATCCAAAGTACGCACTTAACCCCCTGTCGTAGATGGGGCTATCTGCAAGTGTATACACTGGTAAACCATCACGGCTGTTTGAAATGTTTACATCTTCAATAAACTTGCTAGCTATTTCGATTTGTCGCCGTAGGCCATCTCCTTTTACTTGTGTGCCCTTTGAAACTCTAGAATAAATATGTGCAATGCGTGGTTTTTCGTCCATTCCAATCAGCCTGTAATGCTATAACCTATAACTTTTTGTTAGGATTGATTATTGCACATTAATCAAATGGATCAACAAAAAGAGGGCTTTATACAGGAAAGCGCATTAAGTTATTGAATTTATTAAATAAAAAAGCCACCATATTTGGTGGCTTGTTGTTTAAATTAACTGCTATACTATTGATTTAGAAGCTCAACGGATTGCGATGCTATCACCCACTCTTCGTTGGTAGGAATAACCAATACTTTCGCATCCAGCAGTTCAGATTTACCAATTTCACCTGAATTACCGAATCGGGCATCTTCGTTGCCTTTCTCGTCTTCCACAAAACCAAGTAGGCTAAGGTTTTTAAGCACTTCACGGCGAATATCCAGAGAGTTTTCGCCAATACCACCCGTAAAGATAACCGCATCTAGACGATCAAGAGGGATCAGGTAAGAACCGATGTATTTCGCAACACGGTAGGTAAACACTTCAAACGCTAATTTCGCACCTTCGTGACCTTCTTCCATCGCTTGCAGAATACCTCGTGCATCGGAAGTGACGCCAGACACTCCCAAGAAACCTGATTTCTTGTTTAGCGTTTCAAATACCTGTTCCTGAGTCCAACCTTTCTTCAATAAGAACTCAATGATACCTGGGTCTAGGTCGCCAGAACGTGTACCCATCATCAAACCAGCTAGTGGAGTAAAGCCCATCGAAGTATCAACCGATTGGCCATCTTTAATCGCACATACTGACGCGCCGTTACCAAGGTGTACCGTAATGAAGCTCGATTGCTCCACAGGCTTGTTCAGCATTTTTGCAGCTTCACGACTTACAAAGTAATGGCTTGTACCGTGGAAGCCGTAACGACGGATACCGTACTGCTCATACAGCTCGTGGGAAATAGCGCCAGTAAACGCTTTTTGAGGCATCGTTTGGTGGAATGCCGTGTCGAATACAGCAAATTGAGGAAGAGTCGGAAACGCTTCAATCGCAGCACGAATGCCGATAGCACCTGCCGGGTTATGTAGTGGAGCGAGATCGGCAAGCTGTTCGATTTCTTGTGTCACTTCATCGGTAATGCGAACCGTTGTAGTGAACTTTTCACCGCCATGAACGATACGATGTCCGACAGCCACGATGTCTTTAGCTAAACCTAATTCGTCGGTTAACCCTACTAGTTTTCCGATAGCGATTTTATGATGGCTATCGTCACCTTCGATAGAAACTTCCTTTTTTTCACCGTTGAATTTCCAGCTCATACGAGATTCTGGAAGACCAAAACACTCGCCCAAACCACTCAGAACGGCATCACCAGATTTTGAATCGATGACCGCGAACTTTAGTGACGAGCTTCCTGAGTTGATCACTAGTACAAACGAATTAGACATGAAATAGTTATCCTGTTGTGGAGCAGAGGTTGTCATTACGCTTTCACGCAGCGTACGACTTATATGCTTTCTATTATTCAATAATTTTTTAATCTTTCAACTATCTTTTAAAATTAATGGTCTGATTGCACATTTTTTATTGATCTAGGACACTTTCTGATTTTATTCGATGCAAAAAAAATATCTTCTCATAAAAGAGAATTGTGATTCATCCGTCTTGTTTATTGACTAAATTATGAGCTAACTTATTTATTAGACGAATAAAAACAATAAACATAACAATACATCGGGGAATATCGTGCCGAAAATAACGCTTTTACTTGTCAGTTTAGGCTTAATGTTGCTCTGCTTCGGATGGCAAATGACAAAAAATATTCGCTCGAAAACGGATGTTTCTGGGTGGACCTGGCTTTTAGTACTGATCAGCTATTTTATCATTGCGTATGCAACGTACTTATACACCATTGCGCAAAACCCCTCAGGCTCACTCATCGAAACTGGTATATCTATACTCCTATTTGCTGGAAGCGTTTTTGTCGTCTTCGTCATCAAATTCAGTAATGACTCCATCGTCGAATTACATAGCCTTGCAAAGCGCGAAAAACAAAATGCCTTTCATGATGCGCTAACTGGTCTCCCAAATAGAAAATACTGTTTTGAGGTAATTGACGATCGTATTCAATCCGGCCTGCCTTTTTCAGTCATTCTCTTTGATGTTGTCAATTTCAAACAAGTCAACGATGCGATGGGGCACTTCTGTGGTGACCAATTACTGATTCAAATTGGTCAAAGGTTGCAAGATGCGCTTGAAGATAATGACAAAATATTTCGCGTCGGCGGTGATGAGTTTGTGATAATCACGGCATCTGCCACCGAGGAGGATGGCAAGAAACTTATCGTGAGGCTCAATAAAGCACTTTCCACTCGCTTTCACCTCGACGAATTCCAAGTATCTGCCGCTGTCGTGTTTGGCATAAGCACTTACCCTCAGGACGCAGAGTCCAATGAATTGCTGATAAAACATGCCGACGTTGCAATGTATCACGCGAAAAGTAACGGAAATCTTTTCGCATTTTATAACGACAATATGAATATTGGGGCTAAATATCAGCTGGAAATTTCATCACGTATTCAATTTGCGTTAGATCAGGATGAGTTTCGCTTGTATTATCAGCCATTGATTGATGCTCGTACTAGCGTCGTGGTGGGTTTTGAAGCAGTTATTCGTTGGCGAGATGGACAAGGTAATAACATTTCGCCAAACGATTTCATACCAATTGCCGAGCGAAGTAATCAGGTCAACAACATAACCATGTGGGTGCTGGGGCAAGTTGAAAAAGATCTGAAAACGTTTATCCGAAGAGGCATCAAGCTTCCAATTCATGTCAACTTATCCGCCAAAGACCTATCTTCAAACGTATTACTTACCCGCCTAAAAAAATTAATAGAACACTCTCCTGAATTTGCCCACCTTCTAAGTTTAGAGATAACAGAGACGATGGCGATTGACAAAGTGAAGGAACTTAACCCACTGATACACGAAATCAAAGGGCTTGGTATCAAGATCAGTCTCGATGATTTTGGTACGGGCTATTCTTCCCTCTCACTGTTAAGAGATCTTCCGGTGGATCAGATTAAGATCGACCGCTCATTCTTATCTACAGCGAACCGAACGGAAAGCACACGCTCCATTGTTGAAAATACAATCGCACTTGCCCACGGGCTTGGTTACTCGGTAGTTGCCGAAGGCGTACAAGATATGGATACCCTGCATTTTTTACGACATCGTGGCTGTGACATCATCCAAGGTTACTTATTCTGTCCTGCTCTCCCATTAGACGAAGTGATCAATTGGGTAGCGGAGCACGACGAGAAACGCGACAGCTACCTACCCGCATAAAAAAACCGAGCATGTTAACCATGCTCGGTTTTTGAAATCAGCTTTTTCTAACTCAGGTTATTTAATTAACCTGGCTCGATTATGCTTCCGGAGTGCGACGGCCACGGCCGTGACCACGTTCACCACGGTAGTTACCACGGTGATCACCACCACGGTTACGGTCGAAACGACGCTCAGCACCTTCGCGGTTACCATCACGGCTACCTTCGCGGTTGCCACGGAAACCACCTTCACGACGGCCACCTTCGCGACGAGCACCACCTTCACGGTTACCACGGTAACCACCACCATCACGACGTCCGCCGTCACGACGACCACCACGAGACTCGCGGAAATCATCGAAGTCACATACTACCGCACCAACATCTTGTTGACGGATACGTAGCTTGCTCAACTTGTTCGCGGCTTCAGAAGTCATTGCTTTTGGTAGCTGAACGAAAGTATGCCCTTGTGCTAGCTTGATCGCACCGATAGAACCTTTACCTAGACCAAGTTCATTTGCCAGTGCACCAACGATGTCTTTAACTTGAACACCTTGCTCACGGCCAACTTGTAGCTGGTAAGTATCCCAATCTTGGTTGTTGAAGCTGCGGCCACCTTCACGACCACCATCACGACCACCTTCACGGCGCTCTTTACGACGCTGCTTATCACGCTCAATTGCTTCTACCATTGGGTCTTCACCGATGTAGAACAGTGGGCGTTTGCCTTGTTGACGCTTAAGAAGCATCGCAGCAAGCATTGCTGGGTCGATTTCTAGAGAAGTTTGTAGTTTCTCAACCAACTCAGCAAACTTATCTAGTGATTTGTGCTCTTTCTCAGCTTCTAGTTCTGCACCTAGCTGAGCTAGACGAGCTTCAGCAACTTGGTCACGTAGAGGAAGTTGGATTTCTTCCATTGATGACTTAGTTACACGCTCGATAGTACGAAGCATGCGGATTTGGTTAGTGCGAACAAGAAGGATCGCTTTACCTTTACGTCCAGCACGG
>ERZ1673961.574-NODE-574-length-13676-cov-41.299391_pt1 | contig 13676 bp, 11 predicted proteins | sample MGYA00580189_ERZ1673961 | MGnify/ENA primary metagenome ERZ1673961 (study PRJEB41334, sample SAMN05608105) | rock metagenome | biome: terrestrial subsurface; feature: shale formation; material: shale | place: USA: Pennsylvania ... | reverse complement strand
CACTAAGAAGAGGCACTTACGTCAAGAGCACGCCGCAAGGCGGTGGCTAGTATGGGATAAAAATCAAGTATCCGTATCGATTAAAACACTATAAGTACAGCTTTTTGAATATATTGGCATATCTTTTAAAAAAGTTTATGCATTTGACTTTACAATTCAGGTCCTTAAAATCATTTAACGCGTACTTTTGATAGATTTTATTCGAAAACTCCGCAATACCGCCGAAAACAAACAACAACAGCAATGTTGGTTTTAAATCAAAGCGCTCAAGTGATTCGGGTGACAAGTTTACGATTAGAATAGATATAAGCGCAAGAACAATCCCAATCCATTGAATCATGGTCGGTAACTCTTGCCAGATAATGATAGAGAAAATCATTGGAATTAGAATACCTAATTTAGCAATCGTGCCAGATAACCCTACCCCATTTTCTCGTACGCTTTTTTGATAATAGATGAATGATAAAAAGAAAAATATGCCCGCAACAGATCCAATCGTCAGTGCCCAAAGGATACTTGAAGCTGGTGACAACAAGGCGTTATCTGAGTTTAAAACAGCGCTAAACTCACTGAGGAAATTAATATCAAGTGAAAAATCGCTCATCAAGCCCTTTGTCACAATCATGACAATGCTTGTCGTAAAAGCAATAAAATAATTAGCGCTTGTAATAACGTAACGATTCGTCTTTCGTGTTTCTGTGTACTTAAAGATCAGTGCAATGGATGCACTACAAATAATGGCTAGCAACAAATAAAACATAAAGCTTCTCTACTCCCCTTCTTTTTGATCCTTCATTACTATAGCCTTATTTCGTTTCATTACGTAAGTGTTCATTTTTATCTGTCGAAATCTGTTGATTCATTTAGCCTTAACAATAGCCTATTAAGGCAAATGATAGCTTCTAGTTCACGTAACGAGTGAAAGTTATAATTCTTTCATTTTTTTGTTATATACAGCTGCAGTAGTTATATTAAGTACAATAGTTCCTAGAGCAAGTAAGAAAGAAAGACGAACTACACTGCTAGAAGTGTCCATAAGTGCTGACCAATCCTTTATCCTGACTAAGTAATCATTATATAGCATTTGAAAATATAGCGAGATTACACAGGAACTAATACTCGCTATCGAAATTAAAGCCTGATTTTTGTTCTTGTATTTATTATGCATTGCCAAAGTTGTAATAGGTAATATCCATGCGATCAAACCAAACAACAAACTTCCGATATTTAACCAACCATACATTATTCTAACTCCCTTCAAATTGTAATATACATTTTTAAATTATCTTCCTGAATCGAAAAAATCCTGAGATGGATAAGTTAAACTTGTCGAGGTTATCACTCGAAGGAGAAACTAATCATGGAAATTGATTTTTAATGTAAGTAGCGCTGATCGTGAAACCAGATAACTTTTAATTTTATCGCTTTAGAGTGAAAATACACCTTCCTCAAACATTCATTAGAATGTTAGGTGGGGGTAGTTCAATATTACCCCAATAGCAAAGGCAATTGAGATAGAGATAAAAAGTTCAAAAACTATTTTTTTAAATTTAATTCTAAATATTGTTATAGCATTTGACGCTCCTTTTGGTTGAGATACTTTTTTGAGGATACAGATTTTAAAAGGTCAAATCCTGCATCATGTAATCTAATATTTTGACTTAATAAATCTTTTTATTGAGAATTAAAATCATTAGCGTTACTTGTAGTGCAATAACAACGATGGCGATTAAACTGAAAGTTAAATCAAATATTGCAATGGCGAGCGCAATCGTCATTATTAAAATGCTTACAATATTGAGAATAGAAACAAGGCGCAATGTATTTGAGCTTTTAATTTTAAACACCTCACTTATTAATGGATAAATTAATTTTATTTTAGAAATATAATCTCTTTTCTGATATTATCATTTTTTCTAATTGTATTAAAATCTAGTAAAACGTTATTTTTCTGATTTATGATAGTACAGTCAAATTAATACTTTAATTTACTATTGATTTTCCCGTAAAATATAATCATAATTATATTTTACGGGAAATGTAGACGAAAGTGCATGGTTGGTGAACATTTCTTACACTTGCTTCTATCTACTTAAGAATAATCCAACTGATCAATTATAGATGACTACTGCCCTTTTTAATCACCAAATAAGACTGACATAAACACTGCTCGGTATAAGCCTAGTACCGCTTAAGAAAGGGTAAATAATTTGGCAACCAGTGATAAAATAGTCGGAAAACATTGGTCATAAACTTTGGGAGCCTGGTAAAAACCATTGGCAATACTTATTAAGACAATGGTGATAATATCATTAGAAAATATATCGCTATAGCAATAATGACCTGCATTAGTTGTCTCTTAGAGAATGTTCGCCGACCATAGAATTTTTTGTTTTCATATAGCATGATGAAGAAAAGAATTGGAGAAAGATAGTACGTTATAAGGACGGGAAATAGGATGATTTCCTGTAGTTGAAAGCTTGGTACTATCGGATAAATCATGAGACAAATGCCTGCCGCATATATTGGATAGATAAATATATGATATGAAAAAAGGAGTTGCTTGTTATTGCTCAACTGTAGTCACCCCTTTCACTTTTAGTTACATAACGAACGTGTTGTAAGATTTTAGTATGATGGCGTTGACATAATGGATCTACGTATAATTGTACATCTTTTCTTAAAAAAGTAAATAGAATGGAAAAAAATCATTATAAAATTCATTATAGAAATACATTTGATTCTTGGTTTAACTTAAAATAAGAGAAAGTAGATAGTAATTTAAAAGAATTATATGCTCTGTTTACAATCGGATGGAATATTCATCTAATAATTTACAAGTAATGTTCCTTTATGATACGATTAAAATGAAAAAAGAGACGAAATGGAGTGATAGTGATGGGTTTATTTGATGGTTTGATGGGTAACGCGACCGATGCGACAAGTAATGATATTGAAAAAGCGATTGGGCATTTATTGACGGACGGTGAAACAATCGAAGCGGGATTTAAGTTAATCCGTGATTTAATGGTATTTACTAATAAACGGTTAATTATGGTTGATAAGCAAGGTGTTACGGGTAAGAAAACAGATTTTCACTCGGTACCTTATCGTTCAATTTCTCATTTTAGTGTTGAAACAGCTGGTACCTTTGATCTTGATGCGGAACTTAAAATCTGGATTTCTAGTGCACAGGCTCCTCTATTTGATTTACAGTTCAGAAAAGACGACAGTATAGCTAAAATTCAGCGTCTGTTAGCGGCGCATTGCTTATAAGTCTTATTAGGGAGTGTTTAATATGATCGTTATCCGAGTCATGATCATAATCATCCTTCTGATATTAGGTGCTTGGAATTGGAGCGCAAGGTCCGAATGGGTGCGCGATAAAATGGAAGAGTTCAAAAGAGACCAACGGTAAAGGCTAAATAATTAAGGATACAATACCGGTTAATAAGAGATAAATCAGGTTCAATTTATCATCTTTATTGGCGTGGATTGTAAAGAGAGGGTACGTTGAATGTACTGGAAATTACGTCTGCCACTCATGTTAGCTGTTTTTGGTATAGTAGCCGGACTGTTTGACGGGTTGTTTGCTACTTTACTTACGAATGCTTCATATGTTGAAAGAAGTGCGAGCTATCTCGTTGTTATTGGAATCATTATCTATATGTTAGAAAAAACAGGCATCAGTGAAAAATGTGCGCATGTTTCAATCAGTGCGGCAATTGTTCTCTTTGGTTTTATTTTTGAGGCGTTTATGTTCAGTATTGCTTAAGTATCAGTCGTGAGAAAACAACATTGAGAAATGAAAATGATTCACCTAAAAAATAAGCCAGCAGCATTTATTTATGCTGCTGGCTTGTTTTAGTTTTTCGCAAACTCCCCGTCTATCTCAACGGTTTCAAAAATATTTATGAAGGCTTTTGGATCGTGTTTTCTGACAATATCTTTAATCGTCTTCGTTTCGTAACGGGTAACGACCATCATCAGTAAATCCTTCTCCTCTAATGTATAGCCACCCTGCCCTTTAGACATCGTGATGCCACGGTAGATTGAATCGAGTAATTCTTTTCGAATGGCTTCTCCTTCGGTTGTCACGATTTGCATCGTTAACTTAATATGATTCGTATGAATCGTATCAATCACACGTCCTGTTATATAGATGTTTAGCATCGTATAAAGCGCGATATTCCAGTCAAACACAAGGCCGGAAATTAAGACGATAATCCCGTTCATCGCGGTTAACAGTAAGCCAACGCTCATATTACTGACACGCGAAACAATCATCGCAATAATATCAAAGCCACCACTTGAACCAGAGAATTTAAGAATAATCCCAATCCCTAAACCAGTAATGACACCACCAAAGATGCTGCCAAGCAATAAGTCTTCGGCTAAATCGTAAATCGGTACGACATATAAGAAGAATGAGAGTGCGACAACAACTAAGAAAGTGTTTAACGTCACGTTCTTTCCTAAAAAGATGTAACCAATGATAAAAATAGGAATGTTGAAAACAATATTAAGTAAACTTGTGTCAAACGGGCTAATCAGGCTGACTAAAATCGCCAGTCCACTAACTCCTGCGCTTAGGACACCGGAAGGAATCAGAAATAAATTAAAGGCTAAAGCAATAATCACTGAACCAACCACAATGGAGCTGTATTTTTTTATCATAAGGCGTCCTCCTTCTTTCCTGCTTTTTAAATTTAGCAAATCTCCCCTTCTCGGTCAAGACAATTGACCATTCACGTTATTTTCTAAATATTAAATCATGTTCCTAATGAAACATAATAGATATTATGTTTCATTGTGAAAATAGATGAAAACGTGATAAAATAAAGGTTGAGACATGTATTTATCATTTGTTTATTTTTGTTAGGAAACATAATTAGCTTTTTCGTTCCTACATATTTTAACATATTAATTTTAAACATTTTGTAAAGAATATTGGTAAGTTAGATTTTTTAAAAGAAACGAAAGACAGATCATAGGTTTCATTATGATGTGTGAGGCGGGCAGAGTAAATGTTGAATTTCCCTTTTTTTAGTGCGTTGTCAGAAGGCGTTTAAAGCAAACGAAATTGTCTTTTATGTATCATTAATCGTTTAGCGCGAAATATTTGATGACTTAAACAGATCTATTTTGAAAGGTTGTGAGAAGTGTGGAGAAAAAACAAATGGCTCCCTTCGTCTACTTAACGATGGGAGAATATCAATACTTATTAGAAAAATTCGGGGAGTACCGGTTGAAAGAAAAAATCAAACAATTGAATCAATCAAAGATTAAACAACCCGAACGCCAGAAATCGATTGTATCTGATTATCACGCCCTACTTAGTCGAGGCATGCAGACAGTTGAACCGATTCGCGATAAATTATTGATTCAAGCGATGAAAGATGAATTAAAACGAGAATCAGATAGAAATTACTTCTTATTTGTGATGGGGATTAACACCGGTCTTCGGATTAGTGATTTATTACCGCTTCAAGTACGCGATGTTCGCGGGCAAACGCATATTGTATTAAAAGAAAAGAAAACGAATAAAGCGAAGCGGTTTTTAATTAATTTTGAACTGCGCCAACAGATTGATCACTATACGATCCATATGGACGATGAAGACTATTTATTCTCATCATATAAAACCGGGTTACCAATCCAGCGGGTACAAGCCTACAAAGTGTTAAATAAAGCAGCGAGAAGTGTCGGGATCACTAACTTCGGCACGCATAGTATGCGCAAGACGTTTGGATTTTGGCATTACACCATCAATAAAAACGTTGCGCTCCTACAAGATATTTTCAATCATGCCTCACCTGATATTACGTTACGATACATCGGAATCAACCAAGATATCGTTGATCAAAGTTTAGCGAGTTTTAGTCTATAGAAAAACCACCAACACATTTTGTGTTGGTGGTTTAGTGTTTAGTACGTAGTCGGTTAATTTGTCACTGGAACTTGACGATAAGCTTCCATTGGCCATTTCTCTAATGTATAAGCCATCTCCCAGAATAAATACTCATACTGACTGCTCTTTAAGAACAGATCCGTCCAGCGTGCTTTTTCTGTTTCTGATGCGGTTTCTGCCAGTTGGTCTAACCGGTCAATTTGTTCTTTCACAAGTGTCATAAACCAATCGGAATGATAGGCCTGGATCCACGTTTGATAGACGGGTTCTTTAGGTGTTTTGTTTTTTAATTGTTCACCGATTTCAGCATACAACCAGTAACAAGGTAAAATCGCCGCAATCACGTCTCCTAATTGGCCAAATTGACTGGCCCGGTACATATGCGACGTATAAGCATATGCCGTTGGTGCGGGTTCAAAAGCTTGCTGGTCTTTTTCAGAGATATTTAATTGTTTCATGAAGGTCCGGTGAAGGTCCAGTTCTGCTTCATAGGTGCCTTGAACGTGTTTAGCCATACTGTTCGTTACTTCTAATGAGTCTGCTTTTGCGGCAGCTAATGCTTGCGTCTTTGCGAAGTGACTTAAATAATATGCATCTTGCAAGACGTAGTAGCGAAACCGGTCGAGTGGCAAGGTGGAATCGCCCAGCCCCTGAACAAAGGGATGATTAAAACTCGCTTCCCAAATCGGATCGGCCTTTTGTCTTAATTCGTCTGTAAATCTCATAAAATTCTCTCCTTTTTTCAAATAAAAACACCACCGCTAAATAAGCAAGTGGTGTCGATCATTGAATAAAGAAAGTCAAATCTCGTCCCACTTCCCTCCGCTAGCATCAACTAGATCAGGTTCAAAGGGTCAAGGCATTCGTTGCCAATCTCAGTCACAGATCAGTGACTCCCCTAGTGGTGTTTCATTTGATTGTATTTTGATACTGTTACTGTAACATATTGCGTAAATAAGTCAAGTGTTACTTCATTACTTTCCAAACATCATTGGCATAGCTGACAGGGTCTTCTACTGGTAACCCTTCAATCAGTAACGCTTGGTTGTATAGGACATTCGTATAAGTTTCCATCATATCTTTGTTAGACTCAGACGCTTGTTTGAGTGACTTAAAGATGTCGTGATCGGTATTGATTTCTAATACTTTCTCAGCCTTTACCCCTTGGTTCTCAGGCATCATACTTAACACTTTTTCCATCTCAATCGAGATATCCCCTTCGTTAGACAGGCAGACAGGGTGTGTCTTTAAGCGTTTAGATAGACGAACATCAGATACTTTACCTTTAAGGATTTCTTTCATTTGATCAAAGATCGCTTGATCTTCTTCCGTTGCCGTTTTCTCTTCTGCTTGATCGTCCTCAAAACCTAAATCACCACTTGAGACTGATTTAAATTCTTTTTCATCGTAGTTCAATAACATTTTAATCGCAAACTCATCAATATCATCAGTGAAGTAAAGAATTTCATAACCTTTATCACGGACGATTTCTGTTTGTGGTAACCGTTCGATCCGTGCGTGTGACTCACCTGTCGCGTAATAAATGTACTTTTGATCCTCTTTCATACGATCAACATATTCACTTAACGTGACCAGCTTTTCTTCTGTTGACGAATAAAACAGAAGTAAATCTTTTAAGGTATCTTTATTTTGACCAAAGTCACTGTAGACGCCATATTTCAATTGACGACCGAACGCGTTAAAGAAGGTTTCATACTTCTCGCGGTCATTCATTAACAGTTTCTTCAGCTCTTGTTTAATCTTCTTAACTAAGTTTTTCTCGATCAGTTTCAATTGACGGTCATGCTGTAACATCTCGCGAGAAATATTCAGTGATAAGTCTTCTGAATCGACAAGACCTTTCACAAAGCTAAAGTAATCAGGTAACAGTTCGGGTGCTTTATTTTTAATTAAGACCCCATTTGAGTATAACTCTAAGCCTTTTTCAAACTCTTGTGAGTAATAGTTATAAGGCGCTGTTTCAGGCACGTAAAGAATCGCTTGATAACGAATGTTCCCATCAACACTCACGTGGACATGCGTTAATGGATCGTCATAACCGTAATGCTTTTCTTGATAGAAATTTTTATAATCATCATCGGTTAATTCGGCTTTATTTTTCTTCCAAATTGGCACCATACTATTAATAGTCTTTTCTTCAACGATGGTTTCGTACTCATCTTCTGTGCCTTCTTTTAATTTTTCTTCAGTGAGATCCATTTTAATCGGGTAACGGATGAAATCTGAATACGTTTTAACGATCGCTTGAAGTTGATGTGTGTCTAAGAACTGTTCAAAGTCATCATCTTCTGTTGATTCTTTGATTGTGAGCGTAATCGTTGTCCCTACGTCATCTTTAACAGCTTCTTCGATTGTAAAGCCTTCAGCACCTTCAGAGTACCAGTGGTAGGCTTGATCTGAATCAACCGCACGAGATACGACGCTGACTTTGTCCGCAACCATAAATGCGGCATAGAATCCGACACCAAACTGACCAATAATATCAAAGCCATCTTTGATTTCATTATCTTTTTTGAATGCCAGTGACCCACTTTTTGCGATTGTACCTAAGTTTTGTTCTAATTCTTCTTTTGTCATACCAATCCCGTTATCGGTAATTGTTAAGGTACGGTCGTCTTTATTCGTTACAATTTTAATGTAGTAGTCCGATTGATCAAACGTAATCGTTTCATCGGTAAGCGCACGATAATACATTTTATCCATCGCATCACTTGCGTTTGAGATTAATTCACGTAAAAAGACCTCTCGTTTTGAGTAAATCGAATTAATCATCATGTCTAATAATCGTTTTGATTCTGCTTCAAATTGTCTTACTGCCATATGTGATTCCCTCGCTTTTTAATTTAGTTTTTTTATGTATTAGCACTCAATGACTTAAAGTGCTAACATATATTTTTTAACACATTTTTAACCCTCTTGTCAATCCTTACATTCGGTATTCGCGTATCTTTTACCTTACTAAAACAGAAAAAACCACACCGATCGGTGTGGTTAGCTCTCGTATTTGATTAATTGACTTGAGTATAGTCAATGTGTCGTTTTGCTTCTGTTTCTTTTTTCAAGTAATTGTATTGATCGGATAATGCGTCAAACCATGCTTTATCATTTGTTTGAAGGGCAAGGTCGATTAATTGTTCTAATTCACCAAGTGTATAGTATTTACTATCTGGTTCAACTTGTAGTTTTACGACATGGACTTGAATACTGTGATTGGTTAAAAGATGGTTATCACTCGCAATCACACGTATTTGCACCCGGTTATCTTCTTCTAGTTGTTTTTCAACGAAGCCATGAATTCGCTCGCCTCTGTTTGATTGTAATTTAACCCAATCCCCTACATTTACTTGTTTTCTTTCTTCTGCTTTCATGTTTGACACCACCTTTTCTATTGTTTATTTTAAATTGACAGAATAATTAGAATAGTCATTTAAAATATTTAATAGTTATTTTAATCGGTTATGGTGGGAATGTCAATAGTCTTGCTCAAACTCTTCTTTTGTTAGTGGCTGACTAACTAAAAACCCTTGGTATGCCTGAAGGTCAACCGACTCGATTAAATCAACGTCCTCCTCTGCTTCGACACCTTCTTGAATCACGGTGAGCTTAAGTTCTTTTGCAAGCTCTATAAGCCGGATATAACTTTCTCGTCCCGTTTCATCACTTTGTGCCTCTATAAGGGTTCCTTGAGACAACTTAATGATTTTAAAAGGCAACGTCTTAATTTGACGTAACGATAAGTAGTGATCCCCAAACGAATCAATCGCGACCTCTATCCCAAGTTGTTCATAGATGTTTAAATCTTTTTTTAAATGTTTACATTTATCTCGGGTTAAAGCTTCACTTATCTCAATGACCAAATCAGTCATCGATAAGGTAGTTTGTGATACAGTGTTTTTAAGAAGTTCGACTGTTTCCGGGTCTCGACATTCTTTTTCGGTCAAATTCACATGTAGTTTAATTGATGTTTGATGCTTGTTGTTGTAAGTGGCAACTGTCTCTGTCGCCTCCTTTAATAAGAAGGTAGAAAATGCTCGCATTAAGCCATTCTTTTCTGCAATCGGGATAAACACATTTGGTGCAATGGCCCCAAGTTTATTGTGTTGCCAGCGAAGCAGTGCTTCTACAGCCTGAATGGTTTTAGTTTTTGTATCAATAATCGGTTGATAGACAACATATAACTCTTGACGTTCCAATGCTTGGAATAAATCGGTTTCTAATTGAATATGATGTGAGACTTCTGTTTCAAGTGCTGGTGTGTAATATCTAAAGGTGTTTTTCCCTTGTTGTTTCGCTTGATACATACTTAAATCTGCGTATTTCGTCAATTCATTAATGGTTTGTGAATGTTTCGGATATAAACTAATGCCAATACTCGCCGTCACGATAAAATTATGATTATTAAAAGTATAAGGTTTCGTTAAGGTTTGTATGATTTTTTTCGCTAAGTCAGTAATTTCTTGACGGTCGTCGTTAAAGTAAGTTAAGACAGTAAATTCATCCCCGCCAAACCGAAACACATTATCGCGATCATTAATAACCGCTTTAATACGTTTTGACACGTCGATAAGTAATTTATCACCGGCATCATGACCAAACGTATCATTCACATATTTAAATCGATCTAGATCTAAAAACATTAAAGCAAAACCTTCATTGTCTTGATCCGTTTGTTCAATCGCTTGTTCAACCACTGTTTTAAAGTATTTACGATTACCAATGCCTGTTAACTCATCATGATTGGCTTGATGCTCAATAATGGCTTGCTTTTCTTTGATTTCTGTAATATCTGTGGCAACCATCAGTATTTCTTTTCCTTTGCCCTCAATACTATCAATCGGTTGTTTCGTTACGCGATACCAACGGACGTCACCATTTGCTAGTGTTTGTTTATCTTCATATGTTGTCGATTCTTGTGACAATAAAATAGAACGGTGTAATTTTAAGTGATAATGTGTCGACGGGATGTCATTTGTCGCATGTAGTGCATGTCGTCCTAGCATCTCAGCAGCACTAAAGCCGAAGAGCGCGGCGTATTGATTATTAACAAGTGTGTAAACACCGTTATCATTCATTGTATAAATCATCATTGGGCTCACGTTGATAATTCGGTCTAAAAAGTCTTTTTGACTAGCCAGTTGTTGTTCATTTTTGTGTAGTGTCAGTCGTGATTTTTCAAGTTCGTGTGCCATCTGATTAAACTTATGATTAATCGCCCCAATCCGTGTATTATGATTGGTATAGCGAATGCGGTGCGTATAATCGCCTTCACTTAATTCATCAATCGCTTCAATTAACGCTTGGTAAGGCTTTTGGCTCCGGTAGTAGGTATATAACATGATCATTAGAAACAAAATAGCCAGTACGATTAGAATCGGCAACAATGTGTCAAAAATACCGGCCATGAATTGTTCAGCAAATACTTCAGGCACAAACAAGGCTAACGTCCAACCTTCACGGCTTAGGCGTTGTGTGGCGATCATAAAGTGCGAGTCTTCATGGTGAAACACATTCACAGCATCGTCAGAACTAGATAAAAGCACATAGTTATCGCGATCCTTATAAAAGCGGTGCATATTTTCCGCATCATGTTCGGACAGTAAATCATAGTTATAAATTAATTCATCAGCTTCATTAAAAATACCGATATAAAAAGACTCAGAAAAAGATAGCGAGTGAAAGAAATTCTGTAGGGTATTGTTCGCACTTAAGTCAATAAACAAATGCAGCTGTTCGTCTTTTAATGGAATAAGTAACTCTAAAAGGTTGTCTTTTTTAATGGTTTGTGCCTGTTGGATAAAGGGCTCATCAACAAATGTGATTGACTCTAAGCGGTAATCGGCGGCACTTGCAGTCCCGTATAATACCGATGCTTGTACAACCCTATCTTCATCGACGATAAAACCATAATCTATCATAGGTGAATAATTAATCAATTCTTTTAATGCTTGGCGTTTAATTGGTTGATTATCACTTTGTAATTTGACTTGACTGCTGGCATGAAAGGTTAGTTCATCTAACTCCGTTAAAACACGATCAAACTGCTGACTAAACCGTTGATTAGCGGAGTACATCATCTCATCATAGTAGTCAACGGTAAAACGCTCAATCGTAAAAGCCGCTGCATAGCTAAACAGAACGAAGAAACCAAACATAATGATAATATTAAAAAAGATAACTTTAACTAAATTATTTTTTCGCCAGTGCATCATCGCTGGTTTCATGTCTGTTCACCCTCTCTTATTGTTATCTTTATTTTAGCTTACTTTCATAGTACTTGACAATGTTAACAATTGGGTGTTTGTCGATAGAAATATCGGAAAAACATTTGTCAACGTACTGAATTTTTGATATAGTTAAACCACATTCACATATACTTCAATACATATTGAAGTGGGTATAGAGGTTGCATAAGACAAGAGTAAAAAAACAGAGAGTCATAAACACTCGAGGATGTTGGCTGAAAGGGTCTTATGCCGAAGGATAATAACTGTTTATGCGTTATTGTGCTGGTGTTGTATTTAATAGGTACAACATTGTCATATAGGTTATATACTATATGGAGGGCTATCTCACGCATCAACGAGACAAAAACATGATGCAGCTCACTTAGCCTGAGCTGCTTTTTCTATGTCGTGAATTGATTGTGCGCTTCTTACCTTTAAAAATAATTATAATGAGGTGTAATAATGGACTTTAATCAAGTATTAACTGCGATGGTCACGCCTTTTAATGACCAGGATGAAATTAATTATGATGAGACAAAACGATTGATTGATTATTTATTAGCCAATGGCACAGAAGGGATTGTAGCGGTTGGCACAACAGGTGAATCACCGACGTTATCACACGAAGAAAAACTGAGCTTTCTTAAATATGTTGTAAAGCAGGTTAACGGTCGTGTTCCGGTCATTGCCGGTACCGGTTCAAACAATACCAAGCAGTCAATCCAGCTTTCACAAGAAGCAGAAGCGCTAGGTGTTGACGGGGTGATGTTAGTCACACCTTACTACAATAAACCATCACAAGAAGGCATGTATCAGCACTTTAAAACGATTGCTGAAAGCGTAAGTGTTCCCGTTATGCTTTACAATATTCCAGGCCGCACGGTCGTAAGGTTAGAACTAGACACGGTTCTTCGCCTTGCTGAGGTCGACAATATTGTCGCTATTAAAGAAGCAACAGGTGACCTTGATTTAATTAGTCAGATCATTAAAGAAACGCCTGAAGACTTCGCTGTTTATAGTGGCGATGACAATCTCTTATTACCGATCTTGTCACTTGGTGGAACAGGCATTGTCAGCGTTGCATCACACATGGTTGGTAACGAAATGAATCAAATGATTCAATTATTTAAGTCAGGCAAAAACGAACAAGCAACAAAAATCCAACAAGACATTGCGCCAGTCATTAAAGCGTTGTTTAGTGCGCCAAATCCAACAGCAGTAAAGTACGCGCTAGCTAAAAAAGGCTTAAACCCAGGACACGTACGCTTGCCTCTTGTTGCTTTATCTGACAGTGAAAAAGCACATGTTGATAATATTGTTGGTTCATATTATTAACGATTAAATAGGCATCATCATCATTTCAACCACGGCTGTGTTAATCGGTCGTGGTTTTTGTACTGCCAAAGATCCTTTCTATGTACGAACATAAAACAACGCCACCTCAACATTAGAGGTGGCGTTTCGTTTTTATTGTCCCATATCTTTGACTTTCATAATCCGTGTAATGCTTGCACGTTCAT
>ERZ1673961.573-NODE-573-length-13683-cov-55.434620_pt1 | contig 13683 bp, 12 predicted proteins | sample MGYA00580189_ERZ1673961 | MGnify/ENA primary metagenome ERZ1673961 (study PRJEB41334, sample SAMN05608105) | rock metagenome | biome: terrestrial subsurface; feature: shale formation; material: shale | place: USA: Pennsylvania ... | reverse complement strand
TCCAAAGACGGTTGATTCATAATAGCGGTCTCTCCTTTGAAAAAGACGTTAGGCACATCTGTTGGTGAAACATTAAGAGATTTAATGTTTGTGAGCGTTATATGGGTTGACTGGGCGATTTTAGTAATACCTTTGACCAAAATATCCTGATCACCTAAAACCATGTCTAACACATAAATAAGGACACCCACAGATAGGTCAGAGTGTATACGATAGCCATACGTTTTTTCAAAATTATTTTGGCCCCTTAGCGCACGTATACTTAACTCCTTTCCATCGAATAACAGATGCATACTGCCTGTTGATTCTTTAAATCCAAGTTGTTTTAGCTTCTGGTTTAATTCGGTTGGATGAAGCGGTAAAAACAAACTGATTTCTAACATGATGATCCTCTCCTTTGGTTTTTTTACTCTATCCTCTTTTACTTTCAGACACAAAAAAACCTCTGGAGTTTAATCATCAGTAATTACTGATCATCAACCCAGAGGTTGTGCGTTTATTAAAATATAACAGACTTCTCCTAAAGAGAAATCATAAAAAATAAAAAGAGAAAAGAATATATTAAAATATTAGCACACTATATCGTTCGAGACAACAGATTACATGAACTCATCTAGTGATGCAGGGATGGTCATGAGTTTTGATGGATCGCCATCCAAAAAAGCCTCAATGCTCTTTACAGTTGAAAAATCAATCGGTGTGGTCCATTCAAACGTCCCATTTTTAATCTCTTCTTGTTGTTCATAAGGTAAATCATGTAACTTTTTATCTTGAACATAACCTACAAGCGTTTGGCCCACTTCTCTTTTCTTGCCATCACTGTCTTTGGTCATGTTGTATTGAAAAATATGCACATCGTGAACAATGTTACTCTCATCAATAAATAAAACAAATTCTTTTAATTCATATCTAACCAATTGGATTGGCATGTACAGTAATCCCCTTACATTTTTTTTAACATCTGCCGTCAAAAAAATCATCTTATCGCTCCTTTTATTTACTTATATTTAAGATTAACGCTCATTCATTCTCATTAAATATAGCAAACATAAGGATTATCGATGTTTTATTTCCAACAAAATTGCATAACATTTAAGAAATTAAGTCTATTTCCTGTTAATGTATTCCTTTTCTATTATTTTATAATAAATAAGTCAAAAATAAAATGCTTATTCTAAATATTTTTTTGTTCAACATTAATAATTAAGGAAAACTAGTTTGATTAGCAAAAGTATCTTTTAGATCAAATATGTAGCCACTTTGATTCTCTAAAATAATGAAATCTTAAATGCGGAGATTCATCTTGCTATAATTTCATTTTTTTCAAAAAATTCACTTAAATTTTGTTGACCTAGTCAACAATTCATGTTATACTTTTTGTAGTTATTAAATACAATATAAAGGAGATTTCAAAATGAAGAATCTAATTGTAACACTATTGTTGTTTTTGACCCTGCCACACTTTGTATCAGCAAATGAAGGGGATTTCGTGGATGTTCCAGATAATCATTCACATCACGAAAGTATTCACGCATTAGTTCAGGAGGGTGCAATCAATGGCTACATAAGTGACGAGGGAGTAAAAGAATTTCGCCCTTCAAATTTCATAACGAGAGCGCAATCAGCTGCACTCTTTGTTCGCGTTTTCAATTTTGCAGTGCCAGATAATAAAGAAGAAGTTTTAAAAAATTATGACGATGTATCTACAGATAATTATTATGCAAATGAAATTGCCACCGCATATAAAGAAGGTATCTTTAAGGGAAGTGCCGGAATGTTTAATGACGGCTACCTGACACGTGAACAAATGGCGACTGTTATTATAAGAGCATTTAATTTAGAAGACAGTGGTGTCGAATCAAACGTGTATACTGATAACGTTTCTCCTTCACATAAAGAAAGTGTGGAGATTCTAGCACAACACGGTATCACAAATCAATTAGATGATTTTAGACCAAAAGAATATGTCACTCGCGGACAATTTTCAACCTTTTTGTATAATTCAATGAATGTAGAAACTGATACAGAAGCCGATACCGATGATAACACTTCTGGTGATACTGCAACCGATTCTGACGATAGCGCTTCTAACGATACAGCAACCGATTCTGATGATAGCACTTCTAACGATACTGCAACCGATTCTGATGATAGCACTTCTAACGATACAGCAACTGATTCTGATGATAGCACTTCTAACGATACAGCAACTGATTCTGATGATATTCCTTTTGATGAATTAAAAGTTACATTCGGTTATTTATATGATGATATAAATAGCATGGTGAGTTACCTAGTTTCATTAGGTGTAGATTTAAGTGATAGTCAGATAAGAGATGCCATCCATCATGTTAAAGACACTAAAGAGCGAGTCGATATTGATAAATATACTTTTTATTATTCTGATCAACCTTACAGAGAATGGGCCAATTCACTTATTGTTCAATGGTAAATATACTGAATTAAAAAGCACTTCAAATATGGAAGTGCTTTTTAATTGGTTCTGTATAAGGATGTGCGGTTAAACACATTATCAATAATAGTTGCTTTAACTAATTGTTGTCTGCTTTCACCATTTTCCCAATTGGCTGTAAAAAGAAAATAGACATCCTCATTATCCAATAATGTCTTTGGATCGGACATTGAGGAATCATAAATCATACCATCATACAAACGCGATCCGGTATATCGTTCTGTTAATAAAGTATCTAACTCTAGAAACGCCCCATCTATTCGTTTACCAATAAAATCGACATGAACGCTACTAATCTCGTATAAGTTATTAACGTCTGCTAATAGTAAAAACTTTTCACCAGAGTAAAAATAATCTGAAGGATGAGACAATGAATCATGGTAATTTTTCCATTTATTCGTATGATATACGCTACCTGTCAGTGTGTGCTCTTCATAAGAGACGACAACTTCATAGGCATAAGTGTGGTTTCGGTATGACGTTCCACCTTTATAAATAGTTCCACTATAATCTTGTTTCCATGTACGTGTATCAACGGCTGGCTTAGTAACCGTTCCTCTAAACAATATATTGTTTTCATTATGCCAACGTGCTGTATCACCATCTGAGCAATTAGATGTTCGTTGATCATAGCTACGTATAGACCAATGCTTAACGTAATATAATGTCCCTGAATATCCACCAGCATTATAGCTTCTACTTCCTTTGTCCGCCGTTCTATACTCATCAACTCTTACCCAACTACCGTCTGAACATTTATAATCTACCCAGCTATATCCCGTAGAAGTACTTGAATCTATTCGTTCAACTACCTTGCTATCAGATGGCGTATAACTACCACTTATAACATAGCTTGATCCGGACTTTGAAATTGTCCCAGAGTGACCATCAGAACTATGAGATATGCTACTAGGAAATGAGTTAGACGAGCTTGTACGTGAGGTTGTTGCATATTTACTATACTTTTCAGGATCATAGTAAGCCTCTCTGTTCACCCAATCACCATTACTAACAGTCAACGTCATCATGTCACCATTTAAGTCGTAACTCACATTACCGTTATCTACGGTGACACTCTGTATGCTATCAACAAAAGGTAATTGAACGGTTTTAGTTCGAGTCCGTTGCGTATTTTCCGGAAAATTAATATATTCATTTTTGCTTTCATATGCACTAACGGAAGATTGAAAGTAAGAAAATGCAAAAAATAACAGACCGATTAATAACAATACTTTTTTCATCATGGTATCGCCCCCTTTTAGTAAAATGATAATGGATTGACATGTCTACCATTGTATATTGTTTCAAAATGAAGATGAGGCCCCGTACTGTTACCAGTGCTCCCAATCAAACCTATCACTTCTCCGCCAGATACTGTTTGGCCTGAGTCTACTAGAGTAGAATTCAGATGTGCATACCGCGTCACTAAACCATTACCATGTTTGATTTCTACCATTTTCCCATAACTCCCCATGCTTCCTGAGTAACTTATTGTCCCTCCTAATGCAGCGACAACATTTTTATTTAAGATATTTGCATCTGAAATATCCAATCCTTTATGTGGTTTTATTTCATGAGTTATAGGGTCTTCCCTATGCGATGAGAAATGAGATGTTATATTATTTGAATATGGAACAACCCAGAAGAACCCATTTTCATTAGGCAGTCCAGATGTTATAGGATTTTGGAAAATTTCTTCTTCAATTTTGTAAGTGTAAGATGTTGCTCTTATTGTGCTTTTTTCTTGAGATGTATAAAAATATTTATCGGTACTTGTCTTTACTATTGCTAGAATTGTTGGATAAATAAATGTATCGTTAAAATTGACTTTTGATGAAGTAAAGTTAACAGGAAATGTTGTATTAGAATGATCAAACACTTGAAATTCAACAAGATCATATTCGCTTGCACTCAATCCTGAATTCAACTCTAAGCTATCTTGAAATACAGATTTCGCAGTGTTTTGATCAAAAACAATAGATCCCTCGGCTAATTTTTGGTCATCAAGTTGTAAGCTAGCATCATGTACAGCGATTTCTAAATCTTCTTTTAAATATTGAGAAGTTCGAGATTGTGTTGATAGATTACTACTCATTGTCAACGAGATGACGCCAAAAACTATTACAGTAAAGGTCAGTAAAAAATTATGCATAGTATCACCTAATCATTGTATTCAGACATAATATATTTTTTATAATGGTACGGCTCATTTGTACTACTAGAAAACGCTTGTATGACAGATATATTTGGTTTTGGGATGGTTATTTCAATCATCATACGTTCACCGCGGGTCGTTAATGTTTCAGTTCCTGATATTTGAACTTGGTCAGGATCAAATTTATGAATCGTTACTAATTTATCTTTAATTTCTTTATAAATATCTTCATCATATCTTCCCTGTAAACTCGCTTCCTTTTGAGTTTCATATATTACGTTACTAAGCCCTTGTTCTATTAGCATAGCATTTGTGTAGAGTGCTGGCTGAAATACGCACCACACCAATATAGGGATGGTTAAAAGAAAAGAAAGTAAATTGCTCATTTAATTACACCACCTAAAAATGTAGCCATTGAGCAAACCTCAATGGCTACTAATATTTATATAGTTCATTTTATTTATGGCGCTACATTTGTACCATCTATAGTATTCTCAATGACCGTACCTTTATCTGAGATGGCCGGTGCGATACCATCTTGAAAAACACCTAAGTAAACAAACGCTACTAATCCAAGAATTACAATTACAGATAGAAAATTATTCATATGACAGTTCTCCTTTAATTTAAAATAATGGGTTGGTTCCGCCTAACCTATCATTAAACATTACATAAACAAACACAATCAACCACATAACAATAAAAATATTTGTAAATAAGAAAAAACTAAATTGTGCGGTTGTTGACTTAGTACTTTGCTGTAACTCTTTTTGATAGTATCTAACGGAAAAGACATTTGATTCTGCTTCAATAACTTGAAGAGCTTCGTTTTTTGTTACGCTATCCAATTTATACAATATATCAGCTAATGCTTTGGCATTTTCACCTCCTATTTCAGTATGGAAAACCTCTTTAGCTTGTTTCGGTGATCTTTTCCATAGTGATAAAAATCTAGATAATGTACCCTGAATGTGATCAAACATAGGAAGTACATTTTTAATAGTGCTATATACGTTCACTTCTTGAGCATCGCTTAAAGTATTTAACTCTGTCTTTAGCATGTCAAATAAAGTGAACAACTCAATAATCTTTGCTTTCTTTTTTCTATTAATTATGATGTCTAAGAAAACATTGATTAGTGAATACTTAAATCGTGGTTCTGTAAATATAACTATTAAAATAATAAGTAGTAATGCTATATTCATCTGCTCATTATGAATATAAGGCGTAATCACATAGGTAAAGGATAGATATAAAACGAGAAACATTCTGAAAATCTGCAAACGAAAAGCATTTATAAATTTTAAATTAGCTCGTTCTATTTTCCTTTGAAAAGATGTACTCAATTCTTTTTCCGCCAATTTATTACGTTTTTCCATAATTTCTTTTTGGATTTTTAAACGGTAAAAGCTTCGCTCATCCTTTGTTGTTAAAAAACGATGCATATAATAAGCACTACTTGAAATAAATGAAGCGAAAATCGTATACTGCATAATGTTTAACATCACTGAAAAAGATATATCTACCACCTCTTTCCAAAATTAGTTTTCAAGAAAATGTCGTTCATATGGCTAGTTATAGCTAAATATCGGCCTTTGGTTTTCTAATAAGAAATGCTAGTAAAACAGATCCAGCTGATAAGATAATAGAAATAACAAACATAGTTAAACTTAGTGGTTGTTTGAAATAATACCAAAAGTCAATAACACCTGTAAGTTGATAACTGAAATACACAATTAACGGAAGAACAAACAAGGGTGAAAAACCTAGCATTACCGTCTGAAGTTTTTCAGTTGATTCATCTTCCATATCCTTCTTTCTATTTGTTATATCCTCACTCAAACTAAGCAATGAATTCCCTATATCAACATTTTCTAAATGCGCCTTAATTAATAGGTTGCCAAATCGTTTAGCAAAGGTGGAATTGATTGAGAAAACGAATAAATGGACATTTTTTTTGAAATTAATATCATTTCTCTCTTTTTGAAAGGAAGATATAAGTTTTCTCAATTGCCGCTTCATGTATTTATCATCAATTTCTTGTACCGTGTTCAACAGCGTGTAATAGACATTTTTATTAGTACTCTGATAGTTTTGTAAGATAATATGAAACTCATTTAAGAAGGCTAATGACGTTTTTAATCGCATAGATTCTAAACGGTATAAGGCAAAAAGATAAGGCATCATCCCTGTAATTACACCAATAACTACTCCGAAAAACACATCATGAATCGCCATAATTAACAGCGCAGAGGTTACTGAGAAAATAATAAAGGACAACATGATAAAATTTGATACACTAATCTGTCGCGTGGCCGATACACTAGCTAACAAATTCTCAAGGTGATCCGATAAGGGATTATTCTTTTTGTTTTTCTCTTGTTTTTCTAATTCTCTCAATCGTTTGATACGCTTATTAGAATTATACTTTCGAATACCACTTTTCACATAAGTCTCAAAAAAATGACTACCGGCAAGTAACCATAAAGCATAAAGAATTAACGAATACCCTATGCTTTTAAACAGTAGTTCTAAGAATATACTCATCTTATCACTCCTTAAAATGTATCTCTTGATAGGTATTTGTAGTAATAGGGTACCGTTCACTTCTTTTTTTCAAGTGATTTAACACATAATCTGTTAACGATTGATCGTATATAGACATTTTTTCTTTTAGCTGCTCTGATATAGTTGGATTGTAATACCATTGATCAGATTGCTTATCATATTTGATTAAATAATTAATCCAAGCTTTGTCTTTCTCATTGTCATTACACATTTCATATACAGAAGTTACTTTTTTTTGATTATTTTCAAATGTTTCCATTGTGATACCTAAATCGAGTTGTTTAGAAATTCTTCGCATCTCACTTGTCATTCGCCTGTTCGGAAACGCATCAACAATGTGCTGTGCTAGTTGTTCAGACGTATTTAATGGGTCTGTAATGTGGTAGGTTATTAATGTCCCTCTTGTCCCTCTTTCTGTTGCGCTAATCGCTCCCTCCGCTTCAATTCCTCTAACCTCTTGAACAATTACATAATCATGATCAATTCTTAATACATCTCGAATAATGGCATGAATATCGCCATTTTTATCAGTATAGAGTTCATGTACTAATCTGTCTGGGAAATCTCGCTTTAAAAATGTCTCTGGACTAGATTCAATTAAAATAGCAACCCTGTCTTTGTCTCTTGTTCCATATACTGTTTTTAAAAAGGTACTTTTACCAGATTCAACCTCACCAGCAATAATGGTATTTAAATATAAATTTGATAAAGATTCATAAAAAGAAATATCTTCTACAGGAATAGTGCCGTAATGTGCTTGTTTTTGAAATGAAAAGTTCTTTACAACAAAACGCCGAAAAACTATTGTGGGTGTCTGCGATAATGGTGGTATCAATACCTTTACACGCACACCATTTTCTAGAACTATTTCATCTTGTGGGTTTGCTTCGTTTACCTTAAAACCTGAATTACCTATTTGAAGTAAACGAATAATTTCTTCTACTTGTTTGTCATCTTTTAATTCCTCTTTTTGCTTTTTAAAGGATCCATCTACTTTAAACCATATTTCTTTTCCAACTATTTTTGCTGAAGGTGAATCGGGATATGATTCCCATTTGTGAAACGTACCAAATCGATATATTTCATGAAATAAACCGTGTGCTAAGCTATCATAAAAATCCGGGTATGTAACACCTAGTAAATTTTGTTCTCTTAACAACGTCTCAATTTCTGATACAAGCATGTTTTCTGCTTTAGCAACGCCTAAGGCACCTTGATGTTCTAATTCTTGCCTATCTGCCAGTTGTTGATCAGTTATTTTATTATCATCGTATTTTTCACTAAGACTTTCTCTTATTTTCTCTACTAGCAAATCAAAGGATAAAACCTTGTCCTGCTTATTGTCATTGTTTTCTGTAGCTAAAAAGACAGCATGTTCTTGCAAGTATTCATTGATATCAAAGACTTTAGTTAAAGCATGAGTCATATAAATTCACTCCTTATCCTATCCCGAAAAATCGCTTCTTTTTCTGACTAGTATCTTCTACCTCTAATTGTAACGATGCATGAGCTGAGATAGATTTTACAATGTTTAAAATGGAGCCTTGATATACCGAATCTTGTAAATCATACAGTGTTTTTGTTTCTATTTCAGAAATTAGTGGCTCATCAACCTCGTAAATTGTTGTTATATTCAACATATCTAATTCATTAGCAATACTTTTGGGTGTTGATAGCTGCGCTTTATCTTTAAATTGATTAATAACCGTTAAGAAATCTTCTTTCTTGTAATTTAATGGATAAAGAATTTCATCATAGACTAGATTAAATCTATTAATTGTTTTTGGTTGCTGATTAACAATTAAAAATCTCATATCACTTTCATGTAAGCCTTGAACCATTAAGGCATTATCAAAATGACTACCTAAATCCAATAAAACAACGTCAAAGTATTTTTTTGATAAATTGATTAAGTAATTTATCTCTTCTTTTGTATACAGACGCTCTATTTTCGTATATCGATTGCCCCCTAGGAAGTAAAGTTGATTCTCTTTTTCCATATGGAAGTACGATAAAAATTCTTCTTTACTATTAATTACTTGATTGTGCAGCTTAACTTTCAAATCATCTAAATATTCACCTTTATATGATAATTGGTAAGTACCGTGATCCCATGCATTTAGTAATAGCACGCCTACTTTAGCTTTTGTATTCTCTTCTAATGATCTAGCGACACTTAAACATGTAGATGTTGTACCAATATTGCTTACAGTTGAAAGGAAGGCAACGACATTTGATTTTTCAAACAATGATTCATTAAAATTCTTTCTTATAATTTGAACAATTTGATTTACGGTAAGCCTTGGTGGAATTAATATAATCCCTTTGCTATCGCACAATATTTTTATGGATTTTTCTAATCTTTGCCCATATTGTGATTGAATCATATAAAAAGCTGTTTGATTCTCATTTAGTTTTAAGTCCTGAAGGTCTTTGTAAGGCAAAAATTCATCCGAGATAATAATACAATCGTCTGTTAATTCATCCATATTAAATACTGATTTAATATCATCGAATAAGTGTTGTTCTTTTAGCTCTTCGTATAATTGATCATCATTAGCCATAATGTTTAAAATCATTCTGCATCCTCACTTTCATCATTATCCGAATTAGATTCACTATCTACAATGTCTTGAACTCTATCGAACTTGTGAACAATATACAGTTTATAACCCTCATTTGTTTTTTCTTGAATAGTTTGCAACATTTTATTCGTTGCTACAATTTCTAAATTACTGATACTTCCTGTCGCTGAATTTGGACTTTCTTGTGATTCCGTTACTTCACTATTACTACTATCTTTAACAGACGAAATTCTTACATTTGTCAATATTGGTTTATATCTATCTTTGATTACGTCTTCTGTTATTTCTTGAGTGTCTTTTTGATCACTGGACAGATTTTCTTCACCTTGGTTATCTTCTTTTGTTGCAGATGCGTCAGCATATTCCTTAGAATCCTTAATTAAAGATTCTAGCATTACTTGTTCATCGTCACCGACGACATAAATATCAGCAATATAAGCTCGGCGCAAACTGCCTGCAACAGCAAAAATCCAATCATCTGGAAGCGGCGCAATAAACTCTCCCTTTTTTTCATCAGGTACTAAATTATGATCATCAATGAGGTCAGGATATAATTGTGTTCCTTTTTTGATTTCAATAGCTGAAAGTTTACCAAGAATATAATCTAATTCATCTGGTCGAAAACTATCTTGTACTTGGTTATCTTTTTTTACATTTGCAATCATTACATCTTTCTCGGTAATTTCCTCTTTAAATTCAATATTTTCCTTTGCAACAACAACCTGAATAGTATTTACTTTGTCTTTTATATAAAACTCAAATGTAACTACAAAAGCCACCCCGGCAAGTAATATAATGATAGGAACTAAAAATTTCAATTTATCTTTAAAACTACCTTTTTTCTTAGCCATTATCTATCTGCTCCTTCCATGGAAAAGGGTCTTGTCAATATAATATGTTTCTTGTGATAAACACGTCGGCTAGTATTCATCGTTAGTACTCTATTAAATTGCATTACCTCTAAACTGTTTTTCTTTTTAATGTATTAAGTAAATTGTGCGTCAATTATGTTAATTGGAACTGTTCATTTATAAACTTCTAACTTCACCCACCACGATGAAGTCTGGTTCCACTTTCGGCAAAATCAACACTTAATTGACTAACATAACAAATATTAAGGCTTCAATTATATTTTCATTTTCAATGTAGTTATTTAGAATCCCTCCGCTTCTTAAATTTTGATAATAAACTTTTTTTCTTCTTTTTACTGAAGGTAATTTGACTCTCCACTACTTTAGCTAGCGCATCAAAGTGTTCATCGAATATAGGCTTTAACTGTTTATTTGTATAAGGAATCTTACAGTTATAATAAGACCGGCACACTTCTTTGAAATCTAGGGTTGGAAACTGCAAGACTTGTTTCAAATCAAACGGCAACGTCTTCTGGTTAATGCCTTCATTAAAATGATTCAAAATATAATGAGCATTAATATGTTCGTCTTCAAATAGTACATCCAGGAGATGGCTATTACTATCAATCTCTTGTGGTAAAGGGTTCACCACAATGAAGACATAATCAAGGACTGCAAGCATTCGTTTGATATCTCTCATCTCTGCTCTTAAATATCCTAAATCAACAACGGAAAATTTATTCTTTGAGTGATATAACATATTCAAGTGATGATCATAATTCCAATCCACAGGATTGAGGTTTGGGTTATGTAAGAAGAAGTGGATACCTTCCTTGTGATAAATATTATCATCCCTTATCGATGATTCTTTATGAATCAAATGTGGAATGCTATAATGATCGTTTAATTCCTCCCATTGATCATCTAAATGCAATCCGAGTTGATGATAAATAAACGACTTGCCTGCTGAATGATAAGGTGATTCTAAATACGAAACGTCTATGCCTGTATCTGCTAAAGCCTTAGCAAAATTTAAAGAGAAAAAGCTAGCACCTGATTTGGGAGATAGACTCACAAAACCAATGGTTTTTGATGGAATATTGACATACTTTTTTTCATAAACAACTTCTTTTTTCACCACTACTTTAGGACCCTTAGGTGATTTGCTGTCTTGCGCCTTTGTTTTACTTGGCTTTGCTTTAGTTTGCTTTTCTTTACTTGGCTTTTTCTTATTTATCTTTTTTTCACTCGTAGAGGCTTGCGGTGATATCGTCTGATGATCGTCCTCTACTGCTTCTGCCTCTAAAGTGGCCTCATCTCCTTGCTCTTCCGTAATTTCTTCTGCTTCGAATTCTTGATCATATTCCTCGTCATAAAGAACAGGTGATACAGACTGTGTAATTAAAAACTTTTTCACATTAGCGTAACGCGGTTTTTCTTCTAACTGATGGATAAAAGCCTGTATATCAATCTTTCTTTTATGAAAGATATCCAAAACATTAACGGAAATAAGTTTGGCTAGAAATGGATCAGACAACGACCCACGTTCACACATGAAGACGATACGCACGCGATCGTCATAATGCTCGCGTAGCTCTTGAAATAATTTGAGATAAAAGGCTTCACGTTCTTCGTCAGTTGTCGTATCATGTTGTAAAAATCGCTCATTTACAATGAGTAAATCAGGTGCAGTTGTTTCGACATAATATGAAATATACTGCGCATGTAACACTTCATCTCGTAATACATCGAACGTTTCTGACATATTATCCCTAAGAATCCTTGTCACATGTTCTTCACCTATGGCCAGTAATACTTTTTTCTTTTCCATAATCTTCGCCCTTCTTAAAAACAAAAAAAGCTCAATCCATCTTTAAAAAAAGGCACGCCTGAACGGTCCGTTTTTCAAAGTCAGAATTGAGCTTATCTCATATCATCTTTGTTTTATAAAATTGTACATTGAAAATGTAGTCGAACAGAGGGGGTAACCAGCCACCCTCCATTCATTCCATATATCAAACATTTCAGTGTTAAATTAACTCAATTCAAACCAAAGGAGAGAATTAATTTAACATGGATAATATAACACATGTTCAAAATAACTTCAACTAATGATTGCCATATTTCCCGCCTATTTATATATATTTCTGGTAGATGAAAAGGCGAGCGAAATAGGTTTTAGGTTTTCATTTGATGGTTCATAAAAAGAATTATCGATATGGACATCATCTTGTTCTTCATCTACTGATAGGAAAATCGTAAACGGATATTGATCAAGTAACAATTCATTGTGTAAATGTTCAGCTACTTTCAACGTTGAGCAAGATAATAATAAAATAGGCATCTCTACGTTAACTTTGTTAAGGGGAAATGCCTTATATTCCCGATAAACAATGGTCATCTTGTGTAACTTGCTTCGCAAGAAGCCAACGAAGTTCTGCGAGACTTGAGCTCGTTCAATAAGAAAATGGAAGTTTTTCTTTCCTAATTCTATTTTGGCCACCCCTGAAATAGAAGGTAACTGACGGTTATAGTCCATACCAACGTTCCATCGCCAATCACGTAACACGTTATTTAAGGCAAAGGATGTTCGTAATTGATTCATTGAGACATACCGTTGAATCATTGGGGCGGCATGACGCCATGAATCTGGTCGCATGAAGCGGTGTTCCGGGTATATTTCGCATAAAAGGATATACCCTGCAATGCCTAATGTGAAAGGTGCTGGCGGTTTAATTTCTTCCGCTTCATCATTCTCTAAACGGCACTTCCAACGTTGAACAAAACCTTTTTGTCTAAGTCTATTTAATTTTTTCGATACTTTTGAAAAACTGTAGCCGGCTTTCGTCATAATTTGACGCAACTGACGTTCTGTAACAGCGATGGAATCGCCAATCATTTTGACAATCTGAATATCTTCCTCATCAATAATACCGTGAGTAAATTGTGAGAGCACTTCTCTATGGGTTGTTAAAGGTTTAAAGTTATCGGGATGTGAACGATAGGCTCGCATAAGTGGATGATCAAAGAACGGTAAATCATTTTCTTTTG
>ERZ1673961.571-NODE-571-length-13736-cov-5.852423_pt1 | contig 13736 bp, 14 predicted proteins | sample MGYA00580189_ERZ1673961 | MGnify/ENA primary metagenome ERZ1673961 (study PRJEB41334, sample SAMN05608105) | rock metagenome | biome: terrestrial subsurface; feature: shale formation; material: shale | place: USA: Pennsylvania ... | reverse complement strand
TGATCCTGATTCTATCGAAAATCAAGCATCTTCAATGATCACGGGTATATCAATACATTGATCAGAATGGGGATTATCCGTTAAGTATTAGCGATATGTGCGCGATTGCTTGTGTCAGCCAACGCACGTTGCAGAACTGTTTTGAGCAAGAGCTTGGAGTGAGCCCGGCGACGTTTTTGCGTGAGTGCCGTTTGAATGCGGTGCGACGCGTACTACTGGATCAATCGCAGCAGCGGGCAATCTGCGACGTTGCACTTGGCTTTGGTTTTTATCATCTCGGCACGTTCAACCATTATTACAAGCTGTTATTTGGAGAAACGCCCAGTCAGACGCGTGACCGGGCGCTTAGGTATCAACATGCCGCGGTGGTGCAACAGTTCGTCACCACATCGCGTTCAGCATTCATTTAAACAGTTTCAGGTATTCACCATAACCTTGTGCCTGCATCTCCGCTTTAGGTACAAATCGCATCGCAGCGGAGTTCATACAGTAGCGTAAACCTGTCGGCGCAGGGCCGTCATTAAATACATGACCCAAGTGGGATTGACCAAAGCGGCTGCGCACTTCGGTGCGGGTGTAAAACAGCGTGTTATCGTCTTTGGTCACGATATACGCCGGGTTAATCGGCTTGGTAAAACTTGGCCAGCCAGTGCCGGATTTGTATTTGTCGGTGGACGAGAACAGCGGTTCGCCTGAGACAACATCAACATAGATACCTTCTGCTTTATTATGCCAATACTCGTTTTTAAACGCGTGCTCGGTGCCTTCTTCTTGCGTGACGTAGTACTGTAGCTCAGTCAGTTTGGCGCGAATCTCTTTATCCGAAGGGCGGGTGTAGGCCTTCACACTGCTGATGCCTTTTCTCTCATCGATGATTTGGCGCAGTGTTTTTGGGTGTTCAACGCGGTCTTTACCAAAGATCTCATCTAAGTACTGATCGCGGCCAGAGGCGTAGCGATAGTATTTGTAACGCAGTGAGCTCTTTTTGTAGAAATCCTGATGGTACTCTTCAGCCGGCCAGAACTTCTTAAAGGCGATCAGTTCGGTTTTGAGCGGTTTTCTGAAGATTCCGGACTCGTCGATCTCTTTCATAAAGCGCTCGGCTATCTGCTTTTGCTGGGCGTTATGATAAAAAATCGCCGGACGATATTGGTTACCACGATCGACAAACGAGCCTTGATCATCGGTGGGATCGATATGGCGGAAGAAATGGTCCAATACCTGTTCATAGCTGACTTTATCGGCGTCATACGTGACCTGCACCGACTCGATGTGACCCGTAGAACCTGAAGAGACCTGCTTATAAGTCGGATTGTCGACATTGCCACCGGAATAACCAGAGACAACGGTAATCACACCATCGAGTTTTTCCAGATCAGATTCAGTACACCAAAAGCAGCCACCGGCCAGTGTTGCGATTTCTTCATGACTGGCGTGTTTGCTGGTGGCAGAAGTTTCTGCCTGTGAGAAAAACGATACAGAGAGTGGTACGGAGACCAGTAAGGCAAACAAAAATAACGTAATACGTTTCATGGCGGTTCTTACTCGTTTTGTTGAACGGATATACGAAAAGAACGGCTCACGGACGGAAAAATTTCAAATCGAACGCAAAGAAAAAAGCTTCGCAGTGGCGAAGCTTTTCAATAGGGGGATGTGATGTAGGTGCTTAGCTCAGCCCGATGATGCGGCCTTGATCGTCGATATCCAGCCCCATAAACGCCGGTTTCTCGGGCAGCCCCGGCATGGTCATCACGTTGCCGCATAAGGCATAGACAAATTCTGCTCCCGCGCACAGTTTCAGTTCACGAATGGGAACATCAAATCCGCTTGGCGCACCTTTTTGCGCTGGATCTGTAGTGATGGACAACGGCGTTTTCGCCAGACACACCGAAAGATGACCAAAGCCTTTTGCTTGCAAATCATAAAGCTGGGCTTGCGCTTTTTCGCTCAGAGTGACTGAGTCAGCACCATAACCATTGATAGCGACGGCCTTAAGCTTGTCGAATAACGGCGCATCGTGCTCATACAACGGTGTAAAGTGCGCGGCTTTGCTGCATTGCTCGACTACTTTTTCCGCCAGTTCACGTGTGCCTTCTCCGCCTTTGGCGAAGCCTTCAGACAACGCAACCGTCACATCATTCGGCAGCGCTTCGATCATTGTTTTCAACTGCGCCAGTTCTTCTTCGCTATCTTGCGGAAAGCGGTTAATCGCCACCACTGCAGGAATACCGTATTTATTGACGTTGTTGATGTGCCATTTGAGATTTTCAAACCCAGCGGTCAACGCGTTGCAATCTGGCGCGAACAGGGTTTCAGGTACGGATTGACCCGGACGCAGATCATAGAGCCCCGAGTTGGCTTTCAGGCCGCGTAACGTTGCGACGATCACCGCGCAGTCCGGCGCTTTACCGGAGGCTTTAGCTTTGATGTTGCAAGCCTTCTCAAAGCCCATATCGGAACCAAAGCCGCCTTCGGTCACGGTGTAGTCGGCGAGGCGTGTGGCGATGTCATCAGCAATGATCGATGAGTTTCCATGCGCGATATTGGCAAACGGGCCTGCGTGAATCAGCGTCGGCACGCCTTCAAGGGTCTGCATCAGTGTGGGTTCAATGGCTTCTTTCATACTGACCGCCATCGCGCCAGCCACTTTCAAATCTTCGGTGGTGACAGGTTGACCATCAATGTTGTAGCCGACGACGATATTACCAATGCGGCGGCGCAGATCTTTGAGGTCTTCAGCAAGGGCAAGAATCGCCATCAATTCAGACGCTGCTGAGATGTCGAACCCGTCTTCACGCTCGTAGCCGTTGATGGTTTTGCCATCTTCATTGCGGCCAACCGTGACCATGCGCAGCGCGCGATCGTTATGGTCCATCACACGCTTCCACACGATACGTTGCGGGTCGAGACGCAGGGCAGGCATACCTGTTCTTGCGGCAAAATCCTCATAACCGTTGCGCTGTTCGTGGTAAATACGCGCATCAATCGCTGCCGCGGCAAGGTTATGCGCTGCGGTGACGGCATGAATGTCGCCAGTCAGATGCAGGTTGAGCTCTTCCATTGGTGCGACCTGCGAATAACCACCCCCAGCAGCGCCACCTTTGACGCCGAAAATTGGCCCCATGGACGGCTGACGAATACATGCCATGACCGAATGCTGTAAGCGAGCCAAACCTTGTGCAAGACCTATCGTGGTCACCGTTTTACCTTCACCCAGCGGTGTTGGCGTAATTGCGGTCACCAGAATGAATTTTCCAGAAGGTCTATCGTGCAGGCGATTCAGGCAATTGAGCGAGACTTTGGCTTTATAGGGGCCCTGACTGTGAAACTCCTCGGGCAGAAGTCCGGCTTTGTGGGCGATCTGTTCAATGGCAGTCAGCGGTGTAGTACGGCAAATTTCAATATCTGGCAGCATAAAACCCTCATCATAAGGATGAAATTGGTGAGGAAAACGTTTGCGTCGCGATAATAGCTTTAAATGGAAGGTTGTAAAGCGAATTAACGAGAGGATTGTTTTGCGAGGCGAGAATTCTAAACCATTCCTGATTTCGATCAAATGCATCGGGAGCAAATTGCTGGACGCAGTTGCGTAAAACTAAAGCGCCACGGTCGGCGCTTTACTGTGATTAGGCAAGTTTGATCAACTCGTCCACCAGACGATCAATACCCGCTGCCGCTTGGGAAATATTTTCGGCCAGCATGTAAGCCGGAGTGGACAGCACGTTGTGTTTCTGGTCGAAAACAAAGTCATCGACCGGACAGGTGACGTGTTCTCCGCCCATTTTCCGGAACGCGCACGCCGTATCCGGGTCGCTGCCGATGGTGCCTTCCACGCCATGTTCGTAGATCATTGGAATGATGGTGGGCGCAATGCAAAGATAGGCGGCCGGTTTGCCCGCTTGAGCAAAGGCGCGACACGCGTCTGCGACATGAGTGTTGATGCTGCAATCGGCGCCTTTGACGGCAAAGTCAGTCAGGTTTTTCGCTGCGCCAAAACCGCCGGGTAATAGCAAAGCGTCGTAATCTTCGGCTTTAAGCTTCGCGACATCCTCAATTTTGCCACGTGCGATACGGGCGGCTTCTACCAGCACGTTTCGTTTTTCGTCCATCTCTTCACCCGTAAGGTGGTTAATGACGTGCATCTGATCAATATTGGGAGCAAAACAGTGCCAAGAGGCACCGTGTCTTTCAATGGCGTGGAGGGCAAGCACCGATTCATGAATTTCGGCACCATCGAAAACACCACATCCACTCAATATCACGGCTACTTTTTTCATCGGTCGATTCCTTAACTATCCAGAGCTAGTGCAATAATTATCCAGTGCTATTCTTGGTCTGATCCTGCCTGAGATTGACGCTTATTTTGTAAGTCTAGTTGAGCTGTTTGCTCGTGTTGTTGTTCGTTGTCGCGAATTTCGTCATCTGATTCGGGGTAGGGTTTCACCACAAAAGGAATCAGCATGACGGACGAGGGCAAAAAGTGTTTCATCGGCTACTCCGGTGGTTGGTTTAACCCGCCGTTTTATAAGCCGGTTCTGGCACACGTTCTTTGCGTTAAATCACTGTCATTCTGAGTTTTTGAGCACTTATTGGCTCAGAAGATACCTTGATCCCAATATGGTTGATCTGCTCCCAATTTTTCACTGACAAATTCCATAAAGGCGCGCACTTTGTGTGGCAGATGTTTCCTTTCAGGAAATACGGCATAAATGGCGTGCTCAGGAAGAGGAAAATCCGCCATGATGGTTTGCAGTTTTCCGGCTTGAATATCTTTGCTGACCAGAAACGTTGGCAACTGACCAATGCCAAGGCCGTCAAGCAGGGCGCGGCGAATCGCTTCGCTATTATTCACGCTAAGGTTGCCTTTAGGAATGACTTTGAAATCTGCCCCGTTTTGAGTAAATGTCCACTCGCTGCCGCCACGAAAATAGGAATACACGAGGCAATTGTGTTGCAGCAGATCAGAAGGTTTCTGCGGCGCGGAATAACGGGTCAGATAATCGGGCGAGCAACACAGCACACTGCGGCAACGGACCAATCGTTTGGCCACCAGATTTGAGACAGGTAAATGGCCGATACGAATCGCCAGGTCAAAGCCGCCTTGAACCAAGTCAACCATTTGATCTTCCAACTGCAAGTCGATTTCCACTTTAGGATAGCGGGCAAGGAACTCAGCAATGATGGTCGCAATATGCAACACACCAAATGACATGGGGGCCGTAATTTTGAGTTTACCTTGGGGCTCACCTTGTAATTCAGTGACCGCGTCACTTCCTTGTTGCGCATAGCTTAAGGCTTGGGATACATGGTAGTAATAACGCTCTCCGGCCTCGGTCAGGCTCAGTTTTCGTGTGGTGCGGTTCAGCAGGCGAATGCCTAAATCATCTTCGAGTTGCGTCACCCGTTTACTCACGGCAGACTTAGTGATGTTGAGTTTCTCGGCCGCGCTCGAGAAACTGCCGCATTCGACCACCGCGACAAAAATAGGAATGGCGGCAAACGTGTTATTCATCATAATTGTTGAGATATTCTTAACAAAAAGTTTCCATATACAGAGATTAACATCTCATGGAAAACAATCTAGACTGAGCGCGACATTTTGAGGAAACCAACATGAAGTACGATTGGATCTTATTTGACGCTGACGAAACCCTGTTTCATTTCGATGCTTTTAAAGGGATGCAGCTGATGTTTGCGCGTAAAGGCGTAGACTTTACGGAACAAGACTTTTACCACTACCAACAAGTCAATAAGCCTCTGTGGGTTGATTACCAGAACGGTACGATCACGGCGGCAGAATTGAAACACATTCGTTTTGCATCCTGGGCGCAAAAGCTGGAAACCACCACGGCAGAGCTGAACAGCGCGTTTTTGGAAGCGATGGCCGACATTTGTACGTTGCTGCCAGGTGCTAAAGAGCTGATGGAAGCGCTAAAAGGCAAAGCAAAACTGGGGATCATCACCAATGGTTTTACGGAGCTTCAGGATGTACGCCTGACTAAAACGGGCATGAAGGAATATTTCGACCACATCGTGATTTCAGAAGAGGTTGGGATCGCCAAACCAGATGCGGGCATTTTTGCTCATGCGATGTCGGTAATGGGAAATCCGGAAAAAGCGCGTGTGTTGATGGTGGGAGACAACCCGCATTCAGACATTCTGGGCGGTTTGAACTTTGGGATTGAAACTTGCTGGTTGAATGTGCATCAGCATCCAAAGCCGGACGGTATCGATGCGCACTATGAAGTGGGCTCACTGCACGAATTAAAAGATATTCTGCTCGCGTAAATCGCTCCTGGTGCAAAGTGATCACTTTGCACCGGAATCCCGCTCTTAACGGCTAAAGTCACCTTCACGCTCTGGCTGGTACACCACTTCGAGGATCTCGATGGTTTTCTCCGCGCCGCCAGGCATTGGCCAAGTGAGAGTTTGGCCTGCTGCTAAGCCTAGCAATGCACTGCCAACCGGAGCAAAGATAGAAATATCGTCATTGCTTTTCACTTCGTTCGGATAGACCAGATTCTTCTGAATGATCTCTTCTTTACCCATGAACTTAAACCGCACGGTTGAGTTCATGCTGACGACATTGTCCGGCATTTCCTGTGGCTCTTTGATGGTCGCTCGGTCGAGTTCATCTTCTAGTTTTTCCAGTTCTGGTGACAATTTTGGCATCTGCTCCAGAAGCGCACTGATGCGGTCCATATCCAGAGTTGATACCACGATTGTATGATTAGTAGACATTTTATTTTCTCCAAAAAGAAATACCGCCCTGACAGGTCAGGGCGGCATAAAACCATACGGTTTATAGATTTCACAAGGCGGTACGTGAAACCTTAGTCTTTGTAATGTAAGAATTCAATCGATATGCACACAGTTTTTAAGTAATAAATTGTGTATGTTTGTAAATAGTGATGAGCTTTCATCCAGCCACAGCCAGCGAAGCAAAATCGACAAAAAAACGATCTTCGGCTTGATCTTATTTTTGAGCAGGGACTACGCTTTAATTGAGTGCGTCTGTGCGTTCTCAGGAGCTTTGCCAAACATAATAACGACAGGCGAAGTGGCGGCTGGGCATAACAAGTCTCTGACACTGAGTGTGAGGGATGAGTGCGAGTTCATCATGGCTATTGCAGGTAAAATCTCTGAATGGAATGACGCGAAAGGGTATGGCTTTATTACGGTCGATAACTATCGCGGCAAAATCTTCTTCCACATTTCCGATCTTCAAGGTCACGCGCAACGACCAAAAGTTAATGAGGCGGTACATTTCAAACTGACGAAAGAACCAGACGGTTCTCTGCACGCCGTCGATATTCATCGGCCTTTGGTGTACGGATTGTCACTCGCTTTGTCAGTCTGGTTCATAACCGTGCTTTTTGCCAGTATCTATCTGGTGAAGTATCCGCCCATAGTGGTGTTGTTCTACATCTTAATCAGCGCCATTACCTATGCGGTGTACGCGTTTGACCGAAGTGCTATGTATCACAACGATTGGCGGGTTTCTGAGTGGTTGCTGCACACGCTATCCGTGCTGGGTGGTTGGCCTGGTGCCTTGATGGCACAGGCACTGCTGAAATTCAAAACCCTTGAACAGCCATTTCGAATGATATTTTGGTTAACCGTATTGATTAATTTTTCCATCTTCGTCTATACCCTGACGGCGCCCGGGGCGATGTTGATGTCGACGATCATCTCGAGTTTAAAACTGTTCTGAAGAAAAACGGGCCAAGGCCCGTTTTTTTATGGTCGTTCCCCTGCGAGTAAGCGGCGTTCGATATCAGCAACCACAGTCGGAAAGTCGGCGATGGTATCAATCAGGTAATGGGGATTGGCTTGCGAGAGTTTGTCGCGAGCACGGGCACGAGCTGCGTTGAGTGTGGCTTCGTCGGCAGACAGATACTCTTGTTCAGTGAGTCCTGCTTCGTTGCCCGATAGCAGCAATCCCACTGTCCACATACCAGCGTTGTGGCCTTCATCAATGCCGGGCACTGCATCATCGACTTTGATGCAGGTGCGTACATCCGTCACGCCAAGTTCAATCACGTTCTTAAGTGCCATGAACGGCGCGGGGCGACCCCCTTGCGGCAGATCATCGGTTGCGACAACATAATCTGGCTGATAGCCGTATGCCTGTGCGGCTGGGATTAACACATCCATCACCTGACGCGGATAGCCGGAACAAGAGCCGATTTTAATGCCGCGCTGCTTAAGCGCGTTCACCACTTCAATCGCGTGTGGAATCGGCGCGGCGTGATCCGCCACTTTGGCAATTTGCAGCGGCATAAACGCGGCGTAAATGGCATCGATGTCGGCGCTGCTCATGGCGCGGCCCATTTGTTGCTCCCAGCGTTGAGCCACGTCGGGCAGCCGTCCAACAGCTTGAATATGATCCCATTTGCCCAATCCCATGGGTACACGGGCTTCATCGAGTGAAATTTCAAAATCAAAACCTTGCTGAAAGGCTTCGACGAAAATCGTTGTCGGGGCGAAAGAACCGAAGTCGACAATGGTGCCAGCCCAGTCAAAAATAACGGCTTGAATCGGTGAGTGCATGATGGTTTCCTTGAACGGTTTGTTTCATGAATGGTTTGCTTTACGAATGCTTGATGGCGTAGCCAAATGTGGCGCTGATTTCTTGGAGTGCGGATTCGAAGATGGCGAGTGCGTCATCAAGTTCAGCACGTTCGATGACAAGCGGGGGGCTGAGTTGAATCACATTCCCCTGCGACACCTTAAAGCTCAATCCGTGGTTGAGGCAGTGATAGAGCACCGCTTCGGCTTCATCGTACGCGCGCTCTTTGCTGGTTAGGTCTTGCACCAGCTCCACGCCCCACAATAAGCCGATGCCGCGCACATCGCCGATCAACGCGTAACGCTGCTTCATCGCGTGCAAGCGTTGGTGCAAATAGTGGCTGTCTCGTTGTACTTTGTTCAGTAGCTGCTGCTGTTCAATGACTTCGATGGTGGCGAGTGCGGCGGCGCAGCCCAGCGGGCTTTTTTCGTGTGTGTAGTGTCCCAATGACACTGCGGCGGCTGTGTTGTATTGGTCTTTGGTGATCAGCGCCGCCATGGGCATGATGCCGCCACCCAAGCCTTTGCCGATACACAGGATGTCCGGTTCGATATCAAACGCCTGATGGGTGAACCAGTGGCCGCTGCGTCCCATGCCGTTGGGAATGTCATCAATGATGAGCAACACGCCGTGTTTGTCGCAGATTTCACGCACGCGTTTCCAATACGCGCGGCTGGGCACTTGCACGTCGGTATTGCGCACCGCTTCAGCGATAAACGCGCCAACGCCGCCTTCTTTTTCAATCACATATTCCAAGTAATCGGCGTAGTGAACGTCGCTGCCGTCTTCACGAGGGAAAGCGCCGCGGTAGCTCACCGCTGGGGGAATGCGTTCGACGCCTGCCAGCAACGGCCCCATGTTGTGGCGAAAACAGGCTTCGCCGCCAACAGAAATGGCATCCAGTGATGCGCCGTGAAACGCATCCCACAGCGACACGACTTTAAAATTCTGGGTGACGTGGCGAGCGAGTTTCAGCGCCATGCCAATCACCGAGGTGCCACCAGGTGCAAACAGCACCCGATTGAGTTCACCGTCGCAAATCTCAGTCAGTTTTTCGGCGCATGCCACCGCAATCGGATTGGTAAATCGGCGCGGCGAGAACGCTAAGGTTTGCATTTGCTGAGTTACTTTTTCAAGTACATGCGGATGGCTATACCCCAACTGATGTACGTTGTTGCCATGAAAATCGAGATAGCGTTTGCCAGCCAAGTCGTCTAGGTACACATCGCACGCGGCACTCAGCGCATTGAGGCACGGCGTCGACATCGCCTGATGAAGAAACACATTCGCATCGCGCTCAAGCAGCGAGCGTGTGCCGGGATGTTGCAGGTTGCGGCCCCATTCCTCGCGTGCGGGTGTGGTGTTGATGTCGCCCTCGCTGCGCCAATGAGTTTCGGGTTTCGCGTGGCTCATGAGGCTACGTTCCAGTACATGGCGTTTTGCACGGCTTCAATCAGGCGCTCAATGTCGTAAGGGTGTACATCCCCGATATTGCCGATGCGAAAACAGTCGGCATGGCTCACTTTCCCCGGATAGATCACAAACCCTTGCGCTTTCAGGCGCTGATAGAATTCGGCGAATTGGTAGTCCGGATGCGTGGGGGAATAAAATGAAGTGATGATCGGCGAGTGCAGTGACACATCGAGTAGAGGCGTGAAGCCAAGGGATTGCATGCCGCGCACCAGCGTGGTTTGGTTGGTCTGATAACGCTGATGACGCGCTACAATACCACCTTCCTGTTCCAGTTCAAGCAGTGCCTGATAAAACGCACGCACGGTGTGAGTTGGCGACGTAAAGCGCCATTTGCCGTGGTTTTTCTCCATGCATTGCCATTGATCGTACAAATCGAGGCTCAGTGAACGGGCTTGGCCTTGGCATTGTTCCAGTTCGCTCTGCTTGGCAATCACAAATCCAAACCCCGGCACACCTTGAATGCATTTGTTGGCCGAGCTGATCATAAAGTCGATTCCGAGGTCGCCGATATCCATCGGAATGCCACCAAAGCTCGACATCGCATCCACTATCACGGTTTTGCCGTATCTTTTGGCTAGCGCGACGACCTCCGCGATGGGGTTCAACATGCCGGTGGTGGTTTCGCAATGCACGATGGCCACATGTGTAATGGTGGTATCTTGCTGAAGGCATGCTTCGATGTGTTCAACAGAAGGCTGTGAGGTTTCACCGGGTGAGACGATGGCACAATCAATGTACAGGTATGCTGCAATCTGCGCGATTCGAGCGCCATACGCACCATTATCAACGACCAACAATTTGCCGTGCTGGCCCAATGTGCTGCCAATGGTGGCTTCGACCGACGCGGTGCCGCTGCCTTGCATTAACACCGAGGTGTATCCGCTGTGACGGGTCGCCAGCGCCACCAATTTTTGACGAATCACTTCCACAATGTCTTTGTTGTATTCGTCATCCCACGTACACCAGTCTTTTAACATGGCTTCGCGCACAGTTTCTGTGGTCGAAAGGGGGCCAGGGGTGAGCAGCAAGTAGTCGTTTTTCATGTGAACTCCTTTTTGGACTATACCAATAATTTAACGCTACTCTAGCAAGGAAAAATCGCCTCGGTAAAGGCAACCAACGCGGATTTCATAAAACTTTCACATCTTCCGTCATGGCTATACCGATCGCCATGCCGCGAATGTAAGTATGAAATGCTCACAAAAATGCCAAATGAACGTCATTGAATCGTCACATAATAGGATTAGCGTAGAAAATAAATCTGGTACATACCAAATTAACTACAACTTGGAGATAACGATGAAAACCCGTTTTATGAAAGGAACTCTGGCTTCACTGGTCGCGTTATTTGCGGCGCAAGCATACGCAGCGCAAGAGGTGACGGTGTATACCGCGTTCGAAACCGACATTTTGGCGAAATACAAAACTGCGTTTGAAAAAGAGAACCCAGATATCGAGATTAAGTGGGTGCGTGATTCGACCGGTATCATGACGGCCAAGCTATTAGCTGAAAAATCAAACCCACGCGCCGAAGTGGTTTGGGGGCTTGCGGGCTCGTCGATGGCACTGCTGAAAAACGAAGGCATTTTGAAGCCATACACGCCGAAAGGTGCGAATGAACTGCGCGCCAATTTGAATGATCCGCAAGGTCAGCAGGCGTGGTACGGCAATGACGCGTTCTTTAATGCGGTGTGTTTCAACGAAGCGGTTGCCAAACAGTTGAATCTGCCAAAACCACAAAGTTGGGAAGATCTGACCAAGCCCGTTTATAAGGGCCACATCGCGATGCCAAACCCTGCGTCTTCGGGCACAGGTTACATGCAGGTGTCGGCTTGGCTGCAAAATATGGGAGAAGATAAAGGTTGGAACTACATGCAGCGTTTGGACCAAAACATCGCGCATTACACCCATTCGGGTTCAAAACCGTGCGTTCAAGCGGGCATGGGTGAAGTGGCGATTGGCATTTCCATGGCAAGTCGCGGCGCGAAGTTGAAAACGCAAGGTGCGCCGCTGGATGTCATCATTCCTCAGGGCATCGGCTGGGAATCGGAAGCGGTGGGTCTGGTGAAAGCATCGGACGCAGCAAAACGCGTGGTGGACTGGTCGATCTCCAAAGCAGCCAACGAGCTGTACATTGATATGTATCCGGTCGTGGGCCACAAAGACGTCAGCAAAACCGTGGCGAACTATCCGAACGTCGAAAAAGCGATGGCGAAGATGGACTTTGCGCAGATGGGCAACGAGCGCGCCCGCGTGCTGAAAACTTGGTCTGAGAAGTTTGATGCGAAGTCTGAACCCAAATCTTAATGGGTTCATCAACGCATGATTGAGGAGGCTTTGGCCTCCTTTTTTCGTTTTTTGCGTCATGTTGTACGGTAATCTTTTGGCTCAACAATCGACTGACACATTCCTGTCATCTCACGTCTATAAAATCGTCACCACAGTGTCACATAGGGGTTCTATATTTGGACTATACCAAATTAAGGATCTTGTTATGACCTCACAGCCTTATTTAGAAATTCACAACGTCATCAAACAATTTGGCCAGTTTACGGCGCTCAAAGGCATCGACCTTCACATTAAGCAAGGAGAGTTTGTCTGTTTTCTTGGCCCTTCGGGCTGTGGCAAAACCACATTGCTGCGTGCAATCGCCGGATTAGACTTACCTACGTCGGGCGCCATTTTTCAAAACCAGCACGAGATGACCTTTTTGCCGCCTGAAAAGCGTGATTTCGGCATCGTTTTCCAATCTTACGCGCTGTTTCCCAATTTAACCGTGCAAGAAAACATTGCTATCGGCTTGAAAAATCAGGGACTCTCGACGCGCGAGGCGTTAGAAAAAGTCGATGAGTGGCTGGACACCATCGGTTTGCCAACGTCAGGACAAAAATTCCCCAATCAACTGTCCGGCGGCCAGCAACAGCGTGTCGCGCTGGCGCGTGCATTGGCGCTGTCGCCTGGGCTATTGCTACTGGATGAACCTTTGTCGGCGCTGGATGCCAAAGTTCGCGCCCATCTGCGCGATGAAATTTGCCGCCTGCAACGCAAGCTTGGGATCACCACCATCATGGTGACGCACGATCAGGACGAAGCGTTAACGATGGCCGACCGGATTGTGGTGATGAACCACGGCGTCATTGAGCAGGTTGGCTCGCCTCAAGAGATCTACCAGCAACCGGCCAGCCGATTTGTGGCACAGTTTGTTGGTCACATGAATTTCATTCCGGCGTCGATGACCACGCCGCTACAAATGCGCGTTGCTGAGTCGCTGATTAACTTGCCTGCGATTGGCAATGCCAGTGTGCAGCAGGGCGATCACTTTGAACTGGCCGTGCGGCCAGAGCAGTTGGCGTTTGTGGAACGCAATAGCAATGCCATGCCGGTGAAGATTGTATCGCTGGAATTTCTGGGTGCATTTTATCGTATTGAGTGCCGTTTTCAGGATGAACCGTCGTTGCCTGCGGTGCATGTGGATCTCTCGGTGCAACACGTTGTCGATAGCGCGATTCAAGCCGGTGATGTGCGTCATTTGGCGATTCGCGACACCGTGGTTCAGGCCTATCCAACCCGCATGACAACGTGCGATGCTGCCTAAGGTGAGAAAGTGAACGCTATGATTTTATCCAACGCAACCGCCGCCACATCAAGTCGCTGTTGGCAACGCATCAGTCGCGACAACTTGATTTTGGGC
>ERZ1673961.570-NODE-570-length-13748-cov-7.070328_pt1 | contig 13748 bp, 14 predicted proteins | sample MGYA00580189_ERZ1673961 | MGnify/ENA primary metagenome ERZ1673961 (study PRJEB41334, sample SAMN05608105) | rock metagenome | biome: terrestrial subsurface; feature: shale formation; material: shale | place: USA: Pennsylvania ... | reverse complement strand
ACGCATAGTAAAAATGCCACGCGTGCCGAATCACTCTTGAACAATTTGTTATGAGGAATTGACGACATAGCTTAACTTCCCATAAGAGCTTTATATCGCCAGCCAACTCCGGGGATCTCTGCTATAACTAAACCTGAAACCACTGCAAACAAAGTAAAAATTACAAGACCTACAATCCAGCCCCAAAAGTTAGAGCTAGACCGGCTTGCCACTTTAGTTCCACCGTACACAGCCATGCCAAATGTTGCTAGAGCAGTCCCCCAAAATAAGGCAGCAGCTAATGAAGCTTCCACAACACCAGAAAAATAGTTTTTCTCCCCCCACGCTTGAGAAACACCATCCAGTAAACAAAACACGACAAAACCGACTAGATACTTTACCCAATTGGGAGCATTTACTAATTTATCAATCAACGTGAACTCGCCTTTACTCATAACGCTTTCTATACGGCTTTCTGCAGCCTTTCAGACGTAACAACGCCTTATTTCTCTTAAGCATATTTATGAATATTAGCACTTATCTTTATGAAAAATATAGAAACGAGGTATGAATATGAGTGCTGGTACGCGCAATTAGACGGCAAAAAGCTGGTTAGTCAACTGAGTGATGCTAAATTAAAAAACCTGTATAAATAAACAGGTTACATATCGTTATGAAATCCCAATTTTTACTTAGTGTAAAAGAGCATATGCTAATGCGCCATTACTCAAATAAAACGATTGAAAGTTACCTATTTTGGATCAAACGTTATATCGTTTTTCATCAGTTTGCACATCCATCTAAGTTGTCAGAAGAGCATGTAGTTCAGTTCCTTAGTCACATTGCTGTCAAAGATAAAGTCGCAGTAAAAACTCAAGCGTTAGCGCTTTGTTCGATTGCATTTCTGTACCGAGATTTCTTTCAGACACCTCTCTCACTCGAAATGCGATTTCAAAAGTCACTAACTGAGAAAAAACTTCCTGTCGTGTTAACACGAGACGAGATTCGTCGATTTATTCAACATATCGATCCCAAATACAAGCTTCAAACACTTCTACTCTATGGTTCCGGGCTTCGCTTGATGGAGTGCCTAAGATTAAGAATTCAGGACATTGATTATGATTATGGTGCAATCCGTGTCTGGCAAGGTAAAGGCGGAAAGAACCGTACGGTGACATTAGCAAAAGAGCTACATTCTTCCCTAAAAGCACAAGTGGATCTCGCTCGAAGTTATTATCAAAAAGATTGTCACATGCCTGGCTACGCAGGTGTTTATATTTCAGAGGGTCTACAACGTAAATACCCAAACGCGCAGTTGGACTTTAACTGGCACTTTCTATTTCCATCAGCAAAACTAAGTGTTGATCCAGAAATGGGAGAGTTAAGAAGACATCATATCAACGAGAGTGCTCTACAAAGAGCCGTCAAACGCTCAGCGAAAGACGCGGGAATCGAAAAATCGGTAACGTGCCATACGCTAAGACATAGCTTTGCCACGCATCTACTCGAATCAGGTGCCGATATCAGAACAGTTCAGGAGCAGTTAGGACACTCAGATGTAAAAACCACACAAATCTATACTGCAGTTCATCGTGTCAACCACAAAAGTGCACCGCAATTGGCAGGGTCAATATAAATACCATAAAATCAAAAATTTAGAGCAAATAGCATCACATCTAATTACTCATCTTCAATTCTTGAATGATCACAGCAAACCCTAAATATTCAAAATTGCATGCTTAATTTGCCCCATGACTGCCCCAAATCTGCCCCATTTTTTACTCCTATCATTCACCTTATACCTAGTTTCGACTATATGGGGGTAAATCCTTTTTCACCCTATTAAAATCAATATATTGTAGATATTGGAAAATAGTGAATTTCTGATCTGAATTATTCGAAAGAACCTTAACAGGGCACAGGCGGTCACCCTCATAATTAATTTAGACCACAAATACACATTAAAAGCTGACGCTCAACCGTTACCCAGTAACGTTGAATATCCTTTAACTTATTTCTTCTATGATTTTGTACTTTCATTACTAACCATGGAAATGATAGGACATCGATGATATTTGCTTGTACGGCCCAGAAGCCATTAGTTGGTTCGACATGCGAACAATTTGTCCATTTTGTCACATTGCCGCAAGATTTAATTGGTAACAATAAGGTAATTTACAGATGTTTCGGTATTGCAAACCCTCCCTTAACGTCACGTTAAACCTTAGTAGGAGACATTAAAGTGGCATGTATAGTTATTATCATCACAATGCTGATGCAGGTCGTAATTTTCATTGCACTAAAGAATGTGTGGTTTCACGGTAGTGAAGCTGACATCATAATGTTCACTGCAATATGGCTTTGTGGTTCGGTAGTATCTCTAGCGAGACTGCGTAAGGCAATTGTAGCTCAGAGTATTACTTCACTTTTTGACAAAGTCGGCAGTGTATTTTTGTTTGTAATAACATTAGTTCCTCTCAGTTTGGGCAGCTCGTTTATTTTTCTCTAGAACTGTGATTGACGTTGGTATTAAATGAACGTTGGCGGACATTCACACAGTTCACAGAGTCCACAACCATGCGTTAGATGGTGCTCTTAAACCATTCCACCACATGATCATCTCAATCATTAATGCGAGAAGTAATAAGATATCAATACCGCAAGTCCGCCGTATTTGATTAAGTCTGTTAGCGAGTTAATAACTTGGACTGTTTAGATCTCGAAATAGTGGATTTGTAAGAACATGGCTCTGCGAGAAAGGCATTAACAGCGACCAAATTCGCTTCATATTATTTCCTTTTATAGATATAAAAAAGGCTTAGGTGTTCACCTAAGCCACTTTCGGGTACCCGTTTTCGTCGGGTTCGTTGTCATCGTCTTCGTACACTCGCACGTCATAGTTAAATGCCTTAACGCTGCACTTCTCTGTTCCTTGCGGTGTAACATCGCTAATCAGTGCTGGATAGCACCAGTTATCCGCTTCACCGAATAACCATAGTGGTGGCTCCATCTCACCATCCAAAGACGGCTTAAAACCTAAGCTAGTGCTAATGACCACCTCATCAGGGGTAGTACCTTTGGCTGCAACATGCGGCCCAGATGTTCTTCCGTCCGGTTTCCTCAGTGCGATGTGGTGAACGCCTTCTCCCCATTCCAATGGCAAGTCTAACCATAGATGCGTGTTGCCATTTTGAATGTTAAACCCTTCTAACCGTCCACTTTGTGCATAGCCAGGTACGTCGTCGGCCAGTGCGACATAATCGAGATAGTTAGAATTAAAGGCATCCATTTCGGTTCGGAAGGTGTACTGAAAACGGCGGTAACGCTTTTTACGTCGAACCCGCATACCAAACTGCCACGCTTTTTTAGGGTCGGTAATGCCAAGCGCACGAACCTTTTCTGGCTTAAGACCAAGATCACCTGGCAGCAAACAAAGCAAGGTTTCTGGCTTCCATGTTTTCGTCGAGAAGTACTCCACTTCAACACCGTCGGGTTCTTCCTCACGGATAAAGCTGCCTGAGCGTTCCAAGCCCTTACCGAGCATGTTGTCTGGTTGGTACTGGAAATCAAACGTGGTCCTTGGTTCATCTCGCACAGGGACGATTTGACCATAGTTCAATGTTGGCTCTGAATAGCCGATAGCGAGCACTTTTTTGAGCACTTCAAACAAGGTGCTGCTTTCCGTCAATACCGCATCAAACGTATCACCCCGAGCTTTCCATACCTCGTGTAAGCGAAGCAGTTCATAGTGGCCTATCTGAACATCGGTTAATCCACTGTCTAAGATGATGTGCCTCACCGCTGGCGCAATGTCCCGAGTAGGATAAAGCTCTTCAGTCCAGCCTCCAAAGCCATCAGGGATCTGCAGTTTGCGAGTTGGAATAATACCCAGCTTGTTTTCCGAACTGCGAGACAAGGCGTTACTGCCGCGAATTTTAAACGCGACGGTTGTTATTCCCTCATAACTGGCGTTGCTTTCCAGTCGGCATTTGAGTCTTCGGTACTCGATTCTATCCAGGTACTTAAAGTCCTTTTTATCCTCGGTAATGCGATAGACCCGAACCTCTGGCCTGACCTTTCTGCCCAGCTCAATGGGGATCGTCTCCGCTAACTGATCTCGGGTTCTGCCTGTTCGCTCGTAAGGGACCTGATTCCATTCGGTTTCCCCATCACCACGCCATTCGATCATGACTTGGATTGTGCGTTGGTCAATGCCACCCTTCTTGTTGACGTAACCAAGACCATCGGGCAGTTTTAAATCGATAAAGATTTTGTCTGTGACTTCAGAGGCAGGGCAAGCAAAGTGAGGACCAGCAGGCTTGCCGGGAAGTGACATTTCCGCTTCAAGCGTCCAGTTCTCGTTGACGTCTTGATGGGTAAAAGCCGACCACCATGTCTGCAGCAAATCATTACCTGGATATAGACGTTCGACTTGGGCCTTTGTATCAGTGACATCCAAAATGATGTAGCGCCCATCATCCGTTCCGTGAAACTTAATCGGATAACCACGGGCCTCTACGGGTACCGCGCTAACAGTTAGCACTGCGCCTAACTTGTCTATGATGCTCAGCGCGTAGTACGTCTCCCCATTCACATCAAATGTGAGCTTGTCATGAATCATTCCAACGTCATATTCAACGAGCGCTTCAACACCAGATGCAGGTTCATAATAAGAAATCGGATACTCAATATAATCGCCTCGTTTGCAATTGTGAATATCCGCGTCCGTGGACCAAAAGTTCAGTTTGTTTACACCGTTTTCATTACGCCAGCCACCAGAGCTGCCAACATGCGTCACCTCCCTTGCACCCAATGATCCGGTGATATTGATAATGTCGTCCTTCTCCCACTCAACAGGCCAGTACTCCGTCAGAAGGCCATCCACATCCGTCACAACACCTAACGTATCGTTTTCTACGTTAACCTGAACTGGCGTGATTGAGTTAACCGCGCCCTCGAGCTCGATGCCAGATGTCGAAGACGTCGCCCCAACCTCACGCGATGTGTAAATATTTTCATGCGCGGGATGGCCAGTAACATCCGCGCCTGGCGGGAAAGCTTCAAAACTGATATCACCTGCGTATTTCGAGACAGGGGTATCACTAATAAAGACTTCATTAGCAGTAAAGTCATATTCGCCATTACCTAGCGACGTCATCATCAAGAGAAATTCTTCATCTTCAGAGTAATACCAGTGCTGCTCACTTATGATGTCGGGAAACGTTTTGTGACGACCAAACAGTTCTGGGATGATCCCCATCAAACGGGCTCGGTTTCCCTGCGCATTCGCATCATAGATCGGGCTACCTTCAGGCGTCGTATTCTGCAGGTTGTCTGGGATTTGGCTCATCGCATAAACAGCAGCGCCAGCAGCCACCACTGCAATAATTGCCAAACCAATATTAATTGGGTCTTTAGGCTCTGCCACCAGTTCAACGTAATCCCCTTCTTTCCATACATAACTAAACCAGTCTGACGGTGTTTTCTGCTCTCCGTTCACAAAGTAGGAAAAGGGTGGCGTGTTCGATACGTAGTAACCTTTGATGTGCTCCGACATCCAGTCATTAAGCGTTTTTCCAGATGGTACCGGAGTAAATTCACGCTTACTGCGATCTAGCTTGTTGGGGTAAACCACTAACATACTCATGTTCGATGTAATACCTCGTTATTAGCGACATACGTTCAAAATCAGACAGCCGAGAGAGCCATGGCCTCCCTGCCTTTCGTCCTGTCTGAGCGACTTTTAAACCACCTTCATTAACCACCACGCCCACATGAACCAGCGTGTCACCAATCAAATGGCAGGCAATCGCACCATCCATCGGTTTGGTTTCCACATAGTTATCGAGCAGCTGATGATAGGCGTTGGTCATGCCAACTTTGTCGTCTGGGTCCACGGTCCCAAAACTTTTAAGTAGCGGTAAACCATGGTGATGATGTCGGACCAATCGCAGCCAGCCCCAACAATCCGCACCGTTCTCATCAGGGCCACAGTCAAGGTATGGCACGTTCATTAAGTCATTGAGTGTCATTAGCTCCCCTGATATTTGAGCCCTTTGGTGATGCTTGGTGTATAGCGACGTTTTGGCCACGCTCGGTTGACCAGATCATGAAACGACGCCACCACACCCACGGTTTGGATGTTGTCTTTCTCACTGACGGCGGTCAGAGTGAGTGGTGGTTCTGCTGGTGCTGAGAGGTGTGGGTGAAGGTAGAAACGGTAAGTGATGGTGACTTTGCTGCCATCTTCCAGTGCTTTATCAATAAAGTGACGGGCCTCACCCGTCACATTATCAATTTGGAATTGCAGGTTCTGTTTTCCTTTGACGCTTTTACCCGGCAACGACACACCAAACGCCGAAGCACGAAAAAAGGTTTCTGCTCCATCTTCGAGTCCAAGGTAAACCCCTTCCACACCGTTGACATCAAGTTGATAGAAACCATCAGCCAGGCGAATCACCGAATCCGGTTCGCCTCTTTGATATGCGTCTTCATTTTTGAGTTCGATGGTGTGGATAGGGATTTTATCGACAGGAGCAGAGGCGTAGTAGACCTCTATAGATTTCACTAATACCTCTCAACAATTACTTGTGCGGATTGTAGCGTTACATTTCCTGATGCTGTAATACTGACAGACGCCGAACGGCCTGGATAAAGCATGGCATGCCAACGATGAGCTTCAATCATGCCTGTATCAATGATGGTCGTTGCATGACCAGCCATGGTTATTGTCGCTCCACCTTGAACCCACAAATCAGCAATGATGCCACCTAAATAATAATCAGAACCAAAGGATAACGTTGCTATCTCTCCATCCAAAAGCTCAAGACCAGCACCGGTAATAACTCCACCACTCCAACCTACGAAATCATTATCGGACGTCGCATTATGCTCCACACTTCTGCCTGGCTCTGGACAAACTACATCAGCAGATATTTGGTCAACACCCATTCTCACTAATTCGCTAACGTTAGAAACAGGCACAGTCCAACAAGACACCGTTACTTTTTTTCGGCGGCATTCATCCACCAAAGACTGCGTAAGAGAATCATAACTTGGATAAATGGCCGATGGAGCACGTTCAGCAACATGGTCTACGCTTGGGAATAAAATATAATGCAGCCAACATTCAGTGTCGTACATACGAGCGTGGTCCAAAAATGCTTGACTAAAACTGGTTAGTGTATATTTACCAGGCCCAACGATACCGTTAGCAATATCGATAATTGCTTCTACATCGGCATTGGTCATGCCTGAACCAGTTTTTATCTCAATCATGGGCACGACATTGTAATCACGACAAACAGCCAACCACTCAGACAACGTTGGAATTGGTTGCCTGTATTTGGCGGAAGTATGTTTCAAGCGATAATTAGCACGCAATTCAGAAAAACTAACACTATCTAAACGAACCCCTCCAGTTATCGGATCCCCATTGATATACTCACAGGTGCGATCTAACGTATCGTCATGCATTAAAACATACTGACCATCGGACGTTTTTCCAATATCAGTTTCGCCCATATAGAATCCACAGCGGCCTGCAAATCGATAAGCATCTAAACTATTTTCAGGACACCCGACGTGCAATCCACGGTGAGCAATGAAGCTCTGGTGAACCTTCAGCCTAGTACCTTCAGTAGCGAAAGTTTGACCGAACAGAAAACCATTAATTTTATAGGGGCAGGTTATAGAGATAACAGGGTTAGTGGTATAGCTGTGCCGAATAGTGGCAACTAACACATGCGTTAAATACTGGCGGCTAGATAAGTTTGCAGCCCAATTTATGGGCCTTAACGTGTTATTTTCTGTATCCCAATAAATCTTCCAAGCTGAGGACACGCTAGTATCAATAGAAACTATCTCATCCTCAGCTAACACCCAACGACGATCAAGCGCATGGAAAATCGTATCAGAGAAAAATGTTAAGGTTTTATCTTCCGTGGAGTAATTGGGCTCATTTCGACTTGCCGCCACATTGTTTAATGGCGTATGAATCATTGCGATTGTACCGCCAGGATTCATCAAATCGCCGCCTGGATAGAAACCATCAACTTTACACGGGCAACTAATTGATATGTTGGTTGTTTCTGAAGTGCCAAGTCGCATGGTTGCAACCAATACCCAATCTGTACGCTGTGCAGAATTTAGCGTTACTCCATAAGCAATGGTTGTAAAGTCCTGACTTTGAGGTCGGTAAAATACTCGCTTTGCACTGGATGTCGTCGTTTCTTCGAGATCGATGACTGTTGCTGGCACAGACTTCCACGTACCATCAAAATAAATCAGAGTATCGTCAGGAATGGTTAACGTCTTAGTTTCGGTATTCACTTCAGGAACACCTGAATGTGAAGTTGTGATAGGACACAAATGGGTCCATGCTGCCCTTGTATCTATACCAACATTGCCAATCAACACACTTAAATCATTCATCGCTTTATCGATGGCATAGTGAGCTTTAAACGCTTGCATGTGTTCATCGATACCACCTGACATACCTGAATCTTGACTACGGCAAATAATGTGCTGGTTTGTCCCTTGCATGTCATCGCGCGGCACAATTTTAAATAACCCATCGTCGCTGTCATAAATTAAAGTGTCAAGATGCCCCATCTTTAGACAATCTGTTTGCCCGTCATAATCCTCAAACACCAATGAACCGTCAGTTTCACTGCCATCCACCAAGGATGCCCATGCGGCGGTTTTGTAGTATGGACCACGAATATAAATCGTGGGCGTTTTCCACCAAATGTAACCGGACCCGCCAGAGTAATAATTGGCTGGAGACCAGGCTGCATGACCAACAAATTGCTTTAAGTCAGCTAATTTTGTATCGATTGCACTGTTGGTGATTGAACGTTTTGATAATCGATCGTAAGAATCCAACGGAGCTGTGTCGTATGGAGATTTTGTCCAGCCTGTTCCAGTAATGTAGCCATACAAACCATTGTTGCCGAGAGTTTGGTCGTTCCACACTTCCGCTAAAGGTTTTTCCGGTGGCGGCGCGCCAGAAGCCAAAAGGGCGGCTTTGGTTTCAAAGGCGTTTCTGCCTTGTACCATTGCCTGTAGCTCTGCAAAACGATCAGCAAATCTCTTGTCTATCGATGGTTTTTCTACTCCATCAATTAGGGCACTGTCGGCTTCACCACCAATAAGAACGAGGTTCAACCAATCGACGTTCTTTTTAAACCACTCAATCAGCTCAAAAAAGTTATTGCTCTCTGTCATTGCTTCCAGCTCTCTGTGTAATAGCGGCTCATGTCAGTACCTTCCACAAACTCCTCGAGAGTGTGTGGGGCTAACATTTGGCCGACGGTGATTTCTTCGCTCTGAATTGGGTACTGGCGAATTTCACATTTTACGGAATAAAAAAAACGCCCTCCTTTGGATTTGGCGTTTTCTAATGGGTGGGACTTCATTTTTATTTGGATGGGGACCACGCCCAGCTCGGTTCGCTGGTTTAATTGAAACCAGCGAATACCGCCATTCAGAGCATGTTCTACCCAGCCTAAAAAGGCGGCGGCTTTGTCCTTTGGCATCCGAAATACCAGCGTTTCTTCGGCAGGAACGGTGATATGTCGCCTTCGGTCACGAGTCCGTCCGGTGGACATTTCACTTGAGATGCGATTCGGCTGCTGCTTAATGCCCTGCTCTGGAAACTGAGGGTAAGGCAGATTACTTGGATACATCATCATGGCTAATTCATCCCCACTCGTTTTGCATCAAAGTATTGAGTAATGCCCTGAGACATAGGTCCATCTGAATCGAGGTCTTCCAAAAAGACATCCGTGAAGTTTTCGCCGTTTTCACCTTGGCGCTCTTGTACCTTGGTACCTTCTGGCGCACCGTAAATGTTCACGATGTTGCGGCCACCACCAACCATCGCGGCTTTCGGAATTGCTCGACTAGGATCGTTAGCCGCAAATGGTTGTCGATGCATAGCCATGATGGCGTTATACATTTGGTCAATTTGGTTCGCTGACTGGTTGGTGTAGACGCGCTCGCCCCTGTTGAGTAACCAGGTACCCTCTTCAGGGATCTCGCTAATACCACTGTGCGCCATACCTGCAATGGCTTGTCCCATGATCATCCCGGCACTTACAGCAGATAGGGCTCGAATTACGGTTGCCTGACCTGCACCAGCAATAGGGCCAAGACCGATAGGTGGCGGAGCTAAGGCTGCCGCTGCCGCTACTTCACCCTGCATCCATACCTGAGCTGCGGCCATACCTTTTTGAGCGATAAATGCGGCTTTTTGAAGTGCAGAACCTTTTTTGGCACTCTGCTCTATCAGTGCGAGGCCTTGAGAGGCCACACCAAACTTCATTGAAAGTATGGATTGTTCAATACGCTCTTCCGTATCTGCCCTCTGTTTAGCTGCCTGATCTCTCAAAGCCTGTTGATCTGATTCAATTCTTGTTAAGTTTTCCTGGTGCTCTTGCCATAACAATTCACGCGCAGCGAAATGCTCAATTTCAAGCTCTTGTTGCAACTCCTGATCTACAGAAGCAGCATCATGAGCCTCCTGAAAGTTCTGCTTTAATCGAGCTATCTTGTCTTGATAAGCGAAGACTTCCTGTGTGGCTTCCTGTTGATCACCTGCTGCAGACAATGCGAGCCGACGCTGCCATTCGACTTGCATCTTATCGGTGGCATCTCGAAATGCGGCAACACGACTTTTTGCCCCTTTATTTTTATCTGTATCCGAACCTGGCTTTATAGGGCGTATAGGAGGTTGTGGTTTATTGTTACCGTCACCTTTTCCATCACGATTAAAACCGAGCTCTTGGTCCTCATACTGGCGCTGGTATTTATTTACGGTATCAATTAGCGTTTTGTACTCTGCAGTGAGCTTTGCAACTTTGGACTCTTGAGTACTTACTTTTTCACTAAAACGCGAGTTGGCTAAATGAGCTTGAACTTCTACATTGCCTTCCGCGCTTTTTTCTGTTGCTTGCAAGCCTTCTAAGGCCTTTTGCGCTCGCTCAAGTTCAATTTTGACAGTTCTAGCTTCGTCGCGAGCATCACCGAGTTTTTTCAGCAACCCATTTTTTGTTTTAGGGTTATCGCTCATGCTATCGAACAGAGCGCCCCAGTAGTCAACTGAAACAACCAACTTATCAGTAAACCAGTCAATCTGCTCACTGGCACCTAGTACGCCGTTTGCAAAAGAGCGTTGAATCTTAAGACCAACGTCTGTGAGCTTTTGGTCCATCTCTTTGAATTTCTCGATGTCGTATTCCGACATGGAGACGTTCAAATCATCGTACTTTTTAGTTAACTCGTAGAGCTTTCTGCCTTGGTTATCAAGCAGAGGCATTAATGCCGAGGCATCGTTGGCAATACTCTCCAGATAAAATATCTGGCTCTTCATTGGGACGTTGGCTTCGTCCATTGCCGCTTTTACCGCGACTAACGCTTCAGGACCAGACAACTTCTGTAGTTGCTCAATGGTTAAGCCGACAGTCGGAGCAATGTTCGTCATGAAGTCGGCAAACTCACCGCCTTCGTTTTCAGTAAAGTCACCGAGTTTGTCGTTCACATCCTTGAGAATATCAGCCATGCTTTCGCCGCTGATATTGTATTGCTCAGAGGCATACGCCAAGGCTTGGATTTGCTGGACCGATACCTGAGCAACGGTGGCCATCTTCTCAACTTCACGCGCTTGCTGCGCCTGCTGGGTAATAAGGTAAGCGGTGGCGCCTGTGACGGCACCAATACCCGCAGACACGTAACCGGCTGCATCCAATACGCCGCGCCCAGCACTTTTAGCGCGGTCTGCCGTTTGTTCTAGTGAACGTCCTAAGGATACGTTTGAATCATTGGCCGCTTTGGCTTCTTTGGTGTAGCCACGCAGCATCTTTTTGGCGTAGTCCACATCTTTCTGAAACTTGGCAGTTTCAGTATTGAAGCGAATATTAAAATCAGCTATCTGGGCACTCAAGGCGAACTCCTCCTGCCGATTCGCTTAACGCCATCAGCTCTTCGTCGGTGTATTCTTTTGATTCTTCGGGTGGTTCTGAGGTTGGCATGAAGTCCTGGTAGCTCTTGTAAACACTCTCGTCTTTACAACCTGCGGCCATGGCCGTGACATTCCAGTTGGATGAACAGGTCACAGCAAAGCGCCAATTGTCCATCTGGTGCTTAAAGCCATGTTTAGAGAAGTATTCACGCCACTCCACAACGGCTTGGCCACTAATGGAAGCCAGCAGGGTTCGCCAACAGACCTGCCCGAACTCTCGGGCAAGGTCCATGGCAAATTCCATCTCAGCCCGAATTAGACTTTTGGGTCAACCGGTTCCTGAGTGGTAGTTTCTTCACTGCTTTCAGTGGTAGAGGTTTCTTCAGTAGAAGTGTTATCTTCCGCTAAAGGAATACCTGAGAATGCCGCGATGTCCTTATAGAGCTCAGCGATTTTCTCTGGCGTCATGATAGACATAATTTCATTGTGTCTATCATCGATGTTGTGTACTTCGTTACGGTACCCATAAGCCACTAAACGAGCTTGAGCAATAAAGTTAAGCCGCTGCCACTTTTGAGCGTATTTATTCAAAGCAACTAGGTACTTTTCTTGCTCTTCTTCGCTTGCATCCTCAGCAGGCTTAATTGGACGTTCTGGCTCTGGCAAGTCAGAGCAGTAGTCCATGTAATTGTAACGATCAAGGCCAGAAAGCTGAGTGATTACAACGTCAACGCCATTAACTTGAATGGTCTTAGACTCTAAAAAACTGGTACTCATTTTTAAGCTCCTGCTTGCTCAGCCAAAATCATTTCGGCTAGTTTCGGCTTACCAACATTTTTGATTTTAACGGTGCGAGTGATCTTCTCTTTAATCGTCACCGCTTTACCCAGTGAGTTGATGTAGCCAGAGTACGCATCGACTGTGCCATTAGGGAACTTGGTGCGGTACTCGGTAATCGTGCCGTTTTCCACATCATCAACGAGTTGCTGCTGACCAGTTTCACCTGGCTTCCAAACTACGGTCACATTGGTTTCACCCGCTGATTTTTGACCAGGCGATGTTTTCACCCAATCTGCATCAGGATCGTCCAGGTAGTTGTCTTCTTCATCTTCGACGGTGATTTCACCCGGCTGAATTTCTCGGATGCCGCCTATCTTGTCCCATTTGGTGTCGTCAAGATAATCGGCTGAAGTCAGGAGTTCAGCCGTGTCTTTCAAACGCCAGAACGAGGTTCCTGCGCCTTTGATTGGTAGAGTTGGGTCTGACATGATTAAACCTCTTCGGTGTATTCAATGTTAAATGCTAAATCCAGCGTTCCCCATGGCTGCTCTTCGTCTCGCGCATAATCAAACGAGTGACGATTACAAAGGTCAAGAAGTCCGTTGGCGGTGTAGTGTTTGGTGATGACTTTGAGAACTTCTTCGCCTAATGCATCAAGCTCTTGGTCAACGTTGTTCTTATCAACGAGGTAAATTCTGATAGTGAGGATGGATCGCCATGTGATTTCTTCGAAATCTTCATCAACGCTTTGTCCTTCGGAAATTGAGACAGCAACAGCGGGAATATCAGATTCATTGTCTTCTTCATCTTCAAATTCAGGAACGGCGATAAACGCTGGGTTGCCACGAAAAAAAGTGGCGACCATTGAGTCGCCAGTTTCTGTTATTAGCCCTGCTTTTAAATCAGAGATAACTTGCTCTCTAATCGTGTTATTAATTTCCACGACCTACCTCTCTGCGTATGACTAAGCGAACTTGCTGCTGCATCGCGCTGGCCAGTTCCTTTTTCATATCGGTTCTGATCAACT
>ERZ1673961.569-NODE-569-length-13749-cov-7.346575_pt1 | contig 13749 bp, 15 predicted proteins | sample MGYA00580189_ERZ1673961 | MGnify/ENA primary metagenome ERZ1673961 (study PRJEB41334, sample SAMN05608105) | rock metagenome | biome: terrestrial subsurface; feature: shale formation; material: shale | place: USA: Pennsylvania ... | reverse complement strand
TACCTGTAACGAACCTAGTTCGTGACACGATTTCTGACGAAGCGGATCTACCAATTAAGATGACAGCTCACACGCCATGTTTCCGTTCAGAAGCAGGTTCTTACGGTCGTGATACTCGTGGTCTTATCCGTATGCACCAGTTCGACAAAGTTGAACTTGTTCAAATCACTAAGCCAGAAGACTCAATGGATGCACTTGAAGAGCTAACAGGTCACGCTGAGAAAGTTCTGCAACTTCTAGAGCTTCCTTACCGTAAAGTGGTTCTGTGTACAGGTGACATGGGCTTCGGTGCTCGTAAGACTTACGACCTAGAAGTATGGGTTCCTGCGCAAGAAACTTACCGTGAAATCTCTTCATGTTCTAACATGTGGGACTTCCAGGCTCGTCGTATGCAAGCGCGTTTCCGTCGTAAAGGCGAGAAGAAACCTGAGCTTGTGCACACGCTAAACGGTTCTGGCCTAGCGGTAGGTCGTACAATGGTTGCTATCCTTGAAAACAACCAAGAAGCAGACGGCCGTATTGCAATCCCAACTGCACTTCAGAAGTACATGGGCGGCGCAACGCACATCGGTTAATAAGTAAACTGAATAAATACAAAAACCCAGCTTTTGAGCTGGGTTTTTTAATATCTAAAAACCAAAATCAGTGGGCGTTGTAGTTATAAAAAACAGTCTTCACGTTGAAGCGCTGTTTCAATCGCGTTTACCAACCTTTCAATGTGTTCTGGCTCGCTGATAAATGGTGGCATCATGTAAATGAGTTTGCCAAACGGACGAATCCACACACCCTGCTCAACAAATAGCGCCTGAATCGCTTCCATGTTAACGGGACGATGAGTTTCCACAACGCCTATTGCACCAAGCCAACGTGTATTTTTCACCACATCATATTGTTCTAGCTTGGGTAACAACTCAGAAAAAAGCGTTTCAATTTGCTGAGTCTGCTGTTGCCAGGCTCCTTGCTCGATAAGCTCTAAACTCGCGGTCGCTACCGCACAAGCGAGCGGGTTTCCCATGAAAGTGGGCCCATGCATAAAGCAACCTGCTTCGCCACCGCAAACCGTATCAGCGACATGTTTGGTCGCAAGAGTGGCGGATAACGTCATATAGCCACCAGTTAATGCTTTACCAACACAAAGGATGTCTGGCTGAATATCGGCATGCTGACATGCGAAAAGCTTTCCAGTGCGTCCAAATCCTGTCGCAATCTCATCAGCAATCAATAGAAGTTCATATTTATCACAGAGTGCTCTGACACCTTTAAGGAACTCAGGATGATAAATACGCATCCCCCCGGCACCTTGTACGATTGGCTCGAGAATCACTGCGGCAAGCTCTTGATGATGCTGCTCGATCTTCTGTGCGAAATCAGCCAAGTCTTTGGGGTTCCATTCATCCCAATAACCACATGTCGGAGAGTCCGCGAAGATATGTTCTGGCAGAAAGCCTTTGTATAGCGAGTGCATCGAGTTGTCGGGGTCAGTGACAGACATTGCGGCAAACGTGTCACCATGGTAGCCGTGTTTTAAGGTAAGGAACTTAGGCCTGCGTTCACCTTTTGCATGCCAATATTGCAACGCCATTTTGAGGCTTACCTCTACAGCGACCGAGCCTGAATCGGCAAGAAAAACGTGTTCGAGATTGTCAGGTGCTAGGGAGAGCAGCTTCTTACACAAACTGATAGCGGGTTGGTGAGTAATACCACCAAACATAACATGAGAAACCTGATCAATTTGCTGATGCGCCGCTTGGTTCAGATGCGGATGATTATAGCCATGAATCGTTGACCACCAAGACGACATGCCATCAACTAATTGGGTGCCATCTTCTAGATTAATGTAGACCCCATCAGCTGAAACAACCGGATAGCAGGTCAGAGGAGTCAGCGTTGAAGTGTAGGGATGCCAGATATGTTGGCGATCGAAGGCAAGATCCATGTGTAATTCCAATATTGTAAAGATTAAAAATTAACCAATTGTAAACTTTTGATTTTGCGATTGTGTTGACAGTTTATCGAGACTAAGTAGACTGTCAACACAACAAAAAAAGTAATCTAAGGAATACACGTGGAAGTACGTCATAACTGGACGCATGCAGAAGTACAAGAGCTAATGGAAAAACCATTTATGGATCTTCTGTTTGAAGCACAGCTTGTTCACCGTCAATACCAGCAAACCAATCATGTTCAAGTTAGCACATTGCTATCAATCAAGACGGGTGCATGCCCAGAAGACTGTAAGTACTGTCCTCAAAGCGCGAGATACACCACAGACATTGAAAAAGAGCGTTTAATGGAAGTTGAACGTGTCCTCGATGCGGCGCAAAAAGCGAAAAATGCAGGCTCTACCCGTTTCTGTATGGGCGCTGCGTGGAAAAACCCGAAAGAGCGCGACATGCCACACCTGACGGATATGATCAAAGGCGTGAAAGGTATGGGTTTAGAAACCTGTATGACGCTGGGTATGTTGACGCCAGAGCAAGCGAATCAACTTGCCGACGCGGGCTTGGATTACTATAACCACAACCTCGATACGTCACCTGAGTTTTACGGCAATATCATCACAACTCGCACTTATCAGGATCGTCTGGATACGCTATCTCATGTTCGTGATGCGGGCATGAAAATTTGTTCGGGCGGCATCATTGGTATGGGCGAAAGTGCCAACGACCGTGCTGGTTTATTAGTTGAACTTGCTAATCTGCCGACTCATCCAGAAAGTGTACCAATCAACATGCTGGTTAAAGTGAAAGGCACACCGCTTGAAAAAGTCGAAGATGTTGAACCATTTGATTTTATTCGTCTCATTGCTATCGCACGAATCATGATGCCTCAATCTGCGGTTCGCTTGTCTGCGGGACGCGAAAACATGAATGAGCAAATGCAAGCGTTGTGTTTCATGGCTGGTGCGAACTCTGTTTTCTACGGTTGTAAGCTACTTACAACGCCAAACCCTTCTGAAGACAAAGATATGATGCTGTTTGATAAGTTAGGCATAAACAGCCAGCAAGTCTCGCAAAAGCCGGATGAAATTGAAGAGAACGAATTGCTTGATCGTGTGGTAGAACGTGTTGCCGCTCGTCCGACTAAAGACGACCTTTTCTACGATGCCAGCGTTTAAATCTCGTATCGAATCAGCACTCGCTCAACGCAAAGAGCAGGGGCTGGATCGCTCAATGAACTTAGTGTTTGCCGGTAACCAGTCTGTTCTGGAACACGCGGGCAAACGCTATATCAACTTCTCGAGTAATGATTACCTTGGTTTGGCCAATGATCAATCTTTGGTTCGGGCTTGGCAGCAGGGGCTAAGTGTTTACGGCAGTGGCAGCGGAGCTTCACCTATGGTGACAGGGTTTAGCGCTGCGCACAGTAATCTAGAAGCCGCATTGACTGAGTGGTTGGGCTATGAGCGAGCAATATTGTTTGGCTCGGGCTTCAGCGCCAATCAAGCATTGCTGTTTACTCTGTTGGAAAAGTCAGATGTCTTATTGCAAGACCGACTCAATCACGCGTCTTTAATGGAAGCCGGTGCATTGTCACCTGCTAAAATGAAACGCTTTAAACATAATGACCTCGAACATCTCAGCTCGCTTATCAATACCGAATGTAATCATTTAGTGGTGACGGAAGGCGTTTTTAGTATGGATGGTGATTGCTCGCCTCTTGCGGCGCTTGCCCAGATAACTCAAGAAAATGATGCCTGGCTGGCAGTGGATGACGCTCATGGCATTGGTGTGTTGGGCGATACTGGTGGTGGTTCGTGTGAGAAGGCCAATATCAAGCCAGATATACTCGTAGTCACATTTGGCAAGGCGTTTGGCGTTTCCGGTGCTGCCATTTTGTGTGACCGCGTGACAGGTGACTTCCTGACACAGTTCGCACGCCATCACGTCTATTCGACAGCCATGCCTCCTGCACAAGCGTATGCGTTAACTCATGCGGTTTCCATCGTTCAGCAGCAAGGTTGGCGGAGAGAGAAGCTGGCGGAGTTAAGTGCTTACTATCAGGAATGCTTACACGGCATGAGCGGCTTTGTTGAAACGCTGACACCGATTAAACCTTTTGTTATCGGTGATGCAGAGAAAGCGTTAAGTGTCGCTGACTCATGTCGCCAACACGGTTTCTGGGTTACGGCGATCCGACCGCCGACGGTTCCAGCAGGGACGTCCCGGTTGCGTATCACTTTGACGGCGAATCACACCAAAGATCAAATCAAAACATTATCTCACGTACTTGAACAAGCACTAGGAGCGCGGTAATGAATCAAGCAGAACAGAGAGATCTGGCTCTTGAAAGTCTAGATAAGAGTGCTATCGCTACTTCATTCAGTAAAGCCGCCAATACCTATGATGCACATGCGGCGTTTCAACGCGATGTAGGGCATCGGTTATTAGAAAGGCTTCCAGAAGATTTATCAGGGAAGCGCGTATTAGATCTAGGTTGTGGGACGGGTTACTTCTCTGAGTTACTCCAGCAACGTGGTGCCGAAGTGGTGTGTGTGGATATCTCTCAAGAGATGTTAAACAAGGCCCATCAACGATGCGGCGATGCAAGAGCACGCTATGTTTTAGCCGACGCAGAAAACTTGCCTTTTGATGATCATCACTTTGATTTTGTCTTTTCGAGTTTGGCTCTGCAGTGGTGTCGCGATTTAAGCTATCCGTTACGCGAAGTACGCCGAGTTCTCAAGGACGGGGGCGCTGGCTTTTTCTCTACTCTGGTTGATGGTTCACTCTATGAGCTACGTGAATCATGGAAAAAAATTGATGCATATCAACACGTCAATAACTTTATAACGTTCAATCAGGTAAAAATTGCGTTGGCGCAAGCTCACTGCAATGACCATCATCTAGACTTGACCTCCATCACAGTTTGGTACGACTCTGCGTTTTCTGTTATGCGAGACCTTAAAGGTATCGGAGCAACCCATGTTAGTGGGCGCTCTCCTGCGCTGACAAGCCGCCGCAAACTTTTACACGTAGAACGTGCGTACCAAGAATTCAAAAACGATAAAGGTCTTTTACCTGCAAGTTATCAGGTTTGTTTTGGAGTAATACATCTATGATTGATGCTTTATTGCTGGTACGGATACTGATGTAGGAAAAACGGTAGCGTCTAAAGCCATTCTGCAAGCGTTAGCGGCAAAAGGGTTAAACACCATTGGTTATAAGCCAGTGGCAGCAGGAAGCGAAAAGACAGAGCATGGTTGGCGCAACTCAGATGCGTTGCATTTACAAAAAGCAGCAACACTAGAAGTGGCTTACGATGATATAAACCCGTACGCACTGGAGCTTCCAACTTCGCCGCATATCGCCGCGAAACATGAAAATGTTGAAATTAAATACGACGTTTTAAGTGGAAAACTGGCTCAGCATAAATCTCAGGCTGACGTGGTTTTGGTTGAAGGTGCGGGGGGATGGCGTGTCCCTGTTTCGGATACAGACAATCTTTCTACTTGGGTTAAACAAGAGCAGCTTCCAGTTGTTTTGGTTGTTGGTATTAAACTGGGTTGTTTGAGCCACGCATTTTTAACCGCAGAGGCAATTCGAGCCGATGGTTTGAACCTTGTTGGGTGGGTAGCAAATCGCGTGAACCCGGGAACGGAGCACTATGCGGACATCATCGAGATGCTGGAATCTCGCTTAGGTGCACCCAAATTAGGTGAGATCCCTTATGTTCCTAGTGCTAAGCGCAAAGAACTCGGCAAATACATTAACATCGATCCTTTGCTTCAACGCTAGAACAGAAAAACGAAAGGGCTGCATTGCGCAGCCCTTTCCATTATTCGAATTCGAAAACCTAATTCAGGTTTATTTTTCGTTACCGAGACCCATCAATGCGTGTTGCGTTTCTGCAATACGATTAGCCATATGATCATCAGTCGAAATACCAAGTTGTTGCTTTGCCTCGTCCTCTGAGATACCTAGGTGACAACGTAGTAAATCGATAGCCATTTGATAGTCATTCGTTTCTACCATGATTTTTCCCTCAAGACATGGATTTGGAGCTACTCGGCTTCGGAAAGCCTTTAGAGTTTGCTCTGTTTCTGTTCATCTGACCTGAATTTAGCACGCTGAAACAATCGAACAATAAGACCAAAGTCTAAACCTGGTCTAAAATACTGTTTTTAGGCTATAAAAATTTACGATTTATTTCAGTTGAGAAAACAAATGTTGCAATTTATTGCTTAACCTTGTTTTTAACAGCGATAGACTATATCTATAACGCAACGGAGTACGAAACCAAATGGGATCGGCTTTTACAACAATAAGCTTCCTCGGAGAAAAGTAATGAAGCGAGTTATGTTATTCCTGGCAACTAACCTAGCCGTTGTGCTAGTTCTTAGTGTTGTTCTGAATATTGTTTACGCTACAACGGGAATGCAGCCGGGCAGTTTGTCTGGTTTGCTGGTTATGGCTGCGGTCTTTGGTTTTGGTGGTGCACTGATTTCGTTAATGATGTCAAAAGGCATGGCACTGCGTTCGGTTGGCGGTATGGTTATCGAAAGCCCACGTAACGAAACAGAGCACTGGCTACTGGAGACAGTAGGTCGTCAGGCTCAGCAAGCGGGGATCGGCATGCCAACGGTGGCAATTTATGATTCACCAGATATCAATGCCTTCGCAACAGGTGCAAAGCGTGATGACTCATTGGTTGCCGTTTCTACGGGTCTGCTACATAACATGACTCGCGATGAAGCTGAAGCCGTATTGGCGCACGAGGTAAGTCACATTGCTAATGGTGACATGGTTACGATGACACTGATGCAAGGTGTTGTGAACACGTTTGTTATCTTCTTGTCACGTTTTATCGCCAACATGGTGGCGTCTAACGATGAGGAAGAAGGTCAAGGCTCAAACATGATGGTGTACTTTGGTGTCTCTATGGTACTGGAACTGGTATTTGGTTTCTTAGCAAGCTTCATCACCATGTGGTACAGCCGTCATCGTGAGTTCCATGCAGACGCTGGTGCCGCTAGTCTGGTCGGCAAAGAAAAAATGATTGCTGCTCTTGAGCGCTTAAAAATGAGCCAAGAGTCGAAGTTAGATGGCACTATGATGGCATTTGGTATCAACGGTAAGCAGTCTTTGACAGAGCTACTAATGAGCCACCCACCACTAGACAAGCGTATTAACGCTCTGCGCAATCAACAGTACTAATAGAATAATTTTCTGAAAAGGCTTGGTTTTTACCAAGCCTTTTTTTCGTTTGTTTGATCGCTACCTTCCTTGTTCACGTATCACACCTAAAAGAAACAAAGTTATACAAAATATTTTTTGTACAACTTTATGTGATTAGTCTATGTTGTACGTATAATATTTTTGTATAACATGAACGGTTGAAGGTGCGTAGGAGCAACGAAATGGAATTACGGTCTGTCGTCGATATTTACCAGCAGCTCAGCAAAGATAACTTACATCTGCTGGATGAAATTTATCACCCTGATGTGGTGTTTGAAGACGCGGCGCATCGATTAGAGGGCAGAACCGCTCTCTACCAATACTTTCAATCACTGTATACCAACGTAATCCGCTGTGACTTTGTCATTCATGAACACCAACAGGTGGATGATACGGGGTTTATTACCTGGACCATGGAATTACTCCATCCAAAGCTACAGGGCGGATCGCCAATTTTGGTAAATGGAGCTTCTCATCTGAAGTTTGCTGAAGGACAAGTCATTTATCATCGCGACTACTTTGATCTCGGCGAGATGCTTTATGAAAACTTACCCCTACTTGGCGCGGTGGTAAAAATCGTGAAGCAGAGGTTATCGCAATGAGCGGCTCGATTTTGATTACTGGTGCGACGTCTGGCATAGGAAAGCAGCTTGCGTTGGATTACGCCAATTCTGGCTGGCGTGTCATAGCTTGTGGGCGTAACGAATCTGTACTCAGTGAGCTAAGTGATGTTTCACCGCAGATCGACACGCTTCGGTTTGACGTGACGAATTACGAAGAAACCATGCATGCACTGTCATCACTCAGCTTTGTTCCAGATACCTGGTTTTTCAATGCTGGAGATTGCGAGTACATGGACAATGGCCACGTTGACGCGAGACTCATGGCGCGAGTGCTGAACGTCAACGTTATTGGGGTGGCCAATTGCGTCGAAGCCTGTCAGAGCTATTTTGAAGCGGGGCACAGAGTGGTGATTGTCGGTTCTATTGCGTCTGAAGTGGCTTTACCGAGAGCAGAGGCGTACGGGGCATCGAAAGCGGCTGTGAGCTACTTTGCCCGCACACTCGCCTTAGATCTCGCCAAGAAAGGGATAAAGGTTATCACGGTCTTTCCTGGCTTTGTCGAGACGCCGCTTACCGACAAAAACACCTTTGAAATGCCGATGATCATTTCCGTCAAGCAAGCCTCTGATTCGATCAGGAAGCAGCTTTCAGCAAATAAAAGTCACATCTATTTCCCTGCGAGGTTTACCAGCATTCTTCGCTTCATTTCGGTGTTTCCATACCGCTGGCAAGCCCGCTTAATGCGTAAACTCGTGTCGTAAAAAGGAAGAAAATATGAAAATTGCAATTATAGGCACAGGGATATCCGGACTGACGTGCGGTTATTACTTGCATAAAGAACATGACATCACTTTATTTGAAGCGAATGATTACATCGGTGGGCACACAGCAACCGTTGATGTCACTGTTGATGAAAAAGACTATGCAATTGACACTGGCTTTATCGTTTATAACGACCGTACCTATCCAAATTTTATCAAGATGATGAATGAAATTGGCGTAGAAGGTATACCAACTCAAATGAGCTTCAGCGTCCGTAACAACGGAAACGGGTTAGAGTACAATGGTCACACGATTTCTACACTGTTCGCGCAAAAGCGTAATTGGTTAAATCCAAAGTTTTATCTCTTTATCTACGAGATACTTCGTTTCAACAAGTTAGCGAAAGCCTTCGCCAATAATGAAAACACCAATTTGCAAACGCTTGGCGAATTTCTCGATGAACATAAATTTAGTGAGTTCTTCACTGACAATTACATTCTTCCTATGGGCGCGGCCATTTGGTCTTCTACACTTGCGGATATGCGTGCATTTCCGTTGATGTTTTTCTTACGTTTTTTCTTGAATCATGGATTGCTTGATGTGACGAATCGTCCACAGTGGTATGTGATCAAAGGAGGCTCTCGCGCTTACATTCCGCCGTTGACTCAAGGGTTTGCACAAAATATCCGTCTCAACAGTCCGGTTGAAAGCGTTACGCGAAGTAAAGATCGTGTGCTTTTGCACGTAAACGGGACTACGGAGTGGTTCGACGAGGTGATATTTGCTTGCCACAGTGATCAGGCAATGAGAATGCTCAGTGAGCTGTCTGACGAGGAGCAAAGTATTCTTGGTGATATGGCGTATCAATCCAACGAGGTGGTTCTGCACACTGATACAAGCTTGCTGCCGAAACGCAAAGCAGCCTGGGCTTCCTGGAACTATCTTTTAGAGGGGAACGACAGCGAGAAACAACGATTACCGTCACTCACGTACGATATGAACATACTTCAGCATCTAGATTCTCCTCATACTTTTTGCGTAACGTTGAATAGCACCGAGCAGATCGATGAAAACAAAATTCTTCGTAAGTTCTCTTATGATCATCCCGTTTTTACGACCGAATCTATAGCGGCCCAACAGAGAAGGAGTGAGATTCAGGGCGTTGCACATACCTGGTTCTGTGGGGCTTATTGGCATAACGGGTTTCATGAAGATGGTGTGCGTAGTGCTTTGGATGTAGTCAAAGCGATGAAAGAGAAAACGAAAGCACAAGATGTTACTACGCTACAAAGAGGCGCAGCATAACATGGCTAGCGGTATGAACAGCCGATTGTTTATTGGCAATGTAAGACATCGTCGCTTCACTCCCGTGTCGCACGAATTGAACTATTCGTTATTCATGCCAGCCATTGATGTTGACGAGATTGATGAGCTTGAAAAGAAAGTGTGGGGATTTGGAACACGCTGGTGGCATTGGGCGCGGTTTAAGCGCAGTGACTATGTCGGTGAGGGCAGCCTTAAAAAGGCAGTACAAGACAAATTAGAGAGCCTGACAGGGGTGAAATGTAATGGTCGAGTTATTGCGGTTTGCCACTTGCGCTATTTAGGGCTCTATTTTAGTCCGGTTAATTTCTACTATGTTTATAACAAGCAGGGTGAATGGAAATATTTGCTGGCTGAAGTAAGCAATACACCGTGGAATGAGCGTCATTATTATGCCGTTTCTGCTGATCAGGATGATGAACAATTTGGCTGGAAGCAGGAAAAAGCGTTCCATGTATCCCCGTTTAACCCAATTGACCAGCAGTACCACTGGAAGATTAAACCACTGACCGACAAGCTCAATATTCATTTAGAGTGCCATAAAGATGGTAAGCATTTTGATGCAACCATGGCAATGAAAGCGACAGTATTATCTAGTAAAAGCTTGATGAAGTGTTTGGTCATCACACCGATACAAACAGTCAAAGTTGTGTTTGGAATTTACTGGCACGCATTGAAGTTATGGAGAAAAGGTGCGCCTTTTTATTCTCACCCTAAATACTCCAACGAAAATAACACGCAGCCAGAAAAGAAAAAAAAGGAAAGCAATAACAAGGAGAATTCTGCATGTTGAATAGTAGTGCAATCACATTGCCGTGCGAACTGAGTACCACTCAAAAAGCGGCTCGCAGAGTGATCGTTCAATGTTTGAAAAAAATGGAATTTGGTTGTTTAACCTTAATCGAGAGCTTTAATTCCGGTGCAGCAGAAAAAAGCGAACGTTTTACAGCACCGGCTGGTATGTATCGCGAGGAGTCTGTGTCGGCGACCATCGAGGTGAAACATCCCGGTCTGTACTCACGAATTTTACGAGGTGGCAGTATCGCTGCAGGTGAGGCTTACATGGACGGCTGGTGGGATAGCCCAGACCTGACGGCATTGATGAAGCTAATGGCGATAAACATGCGCGCATTAGATCAAATAGAAGAGCAGGGTAGTTGGATAACTAAACTGTTTTACAAAGTCAGCCATTGGGCTAACCGCAATTCTCAAGAGAATTCTCGTAAAAATATTCATGCGCACTATGATCTCGGCAATGCGCTGTATGAGTCATTTCTTGACAGTAATATGCTCTATTCATCTGCGCTTTATCGCCAAGATAGTGAGTCACTAGAGCAGGCGCAAATCAATAAAATGGAACGTCTTTGCCAACAGATCGATCTAAAAGCATCCGATCACGTTATTGAGATTGGTACCGGTTGGGGCGCGATGGCGATTTATATGGCTGAGCAGTATGGCTGTCGGGTGACCACCACCACCATTTCAGAAGAACAGCACGCCTACGCCAAGCAACAGATTGAAGAGAAAGGCTTGTCGGATAAAATCACCTTGCTTAAAGAAGACTATCGCAACCTTGATGGCACGTATGACAAGTTAGTTTCGATAGAGATGATTGAAGCGGTGGGGAAAGCGTTTTTGCCGTCTTATATTAAGAAGTGTGAGTCACTGCTGAAACCCGGTGGTTTAATGGCTATTCAGGCGATCACTATTGCCGATCAGCGTTATGACTATTACGGCAATAACGTCGATTTTATTCAAAAGTACATATTTCCAGGTGGATTTTTACCTTCAGTGACCTCTCTGACTCAAGCAGCAACAAAGTACAGTGATCTTGTCGTTCGTGACCTGTTCGATATCGGCCTCGATTATGCGAAAACACTCAATGAGTGGCACCGCCGGTTTAATCAAGCTGAGAAAGAAGTTCGCGCGCTAGGTTATGATGACCGATTTATCCGAATGTGGCGTTATTACATGAGTTATTGCGAGGGTGGTTTTTTAGCACGAACCATTAGCACAGTACACATGACTTTTCAGCGACCTTAATTCGTCATGAGAATATTGATTGCATCAACCTGGTTTCAACTTTGCTGGTTTGCAGCGGTACTAGGTACCTATCAGTGGCAATGGTTTACCCTTGGTTTTACTTTGGCCACCATTGCCTACTGTGCGGTACGCGATGTGACGTCATTGAAACCCATCGCTGTCATCGTTATTTTCGGGCTCGCCTTGGATAGTCTTAACCAACAGTTTTCGCTTCTGAGCTTCCTAACGATTTGGTTGCCAATATGGTTGCTGTGCTTATGGGTAATGTTTGCCTGGTATGCCTACCAGCTGAAATCCGTTTTGTATCGTTTCCCTAAAACTTACGTATCAATAATAGGCGGCATTGGGGGAGCCGCGAGTTATTTCGCTGGCTACAAACTCCAGGCTGTTGATTTTGGTTACGATGTTACCTTCACGCTGATGGTTTTATTCGTGGAATGGTGCGTTGTAACCCAGTTGATACTCAGGGTGTATGGAAATGAAAAGCTTACAGGGAAAGTTAACCAAGAATCTAATTAGCGTGTTACTCCTTTCTGGGCTGATTCTGCCCGTTCCGCTGTATGCACAGAGTGCGGGTGCCGATACCGCCCATGTGAATACAGCGCAATGGCGTCAATGGAAAACGGTCGGTGAAGCAAAGCTGACTTGGTTCATCTTTGATATTTACGAGTCACGGTTAAGAGCTCCGGATGGACGCTATCAGGTGAGTGCGGATGTATCTCCTCATCCAATTGCGCTCGAAATTTATTATAAGCGCGACGTCACCAAGCAACAGTTGTTAGAAGTAACCGATGAGCAATGGCAAAAGCTGGGAATAGAACAATCCCTTCGTCAGCAATGGCTAACCATTCTTAATATGATGTATCCAACCATTAAAAAAGGCGACGAGCTTGCCTATGTAACAGATGGTCAAACCGGGCATCTTCTTCATCGCCGTGCTGGAGATGCTTATCCTCAAACGGTTGGCTATGTCAAAGATGAAGCACTAAACGATGCTTTTCTCTCCATTTGGTTGTCACCAAAAACCGAGTTTCCGAAACTTCGTAAACAATTGATAGGGCAGGTTACGCAGTGAAGATCTTCAAATTGATCATCGTTTTGGTGGTGAGCGCCGCTACCATGCTTGTTAGCTCCTGCTCGGCAGAGTTAGACAATTACCAGGCGACGAAGCCCAGCTTTAATTTGTTTGGCTATTTCGATGGCAACGTAAAAGCGTGGGGAATGGTACAAGACTACTCTGATAAACAAACCAGACGATTCGAAGTAGAAATTGTTGGTACGGTACAAGGTAATCAATTAACACTGGTAGAAGACTTCTTGTTTGATGATGGCGAAGTGGACCAGCGAATTTGGGTGATCACCAGATTAGAGAATAACCGTTATGAGGGCAAAGCAGATGACATTATTGGCGTGGCAACCGGTCAGGAGCAAGGTAACGCATTACAGTGGCAGTATGACTTTGAGTTGAAAATGGATGACGACACCATCACTGTCGCTTTTGATGACTGGCTTTATCGTCAAGATGACAGACACGTGTTTAACCTGACTAAAATTAAGAAGTTTGGTGTCGAAGTAGGGAACATAACGTTATTTTTTCAAAAGCAATAACGTTACGTATATTTGCCATTGTCAAAACCCGTATAAAACAAAAAAGGTTGACGCTTTCACGTCAACCTTTTCAATGTCTGGCTAATTAAATTAGCGCTTACAGCTTATCAGTTAGCTCGATTGCCTGACCGATGTAGTTTGCTGGCGTCATTTCTTTAAGACGAGCTTTCTCGTGCTCAGGAAGCTCAAGACCATCGATAAATACACGCATTGCTTCACCGTCTACACGCTTACCACGAGTTAGCTCTTTTAGCTTCTCGTATGGCTTCTCG
>ERZ1673961.568-NODE-568-length-13753-cov-6.832311_pt1 | contig 13753 bp, 10 predicted proteins | sample MGYA00580189_ERZ1673961 | MGnify/ENA primary metagenome ERZ1673961 (study PRJEB41334, sample SAMN05608105) | rock metagenome | biome: terrestrial subsurface; feature: shale formation; material: shale | place: USA: Pennsylvania ... | reverse complement strand
TTGGCTTGGTACGTCAACGCTTGAGCCTTCTTCCATACCAAATGGTGCCACACATAGGGCTTCCATTGGAGGTGCCATTCCAGGAATCGCTGGCATTGCGCTTTCGATACCTACGTAGTAAGCCGAAGCAATACCGCCGCGAATACGAACGCCCTGACCACGACGAACTGAGCCGTAGTAAGCCGCACCACTTGCTACTGCAAGATCGAGATCAACGCCAGTCAGACGTTTCGCCATTTCTGCATCTGCTTCAAGCAACCATTCGTTAATGGTGTCTTCTAAGCGAGAGGCCAATAGCGTTGATTTCAGTACACCGCCGTTAAACAGAATCGCGGTTGGTTTGATGAAATCTGCTGATTGAGCAGCTTCAGCGCCTGGCATACCCGGCATGTTCGCAAATGGGTTGTAGTCTTGAGCTGGAGCAGATTCACCACCACCTTGAGCGTTTGCTTGCTTAGACAAGAAGGCAGCAATGTGACGTGTGATGCCTGCATCCTGAGCGTAAGGAAGACCCATTTGCGTCAGTGCACCACGGTTCCGCTGAACAGGGTGATCAGTAATCGCAACTTGTGGGAAGAAACCATCAACCAGCGTTTGCTGTACTTCTTCTTGAGTCAGTTCGGTCTTAAGCGTTGCGCCAAGCAGTTTAGAGCCACGGCTAGGAACAACGATTGGCACAGATTGTAGCTCGCTGTCGTTCAGAAGCGCTTCTTTGGCATCGCGGCAAGCGTGTGTCATTGCCTGAACTTGCCACGGTTGTAGATCTTTACCTTCTTGCGCAAGCTTCATTTTCAAGCGGTACGCAAGGGCAAGGTCCATGTTGTCTCCGCCAAGCAGAATGTGCTCACCGACGGCAATACGGCTAAGTGACAGGTTACCGTCATCTTCGGTTACTTCCACCAAAGATAGGTCGGTTGTACCACCACCGATATCAACGACCAGAACGATGTCGCCGACTTCAACTTCGTCACGCCATTTGTCGTTGCTGTTGTCGATCCAGTTGTAAAGCGCAGCCTGAGGCTCTTCTAGTAGTGTCAGATGCACAAAACCAACGTTGCGCGCAGCTTCTGCCGTTAGGTCACGTGCCGCTGGGTCGAACGATGCAGGAACGGTAATTGTCACATCTTGCTCAGCAAGCTTGTGATTAGGGTGAGTGTGGTTCCAGGCGTCTTTTAGATGCTCAAGGTACAACTCGGTTGCACGAAGAGGGGATACTTTTTCCACTTCTTCAGGGCTACCTGCAGGCAGAAACGCATCACGACGGTTTACGCCGCCATGACAAAGCCAAGATTTAGCACTGGCAATCAAGCGAATTGGCGTTTTTGAACCCAGATTACGAGCAATCGCACCAACCAGTGCTTTAGGCTCGCTAGACCACGGCAGTACGCGTGATTGAGGATTCATTTCGTGTTCGTGAGGTTGGTACAGGAACGAGCCAAGTTGGCTGCGAGTTTCTACTGTGCCAGGTGCCGTCAATTGTGGAATCGGCATAACTTCTACACGAGCATCTTCATCGTGAGTATCGACAAAAGACATCACACAGTGTGTCGTACCTAAGTCGATACCAACGCTAAATTTAGGAGACTGTTGCTCTGGCGTCTCTTGGATGTTTTCTTCTTGAGAAATGTTTTCTTGGTTCATGTGTTCCATTACAGCTCAACCTCAGCTGGAGCGATGACTGATGCATCGTAATTTTCAGCCAGTTTAGGCAAGTTCATTGATGTAGCCTTCCAGCCCTTGTGAACCAGTGTTCCGTGGAATGGTGCACTGCCTGTAACATTGCCAGTTAGGCGAATTTCTTGTGGGTTAAAGTTTTCTTCAACCGTAATGCGGGTTTCTTCGTCTTCGTTACGTACGTGTGCAAGCGTTACGTAATCGCTTAATACTTTTTTACCACCAGTGTGGATAACGCGAGCAGCTGCGCCAACTTCTTCATCTGAGAATGACGTTAAGTCTTCTTGTAGGAAGTCAATTAGGCGAGCTTCTTGCTGCATAATAGAAAGCAGTTGCATTGCAGAGTCAGTAGAAGCAGTTGCCAGTTTTGATTCAACTTCAACAACCTTTTCAACCACTTTTTCTACTTCAACGACTTTTTCAACTTCTACGATCTTCTCGACAGGTTTTTCAACCTCGACGATTTTCTCAACCGGCTTTTCTACTACTTTCTCAATCACTTTCGATTTACGTGATACAGCAACCAGCAAAAGCAATACGCTCGAAGCAGCAAGACCAGCGTGAAGCATATCGAACGTTTGAGGAATTAGGTTCAAATCAATGTTCATGACGTTTTTTCTCTTTCTATTGATTCATTGGTGCATAGGCTCAATGTGTTTATTAAATTGATTGTCTTTGCGATCTTGCACCAAGTTTAGACACTAAAATGATGTCGGATGTTAGCATATTCAAGGCTTAACGCTGTAATAATTCGTAAATTTACCGCACGATTAGCGCGAAAAACCAACGATTGGAACACGCTTTAAAGGCCATGGTATGCCAGAAGTACGATATTTCCGCAATTAATGACAACTTGCCTCGGTTTTCACCGACGTTATACATCGTGTTCATACAGCAGTATAAGAACCTAAATTTGTCGAATCACTTTATAAAATAGCGTTAACCCAGTGCAATCGGTGATTAAATCGGCAAGCGCATTCGAGTTTTACCTGCCATTGAGGTAGAATCTCTCGCTTTAAAATCTATGTTAGGAATCAAGACAAACTATGAACCATAACCGTATCGTCTGCTTCGATTTAGAAATGTGTTGCTGGAACGAGAATGGCGTTGGCCGTACTGGCGAGATCATCGAAGTCGGGTTGGCTGAAATAGATTTGTCCAAAGGTGAGATCGTTAAACGTGCACAGTACTATGTTAAGCCTGAACAAGATGAAGTCTCGTTGTTCTGCGCCGAGCTAACGGGGATTACACCACGTAAAATCGAGAAACAAGGTCGACCACTTGAAGAAGTGTTGAAGTCTATGGTTAAGAACTTCGGCGGCCGCAACAAAATTTACGCCTCATGGGGGCGAGATGACACGATTTTACTTGATGAGTGCAAACAAAAGGGCATCGAAGCGCCATTTACTGAGTTCATTAACCTAGCGACACTTTACCGTATTCAAAACCGTCTCAAAGAAAAGCGCATTGGTCATCGCGCTGCCCAAGAAGCGAAAGGGATTGAATGGGAAGGCCGCCAACATTCTGGTTATGTTGATGCGTATAACCTAGCCAAACTCGCACTGACTATGCTTTAGTTGTGGGTTTGTAATGAATCTTTAATCCAACTTGTGTTTTTCTGTCATGGAGTTTGTCTAATCTCGACCTTGTCAAACAAATTCAAATCTTGACCAGTCTTAATAACAACACGTTGGCTTCTATAAAATAAAAACGCGCTGAACTTCAGCGCGTTTTTTATTGGGTGACGAGTAGGTGGTGACACTACTGCGATTGCAGTTTGGCGCGAATAAAGTCTTTGTGGTCAACATAGAGCAATTCTGCTGTCTTACGGATGACTGCATCTTCAAGCGGGTCAATTTGCCCGTCAGAATACGCCACTTCCCACATACTCTTGATCAGGTTGTAACGTGTTTCTTGAGTTAACTCTCTTAATTGAGAAGTGAAGTCATACAATGACGCGGACTCTTTTGTTGTTTGTGCCGCTTTTTCCAGTAATTGTGTCGCCTCTGCAGCGCTCAGCGAAAGCAACTTCATTAAAAGAGAATGTTTTGTTTCTAGCTCTTTTTCATCCACTTGGTGGTCGGCGCCGGACACTTCACAAAGTAAGCATGCAATCGCCATGTTGGGAGACACGGTATGAGTCTGTGCCAGATCCTCGCCATCGAGAAGCTGTTTAAATAGAGATGTAAGAGAATTGAACATAGTAAACACCAAACTGATAACTATCTTTTAAACATGGTTATATGTGACTTAAATCTCAAGGGGTGAAACCTGAAATTACGAATTCTTTACATTTAGAATACGACGCTATCAATCAAGGTGATCAATTTTCTATTCTCGTCGGTGGAAAATGAACTTCTCGGTTATCTGCGGTAAGTATACTGATTTGACTAGGCTTACCGTCATCATCGAGATGTAATTCTCCGATCGCACTGTGGTTAACCAAACGATAAAAGTTATGACTACTTGGCGCACGCTTATAAATTTTGAGTCGCTTACGCTTGGTGAACCAGTTTAGTGGCGAGCGGGGGCTGTAAAGCAATCTATCCAGCGCATCACAGATAGTGAGTAGTCTTGTAGGAAATTGATTCTTAATACCACTGCAGGTGATTTGATAGATGTTCGGGCTGCTTTTTCGAAAGCGTAATTTGATGTCGTAAGCAAAAGAGTAATGGACATCCCCCGACAAAATCACAAAGTTAGTCGGTGTTTTAGTATGAATGAAAATACTGACGAGCGTGTTCGCACTGCCGGGATGCGCCATCCAGTTTTCAGCATCCACCAATAGTGGCTTACCAAACATGGTAAACACGCGTTGTAGCGATTCTATAAATTTCACACCGAACATCGGCGCTGCAGATACGATGATCACTTTATCTTCGTGAACCAGTTCTTGATGAAACTCAATTAACGCTTCCCAGTCCATCAAGCCAGACGGCTTATTCATTTTAGATTCTGACCGCCAGCGACGAGTTCGGGTATCCAAAACCACGACTTTGGGGGAGGTCGGAATCGTGTAATGCCAGTTCTCGAAGCGATAGAGGTACTGAATCAGGTCATCTTGAGCTTCGGCAGTGCGTTGCTCAAGAAAATCTTTTATGTGGACCATAAACGCGTCATCGAACTTTTCCGGTGCGTTGCCCCAGCCCTGACAAAACCAATAGGCGATCAGGCTATTTCCGATTATTCGTTTTGCAAAAAGGTTGGTATATGCCGCTTGTTCCCAGCCAATGGTCAAGTTCCAGTCGTCCGTCACATCGTGATCATCAAAAATCATGTAAGTCGGAAGGTGCGCAAGAAGGCGCTGTACGCGATCTAAACCGCTGACAAACTTATCTATTTGCGTTTTTTCCTCACGCCATTTTTGTTGCCAGTTGGGCGCGAGCGTGTTGCCTCCGACAAGGAATTGATTCTCCAGTAATCGGTCACGCTTGATGAGATGCCAAAGCGTCGGCGACCAGACCAAGAGGTACATGGCAAAACATTCGGCAAAACTGATCAGGTGATTTTCACACTCTTTAGAGCTGAAAATAGGTGTGCCACGGTGAGGGAAAAACTGACTGAGCAGGCTGCCGTCATCGACGTAATGCGGTAGCAACTGGTCGCGGCCATAAAAACACGCAGCGTGTAGATAAAGCGCTTTGGTGTCGGTGATCGGTGCTTGTTGAAATTGCTCATCCGGCAATCCCAGTAACTCGATTACTTGTTCAATCGCATCTAAGGTTGGTCCAGCTACATGATCAACATAAACCTGATCACCGCTCATGATGAGCATGCCTGGGCGAGATTCTACGCTTTGCTGAGCCACTTTTGCATCGGCTGCAACTAAAGCATCGTCACTAAAATGCTGTGGGTTGCGGCAAGAACCATGAAGGACATAATCGGCTTTTTCACTGATTAAAAATTCAATGCCCTTATGCATATGGTTATCGTGCTCATAACACAAGTGAGGCAGCAGCTCTGTTAGCAGACCGTCTTGCGTGTGGAGCTGATATCGAAGTGGCTGATGAGTAGGGAAGTCAGCTTTTAATGACAGTAAACAAACCCAAGCTTGCTCACCAACCTTAAGTTGAGTGAGCTTTTCAAAGCCCTCAGAGTGGTACGATGTCGCAGAGTTTGCATCGTTGATTTCGATGAACCCTTCTAATGGCTTGGTCGTGACCAGCCAAATATTCACTTCTGATGCGGTCACTTTGCGGAGAATAGGGCCCGCAATGATAAGAGGAAGATGAGGATGTTGGGTTTTGTCTAATGATGAAGCCAAACTGGTTCCTTATTTGTCTGATTCTTCTAATATTTCTACTACTTGAGCGCTACTCAACTCGTGACCCGCAAGAAACAAACCTAGCATCGCTTCGGTCTTCGAATCGTTATCGCTGTCTTCGTCCAGAACCTGTCGTAATCGAGTACGAATTAAGTCAATTTCATGGTCAACGAAACCCCGCCCTTCTTCTGCCTGACATTCTTCTGGTGCATTGTCGAAGCTCAAAAATAACAGATTGCCGTCGAGTTGAGTTTCCACCAATCTTTCCGGCAGCCACTCTTCTCCCATAACAATATCTGGGTCAGTGTTGGTCGGCAAATTATTAAGGATGGAAATGAGTTCTGATACTTTCACTTTTTATTCGTTATCGTTAGGGCTAGCGACATAACTGGCACAACTCGTTAGGTAATTCATTCTATTTCAACGAGATTCAATGCCAATTTATCAAAGCATAAGATTTATTCTGTCACGTATATGACAACATTTCACATTGTAACGGCCCATTTAGAAAGAACATAAGCGTAAAGTTTCAATTAACGAATGATTGCTTTTTTATCGACCAATTTTATAGAAAATACGTGAAATGGCTCCGGCATGCCTCACTTCTGGCATTTATGGTTGGGGCTTGAATGTCTTTCCATTTTGCAACGAGATCAAAAGGTCGGATTTGTCACCGCGAAAAATATCACCCATTCTCAGTGAGATGAAAACTAATACACTATTATCCCAGCTGAAATTTGTTTATCGCGCAAAGGTTAAAGCCATTTGCAATGCATCCGATAAATTTGATGGCATTAGCACGATGAGCATTGATTCTTCATATAACATTCAGATTGAGGGAACAAACTGCACTAATGACGAGTTCGCCAAGCGATTCTTTGTGGTTAACGGAGAAGGGCATATGGAAGGCGACGGATGGTTAGTTCTTTACGTAGACTCATTAGAAGTGCGTGTGGGTGAGGAAATAGAGATACCCAGCGATGTCGCGTTTGATGCAATGGTTGAGCGCATGGTTCAGGAGGCTGAAGAAGTATTAGAGCAACTCTATAAGAACGCGTTAGAAAACATAGAGAAGACCTCAGACGAAAATAAAACCGAAGGTTCATAACCCAACACCCCAGTGCATGCTGGTAAAGGACTTCTTATTAGCAAAGATGAAGTGGTCAATGAAAAAGGGATGGCTATTTGAGCCATCCCTTTTGTATTCATGCTAATTGAATCAAGCTTACGCTAGCGTCGCTAGTTGGCTCTGAGCTTCAGTGATGCCTTTTGCTGCCGCATCTTCACCCATGTTTAGGGCTTCAGCGTAAACAAACTCCACATCAGCGATACCAACAAAACCAAGTACCGTGCGTAGGTAAGGCGTGATGTTGTCTGTCGGAGCATCTTTGTGAATACCGCCACGAGTCGTTACAACAATCGCTTTTTTGTTTTCAAACAGACCTTGAACGCCATTTTCTGTGTATTTAAATGTCACACCTGCACGAGCAATCAAGTCAATCCAGTTTTTAAGCTGCGTTGGAATCGTGAAGTTATACATTGGCGCTGCAATGACTAGCGTATCCGCTGCTTTCACTTCTTCGATAAGCGAGTCTGACAACTCTACAACTTGCTGTTGTTCCTGAGAAAGGTCACCTGTCGAGCGTAGCGCTGTCGCTACGGTAAGATCAAGCACTGGCAATGGGTTCGCCGCTAAATCACGAACCGTTAGTTTGTCTTGAGCTACGTTTTTGATGAACTCTTCAACCAACTTGTTTGATTGTGAGTTGTCGCCAAGGATGCTTGATTTTAGAGCTAGTACACGAGACATAATGGTTATTCCTTAAATAAGTGCTTTCGACTATGTGATGCATTATAAGCAATGGGCTGAGGTTCTAAACCCGACTTGTTTGCTTAAGTTGTTCGAAAAAATTGAATAAGCTTTCAGTTGTCTTGTCTTGGCCCTGTTGTGATACAATTCGCGCAGTTTTATGTAATGAAAAGAATAGGAAACGCTTTGACTTCGTCACAGCCTACAAAGAAAACCTCCGCTGAAGCGCAATCTGCGCCAGAAAATGGAGCAAAGAAAGTTCAAGCGCCTCATGCTCAAGTGAACAATGCCGCCTCGCTACGCAAAGCACTTAATCAGTGCATGATGCGCGACCGTTTTCGCTTAAGTAAACGTATTTCTGGCGCAAGTAAAATTAAGAAAGATGCATCGCGTAATGTCGTGTTTGATGAAATCGCTTTAGACATTGCTAAGTCGATGATGGAAGTCGAACAACGTGGCAGTTATCAGCCAAAAATCGAATATCCTGCGATCCTGCCTGTAAGTCAAAAGAAAGACGACATTGCAAAGGCGATTGATGAAAACCAAGTGGTTATTATCGCTGGTGAAACGGGTTCGGGTAAAACCACGCAGATACCAAAAATTTGTGCAGAGCTTGGCCGTGGTAAATTTGGCCTGATTGGTCATACTCAGCCTCGTCGTCTTGCTGCGCGTTCCGTAGCAAATCGCATCGCGGAAGAGATGGAAACTAAGCTCGGTGAATTTGTTGGTTATAAAGTTCGATTTAACGATCAAATCTCAGAGAACACTCAGATTAAATTGATGACAGACGGTATTTTGCTGGCAGAAATCCAGCACGACCGTTTTTTGAATCAATACGACACTATCATTATCGATGAAGCGCACGAGCGTAGCCTGAACATCGATTTTATTTTGGGCTACCTAAAAGAACTTCTGCCACGTCGTCCAGATTTAAAAGTCATCATTACGTCGGCAACCATCGACCCGGAACGTTTTTCCAAGCACTTCAACGATGCCCCAATTATTGAGGTGTCTGGTCGTACATACCCAGTAGAAACGCGTTACCGTCCGTTAAGCGGCGATGAGGATAACGATCGTGACCAGCTAGAAGGTATCTTCGAAGCCGTCGATGAGCTGTGTGATGAAGGTTTGGGCGATATTCTGATCTTCATGAACGGTGAACGTGAAATCCGTGATACGGCAGATGCGCTTTCTAAACGTAATCTTAAGAGTACAGAGATTGTACCTTTGTATGCGCGTTTATCGGCTGGTGAACAGAACAAGATATTCCAACCACACGCTGGGCGCCGCATTGTATTGGCAACCAACGTAGCGGAAACGTCGTTAACCGTTCCGGGCATCAAATATGTGATTGACCCAGGTACCGCACGTATCAGTCGATACAGTTACCGAACCAAAGTTCAGCGTCTTCCAATCGAGCCAGTTTCTCAGGCGAGTGCGAACCAGCGTAAAGGTCGTTGTGGTCGTGTGGAAGAGGGTATCTGTATCCGCCTCTACTCAGAGGAAGATTTCGAGTCACGCCCAGAGTTTACCGATCCAGAAATTCTGCGTACCAACCTAGCGTCGGTAATCCTGCAAATGACGGCTCTTGGTTTAGGCGATATTCAAGCGTTCCCATTTGTTGAAGCGCCAGACAAACGCAACATTCAAGATGGTGTGCGCCTGCTAGAAGAGTTGGGTGCGATTAATTCAGATGCAAAAGATCCGAAAAAACGCCTTACCCCAACTGGTCGCCAACTGGCACGATTACCAATCGACCCGCGTTTAGCGCGCATGGTGTTAGAAGCACCAAAGTACGGTGCGTTAAAAGAATTGATGGTGATTGCAGCCGCGTTGTCGATCCAAGACCCACGTGAGCGCCCATCGGACAAACAACAATCTTCAGACGATAAGCACCGTCGCTTTTTCCATGAAGAGTCTGACTTCCTGACGTTAGTAAATCTTTGGGATTACATTCAGAAGCAGCAAAAAGCGCTGACAGGTAATCAGTTCCGTAAACAGTGTAAGCAAGATTACTTGAACTACTTGCGTGTTCGCGAGTGGCAAGACGTTTATTTCCAAATTCACCAATCCATGCGTGAAATGGAATTTAAGCTCAATGACGAGCCTGCGTCATATCATGGTGTGCACAGCGCAATTCTGGTTGGCCTGTTATCTCACATCGGTATGAAAGATCAGGAGAAGAATGAGTATCAGGGTGCGCGGAATGCCCGTTTTCATATCTTCCCAGCGTCTGGCTTGTTTAAGAAGCAGCCTAAATGGATCATGTCAGCGGAGTTGGTAGAAACCTCAAAACTTTGGGGTCGAATTATTGCAAAAATTCAGCCTGAATGGATTGAGCCATTAGCCAAGCACTTAATCAAACGCAGCTACAGCGAACCGCACTGGTCGAAGAAACGCGCTGCGGTTATGGCGTACGAAAAAGTTATGCTGTATGGAGTGCCAATCGTCCCTAAACGTCTGGTGAATTACGGTAACATTGATTCATCTATCAGTCGTGAAATCTTCATTCGCAGTGCGTTAGTTGAAGGCGAGTGGGAAACCAAACACGCGTTCTTCAAGCAAAACCGCAAACTATTGCAAGAAGTCGAAGAGCTGGAACATAAATCTCGTCGTCGCGATATTTTGGTCGATGACGATGAGCTATTTGATTTCTACGACCAACGCGTCGGTACCGAAGTGGTTTCTGGTAAACACTTTGATTCATGGTGGAAAAAAGCGTCGAAAGAAAACAAGGAACTGCTCAACTTTGAAAAAGAGATGCTTTTCAAGGGCGATGCCAGCCATGTTACTGACTTAGACTACCCGAACTTCTGGCACCAAAATGGTTTAAAACTCAAGCTTAGCTATCAGTTTGAACCAGGCGATGATAGTGACGGTGTAACAGTTCATCTACCACTACCAATTCTTAACCAGGTGGAACAAGCCGGCTTTGACTGGCAGATCCCAGGTCTGCGCCATGAACTTGTGGTGAGCCTGATTAAGTCGTTGCCAAAAACCATTCGTAAGAACTTTGTGCCAGCTCCAAATTACGCAGATGCGTTCTTAGCTCGTTCTACGCCAATGGAAGCACCACTTCTCGATTCACTTGAGAAAGAGTTACGCCGCATGACGGGCGTAGAAGTACTGCGTGAAGACTGGAAGCTGGATCAGGTACCGGAACACTTGAAAGTGACATTCCGCGCTGTTGATCATCGCAATCGTAAGCTGAAGGAAAACAAAGACCTTCATGAGCTGAAAGAAAGCCTGAAAGAGAAAGTTCAGGAAACGCTTTCAAAAGTCGCTGACGATGATATCGAGCAGCAGGGCTTGCATACGTGGAGCTTTGGCGAACTGCCAAAAGTGTATCAACAAAAACGCGGCGGTTATGACGTGAAAGCGTACCCAGCTCTTGTTGACACCAAAGATAGCGTTGAAATCAAACTGTACGAGACAGAATACGAGCAAATCTCGGCGATGCGTGCTGGTCAGCGTCGTTTAATTTTGTTGAATGTACCGTCGCCTATTAAATACTTGCATGCCAATTTGCCGAACAAATCAAAACTGGGCTTGTACTTTAACCCGTATGGAAAAGTGCTGGATCTGATTGATGACTGTATTGCTTGTGGCGTCGATAAGCTTATCGAAGAGCAGGGTGGATTAGTTTGGGAACCAGAGCAATTTGAAAAGTTGAAAGAACACGTTCGTGCTGAACTCGGCGATACCGTGGTGGAAATTGCTAAGCAAGTAGAAACCATTTTGACGACCGCCTTTAACATCAATAAGAAGTTGAAAGGTAAGATCGACTTTACCATGGCGTTTGCACTGTCCGACATCAAAGCTCAAATCGAGGGTTTGATCTTCAAAGGCTTTGCTACTGAGTGTGGCTGGAAACGTCTACCAGACATTCTCCGTTACATGCGTGCAATTGAACGCCGTATGGAGAAGTTGCCAATCGATCCGAATAAAGATCGCCTGCATATGTTGAAAATCGAGTCAGTAACCAAGGACTACAAAGAGTTATTGAATAAGATTCCAAAAGGCATGGCTATTCCAGAAAACGTAAAAGAAGTGCGTTGGATGCTAGAAGAACTACGTGTGAGTTACTTTGCTCAGCAATTAGGCACTCCGTATCCGGTTTCTGACAAACGAGTCAAAAACGCGATTGATGCTTGTTAGCGTAAAGTACAATCGTGACAGTTATTTATATCAACGCTCGTGCGGTTACTGGTATAGTAATTGCTAGTATTTGATAAATGTGTTGTTTTTAGTTCTAGGGAGGCAATAGTTTGCCTCCCTTGTATTTGCAGTGTCTACGTCAGATTGATAAGACGTAGGAATGAAAAGAGTAAAAGGTAAATGATGAAAAAAACTCTATTAGCAGTGGCACTACTTAGCGCATCTTCTGCGGCAATGGCAGATTCTTGGATTTACGGTGGCGCATCTGTAGGTCAGTCTGATTACAAAGGCGAGACGGATACATCATACTCAGTGCACGTAGGTACAGGTATTCTTCCAATTATCGGTATTGAAGCTGGTGTGACTCAGCACGGTGAATTTAACATTGATGGTCGCGATACAAAACTTACCTCTTACTACGCAGCACTAAAGCCAAGCATCGACTTCGGCCCACTGCACATTTACGCAAAAGGTGGTATCCACCAATGGGATAAAGAAGTAAAAGGCGGTAGCGACGATGACGACTTCGATCTAATGTACGGTGTTGGTGCTGAATACTTCATCTTTGGTCCACTTTCTGTGGGCGCAAGCTACATGAACTACACAGCAGATAAAGACGATATCGGTACGTTCTCTGTGAATGCATCTTTGCACTTCCTATAATTTTCTACATATCCGAGAGTTATAAAACACCGGCTTTAAGCCGGTGTTTTTGTTTCTGATAGTGACTTCGACTTGCCTCTCTGTCTGAATTGATATCACACTACAACGAATTGAATATAAATTATTCATTCTTTGATCTTAATTTCTCTATACCTTCCAATATATAGTGATCATTAAATTATGAGCTAGGAGCGTGAAATCACGCAGACTTACAAAGGATGGTATGACTATGAAAACAAAACTCTCGATATTGGCTTTGGCGTTGTGTTCAACGTCTGCGTTAGCGGATTCGTGGCTATATGCTGGCGGACAAATTGGTCAATCTGATATTGAAGGCGAAAGTGATACAACCTACGGCTTACACGTCGGTACGGGGATTTTGCCGCTAATCGGTATCGAAGCGGGTTACTTTAACCATGGCAAAGTTGGACTGAATGTGGATGGAACCAAAGGCGATGGGGACTTCTCTTCACTCTATTTAGCGGTTAAGCCAAGCATCGATTTTGGCCCGTTCCATATTTATGCCAAGGGTGGCATCAATGCTTTTAACGTTGACTATAAAGGTTCATTAAGTGCTATCGATAAAGATGATGGCGTCTCTTATATGTATGGTGTCGGTGCAGAGTACTTTTTGCTAGATAACATCTCAGTTGGTGCAAGTTACCAGGCTTTTGGTGTTGATATCGATGGTGACAGCGATTCAGTTAGTAGCTTTACCGGCAACGTTACGTTCCATTTCTTATAAACATCTCGCCCAGGCAAATTCACTTCTTAGTTTTTTCGACAGCCATAAAGTGGTCACTTGCGATTCAGCGAGGGCCACTTTTTTGTTTAGCGCCTACCCACAATATGAGAGCAATGGTTATTAAAGCCAGAGATAATCATTAGACATCATAGTGTTTATTTTGCTGACATTGAAAATAATCCGTCTTTTAAATGCAATAAAAGCATCGCTTTTGCATATTTTTGTGACTAATGTTAATATTCATCGCGATTAAAAACTTTAGAGCTCAAATTATTGGAGGGCGTATTGGAGTTCTTCTCATTTGAGGAGCGTTTCAAATTAACGTTAAATTTGTATTTATGGATAAAGCTTCATTTAAAAAATATAGTATCGAGACAACAGATTATCGTGAGCTTACGGGAAGATAGCTTACATCGGTGCGCAGAGTTGGCTCCAGACG
>ERZ1673961.567-NODE-567-length-13791-cov-14.438410_pt1 | contig 13791 bp, 13 predicted proteins | sample MGYA00580189_ERZ1673961 | MGnify/ENA primary metagenome ERZ1673961 (study PRJEB41334, sample SAMN05608105) | rock metagenome | biome: terrestrial subsurface; feature: shale formation; material: shale | place: USA: Pennsylvania ... | reverse complement strand
CATACGACTTCCTAGGTAAGGTATCTAACCGTATTATCAACGAAGTTGATGGCATTTCTCGTGTTGTTTATGACATTTCAGGTAAGCCACCAGCGACTATCGAGTGGGAATGATCACACGTTAGGCACTAGCTGGTACTAACTGGCATTAAATAACACTTAAGCCCATGTTTTCATGGGCTTTTTTGTTTTTGTGTCTGGCAGTATTGGGCAACTGATGGCAGCGGGAAGCACCGCTTGAGCGTGGTATCCAAGGTGGTATTATCGAGACATGATGCCATGAGTGATAGCCGATACCATGCTGCTTGAACCTGTGTTTTCATGGTATAAAAATTGTTTAACTAGCTGTTTTTATTGATTTTATGGCCTAATTTTTGAGTGATCTTTCAGCATGGTATCAGAATCGAAGAAGGATAAGACTCTTGCTGACCGATACCAAGCTACGCAACCTCAAACCGAGGGATAAACTCTACAAGGTGAATGACCGGGATGGCCTCTATGTGGCTGTCACCCCTGCCGGTTCCATCTCATTCCGTTACAACTACTCGATCAATGGCAGGCAAGAGACGATCACCTTTGGCCGCTACGGCGTTGGGGGTATCACTCTCGCAGAAGCCCGTGAGCGACTTGGTGAAGCCAAGAGGATGGTCGCTGATGGAAAGTCGCCAGCGAAGGAGAAGGCCCGCGACAAGGCGCGTGTTAAAGGGGCTGAAACCTTTGGCGCCTGGGCGGAAAAGTGGCTACGTGGCTACCAGATGGCCGACTCTACCCGTGATATGCGCCGCTCGGTTTATACGAGAGAGCTGGAAACGAAATTCGGCAATCAGAAGCTGACCGAAATCACCCACGAGGACTTGCGAGCACTAACCGACGCCATCGTAGAGCGCGGTGCACCTGCTACGGCGGTTCATGCGCGTGAGATTGTACTCCAGGTATACCGCTGGGCGACTGAGCGAGGCCAGAAGGTTGAGAACCCGGCAGACCTGGTGAGGCCCGCAAGCATTGCCAGGTTTGAGCCGAGAGATCGAACCCTGACGCCCGAAGAAATCAGGATCATGTACCAGTACATGGGGCGTATTGGTACATCACCATCGATCCGCGCAGCGGTCAAACTGTTGTTGTTGACGATGGTGCGAAAAAGCGAGCTGACGAATGCTACCTGGAGTGAGATCAACTTCAGCGAAGCGCTCTGGACGATCCCTAAAGAAAGGATGAAGCGGCGAAATCCTCACCTGGTGTTTCTATCCAGGCAGGCCATGGACATTCTCATCGCTTTGAAGACGTTCTCCGGTGGATCGGATTATGTTCTGCCGTCGCGTTACGATTCTGACGTGCCCATGAGCAGTGCCACGCTGAACCGGGTGATGACGATGACTTACAAGCTGGCTCAGAAAGAGGGGCAGCCGCTTGCTAAATTCGGCCCGCACGACCTGAGACGAACAGCCAGTACCTTGCTTCATGAAGCTGGTTATAACACCGACTGGATAGAGAAATGCCTGGCGCATGAGCAAAAGGGAGTGAGAGCGATCTATAACAAAGCCGAGTATCGTGATCAGCGTACATCTATGTTGCAAGACTGGGCGGATATGATTGACGAATGGACCGCTTAATAGATACATGGAGTTGTGGTTCGTTCAGTACTTATTTTTATAGGGGCGAGTGAAATGACAGAAAATAAAGATATGGATGATTTCTTGGGATTCGTTAGAAATGAACTGGGAGAAGGTGTTTGGGTTCCTCTCTATAAGAACTTAAATAAAAGCGATAAGACTGAGGATGGGTCTATATTTTCTTGCCTAGTTGCCCCAGAAAGTACTGATAAAGCAATGGAGGGTTATGGCTGGGACTTGTCTCCAGGGAGCGGAGGTCCATCTATTGTTACATGCGGTGATGATATTTGGTACGAACAAAATAGTTCTGAATACTTCCCGCTAGTGGTTTGTAGAGAATTTCATGGTACTAGAAGCCCATATAAAGAAATACTTCAAGAGTTAGTGTTGTATCTTAATCTTTATCACGACAGAGAAAATAAAAAATATGTTGTTGATGATGATAACGGTGTTGAAATAGATGTTATTAAGTATTCGAGCAATGAAATTGTCATACGTAAGTCGTTCTTGAATGCTTTTATGTCTGCGAAACAAATGAATTTGCTGCTGTTCTTTGAAAACTCGCGTCATAAAGTAACAAGCGAACGGTTACCAGATGAGCATGTTAATGAGCCCTGTGTCTCGTATACAAGATTTTGGGATGGCTCCTATGTAAATGGTTTTAATACATTTACCAGGGTTTTAGGGAAAAAGCTTTTCTGCTGTCTTCCTAGAAATGAGGAGAATTGCAGCCCGTTCAAGCTTGGAAAGGAATATGAATCTTTCGTTATAAAAGGCGATGCTCATGACAATACTAAAAATTCTTGTGATCCTTCTTTGTTAGCGGACTACTTTGGGAAAAATAAGGGCGCCCCGCATTATCTAACACCTGTTTACTTCGATAAATCAGTTCTTCTGAAGTATTTTGGCTCTTCATCGGAATACGAAGTGCAAGATAGTGTTATTCATAAGTATGGATTTTGGAGGCTCCGTTTTGATAATAATTCTTCAGAACATGTTTGTGTCTTTTTAGGTGATCTTGGGCGAGACCTTCCGTACTCCGAGCAAGTGTATTGGAAAAGTTTCAATATTCCTCCTGAAGGTCGGGAAATGAGTAGTACCTACTTTGACAGGAGTATGATGGGGGCATTTGCTGATGCACAAAGCCCAGACCTTGTTTTCAAGTCATGTTTCGAGAGATTTCAAGAGAAGTGGCTAAATGTTAAAGGGTGGCCACTATTTTTGCCACTATCAGAAGGTGATGGACATTGTTTCAAAACGTTGCATTCTCTGACTAAGAATGAGCAGTCAGAGTTCGACTCTCAGGTTCTCTCGTTGGTGAAAGTCACAATTGACTCTATTAATGTCAAAGATTTGAAAAAGCATATATCCTCGGGAGAAACTGGTTCAATTAAAATTCTCGCCGAGTTTTTGAGAGATAATGGAATCCAGTTCGAGGTTGCACCTTTTTTGGGAGGGTTGCAGGGGGTTAGGTCAACAGGTGTCGCACATAGACGTGGATCCAACTATGAAAAAACCATTGAGCGGCTTGGTATAAATGACAATGAACTAATTCAGGCGTTTGATAAAATACTTCGAAAAATGACAAGCTTGCTTATTGAAATTGACCAAAAGCTTCTAGGATAAAATCATGGTAGAGCCATTAGGTGAAGATTTTAGCGGCTAAAATTTCTCTTAGTGGCTTTCTAGGTTTCTAGCAGGAATTCTTTTCTAACTGACGCCAACGCTTTAGACACGGCTTGGCGCGTCATTGGCTGCTGCTTGGCGTTCAGTATTTGCTTTCCGATTTCTGACTGGTTAAACCCGTCTCGCTTGAGTACCAGCATTTTTTTCTTGGTATCTGTTAGCTTAGAGTCCACCATCCTGCGGGCAAGATCGCGTAATTCGGCTTTGTCTGCTGGTTGTAAAGTTTTCCCTAGCATAAGCTGAAAGAAGTATTGATCGACCAGTGTATCGCCTGACATTAAAGATCTAGAGCGATTGGCGCATTGCTTGTTTATTCTTTCTAATTCAATGTCAAACTGAGCGATAGAGCGTGTTGCCTGCTTATATAAAGGATTCCAAGCTCCATTTGGTAATTTTGGTTGGTGATTTGTGCAGTACAAGTTGCTTAGACGTAGAACGTCATTGCTACCACGCAATTGGGATTTGTTATCCGAGAATGATGTTAGCGTAGTCGGAGAACCACAGAAACGACAAAAGCTGTGGCGGCGCTTGTCATTTAGCCCTCTAGATGTTCCGTTGATGCATCGCATTGAAGACTTTACCGGTTGCTTGCATGCGCAATCCTGAACTAATTCAATCAGTGATTCATGTGTTGCGATAAACCCTTGATCTGTCTTGGTCTGTTGATCTTTTGTTTTTATGAACGCTCTTAGCAGATGGCGTTGTAGGCGGACCGCTGCATCAAACCCAACCAGCTGAGCCATCTCGCTGAAAGATACCTCTGTTGAACCTGGCATGTGTACTAGGTAATCGGGTGGGAGTGTTTCCCTGTAGGCGGTAACAGCAGGGTCTATCAGCTCATGTATTAGCCGATGAATTGGGTAGCGCCGTGATGCTGCGGAATATGGTTTCCAGCTATCTCGGAACTGGCGGATGGCGCTGGCAATACCTGGGTCACATCCATTCCAGATAGCTATATAGTAATTGCCAAGGCGCTTTTTTGCTTGCTCTTCACTTTCCATGTCAACCATTTTATCCAATCTATAGGCTTAATCAAGTGGCATTGCTAGGCATCATGAAGCTTTCATAAGTAAGTGGAGGCACAAGTATGCAAGCAATGGCAAATAAGACACTGATCAATCGAAAAGTGCTCTTAGAGATGATTCCGCTCTCTTCGAGGACAATTTATAACTTGGAGAAGCGGGGTGAGTTCCCTCGCCGAATTGCACTTACCAGCAGAAACGTCGCGTGGGACCTGTCGGAAGTAGAGCAGTGGATTGAGGAGCGTAAGTCTTCAGGAATCCAGGCTACTCGGCCTGGCAACACCATAGGGGCCTAACAGTATGGCCCTTGATCTTATGGCGGCCTTTTCGGAAACGCCGCCGCCTCTTGATTATGTTTTACCTAACATGGTTTCCGGTACGGTAGGGGCCTTGGTTTCACCAGGTGGTGCCGGAAAATCCATGCTGGCCTTACAGCTTGCCACGCAGATCGCTGGAGGCCCGGACTTGCTGGAAGTCGGAGAATTTCCTGTTGGGCCAGTTATCTATCTTCCCGCAGAAGATCCTCCTGCTGCTATCCATCACCGATTACATGCGCTTGGGGCACATCTCACTGCCGAGCAGCGGCAAGCTGTTGCTGAAGGCTTGCTGATTGAGCCGCTGATAGGAAGGTGCCCAAACATCATGTGTCTCGATTGGTTCGATGGCCTTAAGCGAGCGGCTGAAGGTCGTCGCCTGATGATCCTAGACACCTTACGCCGTTTCCATATTGAAGATGAAAATGCCAGCGGCCCAATGGCGCAAGTGATCGGACGTATGGAGGCCATTGCCGCCGATACGGGGTGCTCTATCGTATTTTTACATCATGCCAGTAAGAGCGCCGCCATGATTGGTGCGGGCGACCAGCAACAGGCCAGCCGCGGATCGTCTGTTCTGGTCGATAACATTCGCTGGCAATCGTACCTCTCTGGCATGACACAAACCGAGGCTGAGGAATGGGGTGTTGATGATAGTCAGCGTGGGTACTTTGTCCGCTATGGCGTGAGCAAGGCGAATTATGGCTCTCCTTTCGCAGAGCGTTGGTTCAGGCGTCACGAGGGCGGAGTGCTGAAACCTGCCGTGTTGGAGAGGCAGCGTAAGGCTAAAGGAGTATTACCGTTCAAGAAATCGAAAGCTGTTATGGAAGGCGCTGATGACAATTGGTAACAAGGTCGCTCCAACTAGTACCAGTGCACAGGCACGAGTGATGCTTTACCAGGCCAGCCAGCGCCCGAGCCTGATGGAGGCCGACTGGATGGAAACATCCTTTGGCCGTTGTCGCATTAAGGGAAGGCTTGGCCAGCGGCACGCAGATGTTGTTGAGGCTATTTTGCACTGTGCTGAACGTCGCCGAGATGTGTCAGATGGTGGTGTAGAGCTTTTGGTAGACCCTGCCAAAGTACGGAAAACGTTGTCAGACAGCCGGTATAGTTCCTCCCAGCTTGAGAAGCTTCTGACAGAGCTACGAGCAGCAACCGTAACCATTGAAACGCCACAGTTCGATTTTCCGATAATCGGCGGCTTGATCGATCATGTTCTCCCTTCACCTATGACACGCCCTGATCCCTTGACGGGAGGCGAGCGGAATCTGTGGAGAGTTCGGCTTGGTATCGCCTTGGTCATGCTATTGGAGCATGATCTTAGCCTGTACTACGACCCAGCCCCTATTGCTCGCTTGCGGCACGGGATTAGCCAGGCGGTTGCTCGACACATTTTGACTCACAAGAATGACCCAGTCGGAGGGTGGCATGTAGATACCCTCATTCGCGCAGTCTGTGGTGAAAAAATCAATAGTAAGAAGATGCGAAATGGACGTTCTAGGCTTAGGGAAGATGCGGAAAAATTGCATGAAGTTGGAATAACGATAGATGCTGAGAATAGGATAAAGCGCCTCACACCCGCCCGATAGCGTCCCACACCCGCCCGATGGCGACTCACACCCGCCCGGTAGTGACTCACACCCGCCCGATTTTTGGCTGTTTTGGCAGGATATTCAGGATATCTCAGGATATCTCAGGATATCCAGCAACCTCCAGCTGGGTGCTGGAGGTTGAATATCTATCGGCCTCCGGCCGATGTTTTAACGCCAAGAGGGTGGCCGATTCTGCTTCCTCGCCAAGGGCTATCACCTCTTCTTGGCGTTCAATCCGTCCGAAGGACGACCAAAGCCGCCTTATAAGCTCCAGGAGCGTCGTTCAGAGGCCGACTAGGGGTAGCCGGAGGCGATGCCTGAAGCGCCTCTCTGGGCGGCTTAGAAAGCCGTATTCAATGCATCAAGATGAATAGCCACTTAAGCCAGTAGCAGTCTGTAAATGTGTGCAGTTTGTAGTATGTAGTAGCACCATACAACATACTACAACACTACATTTCCTATTCGCATATACATCGTGCTCGAAACTTGTCTGAAGGTGGGCGCGCGGCGCAACAAGAACGCCTCAACTAATACCGACCCCAAACAGTCAATGAAATGGCCGCCAAGTGGGTGGGGTGTTATGGAAGTCTTTGTAAAACAAAGCAATGTGTCGAATGCCCGCGTGTTTCATTGACATTTGAGGGGCGGGATTTCAAGCAAGGTGGCTACATGAGGGAACTCACAGGAAAGCTGTGTTTTTGTGTGTAGTGAATGGCGAGGAAAGCAGTCATCTCAAAACGCTGCTAGACCACTATTTTAGCGCTGTTGAGTCGCTATAAGTGCGCTGTCATACCGCTGTAAATGTCGATTTACTCGGAAAAACACGGTTTGCACAGGAATAAACATGTTACTGCACAGAAATGCACATACCGTACGCGCAAGAATCAACGCTGTGGTGCGGGCAGGATAGGTGAAGTTAGCTAATCGGCGGAGCCGATTAACTATCTTCACGTTCCCTTATTCACGCCGGGGGCGCTCAACGGGGAATCCTGCTCTGCGAGGCTAATGGCTGCCGCCGTAAGGGGGATTGCTCTTAATTTCTCCATGTCAACTTTTATGACCAATTATTGAGCTTATACGTTATGCATTGAAAGGCACGATAAAGCATTCATTGGTAATGGAGATCAACGTATGCAAAATGTGAAAAGAAATAATTTAGCCGCTAAAGTTGCTCTGGTCGTCGCCATGACGACCTGCACTTTTCAGCCTGTCCTCGCCGGTATTCCTGTAGTTGACGGCACCAACCTATCGCAGAACATTATGTCCGCGATGGAAGCGGTTGCGCAGACGCTCAAGCAGATTCAGGAATACCAAACCCAACTCCAGCAGTACGAAAACCAACTGCAAAACACGATGGCACCGGCGGCCCATATTTGGGACCAGGCACAGCGCACCATCAACGATCTTAACCAGGCGACTAACACGCTCGCTTATTACCAAAACCAGCTTGGCAGCCTCGATGCCTACCTGAGTAAGTTCCAGGACGTGGCCTATTACCACAGCTCACCTTGCTTCTCGGCTACGGGGTGCAGCGATGCCGAACGGGCTGCGATGGAAGAAAACCGCCGCCTGGCGTCCGAGTCCCAGAAGCGGGCCAACGACGCGCTGTTTAAGGGGCTGGAACAGCAGCAAGACAACCTGGAAGCCGATGCCCGTCAGCTCACCCGCCTGCAATCTGCCGCCCAGGGCGCAGACGGCCAACTGGCCGCCATTGGCTACGCCAATCAGCTCGCCAGCAACCAAGCCAACCAGCTCCTGCAAATCCGTAGCCTGCTGATTGCCCAGCAGAATGCCGAAGCGACACGCCTGGCATCTGAACTGGATGACAGCGCCAGAGGGGAGGCCCGGGAAAAGCAGCTTCGCACTTGGGAATACCAACCCAGCTCAGCAGATCGCTACTAAGGGGAGCCGCAATGAAGAAGATTATCCCACTTGTGGCCGTTGCTGCTGTTTTGCTGACCGGGTGCGAGGACACACCACCGGAACCCAATAAAGCGACCTGCACCGGCGATGCCTATGAACAGGCCCTGTCCGAGATCAGTAGTGAAGCGAAACGCCAGGCGTTTGCTGCCGAGTGCGAATCTTTCCACAAAGCTCAGCAGATGGGTGAATGGGAGTTCAAGCCCAGCTCCCCCGACAGATATTGAGGGAGGGCATCATGAAACGATTTGTCTTTGGCGGATTGGGTGTGATGGCCGCCGTCATGCTGTCCGATACGGCAATGGCTCAGGAACTGTCCAGCAGCAATATCATGGATGATGTGCTAGACCGCTTCCACGCCGCTGCATCAACATGGGGACCCATCATTGAAGCAGCTGCCACCCGTCTATTCTGGACGCTGGTTGTGATTTCGATGGTCTGGACGTTTGGCATGATGGCACTGCGCAAGGCCGACATTGGCGAGTTCTTTGCCGAGTTCGTCCGATTCATCATGTTCACCGGCTTTTTCTGGTGGCTGCTTTCCAATGCCACCCATGGCATGAATATCGCCGGAACCATCATTGCTTCATTGCAGCAACTTGGGGCCGAGGCCGGGGGGCTGGGTAGTAGCACTCTTGGACCATCGAGCATCCTGGATATGGGGTTCGAACTTTACAATAAGACTGTCGAGGCCACCTCAGAGCTAAGCTGGCGACAGTTTCCGACCGCGTTAGTGATGGAACTGATGGCTCTAGCCGTGCTGGTGGTTCTCGCGCTTATTGCCGTTAACCTGCTGCTGCTTTTGGCGGCCAGTTGGATACTTCTTTATGCGGGGGTGTTCTTCCTGGGCTTTGGTGGCTCGCGTTGGACCTCAGACATGGCAATCAACTATTACAAAGCCATTCTTGGTTTGGCGGCACAACTGCTGGCAATGGTGCTGATCGTTGCTATCGGCAGGCAGTTTCTCGTGGACTACCACAGCCAAATGCGGGCGGAGAACATGGCAAGCCAGGAGCTGGCTGTTATGTTCGTTATATCCCTGATTTTGCTGTTCCTGGTGAACAAGATTCCCTCAATGATTTCCGGCCTAGTGACTGGCGGTAGCGTCGGCTCTATGGGGGTTGGCTCCTTTGGTGCCGGTGCTGCTATGGGGGCTGCTATGACGGCGGCCAGTATGGGAGTGGCCGGGGCCAAAATGGCCGGTGCGGCGATGTTGGGAGGTGCGGCGAATACCGTTGGTGGGGCGAGTGCCATCAAAGCCGCCTTTACCAAGGCGCAGTCCAATATGTCCGGGGGAGACATGCCGAGTTTCGGCGGCGGTGGCTCCGGTGATTCCGGCGGCGGCTGGGGTGGTAGCGACACTGGCAGCGATAACGTGAGCACAGGTGACACCCCGTTTGCTCAGGCGGCGGGCTTTGCCAGCTCTTCACCGTCTGGCGGCTCTGGCTCTTCAGGTGGTGGCTTTGGCCGGGCTGCTTCCTTAGTGGCTGGTACTGCGGGTGAGCTGGCTAAAGGGGCTGGGTCCAAGATGGCCGGTAAGTTTCAGGACAAAGTAAACCAGACTGCCGGCGGTCGTTTGGCGTCTTCGATCCGCGAAAGCATGGAGCCGAAAGTCGATAACGATGCCGGGGCGGACAGCGCTTCAACGTCGTTCGATAGCGATAGCTTGAGCGGTGAAAACGGCGGCGGCTGGGTAAACCAATCAGGCGGGTTTGATGCTCTGTCCAGCGAGGATCAGGACAAGGCCCGCCAATCACACGCCGAGTGGCAAGCACGCGACCCGGATAAGCACACCTTCGACGTTGGGGACTACGTTTCGTATGCCCAAGAACGCCAGCAGGAGCGCAACGAAGAGGTTGCCAGCTTTGTGAACCGAGGCCAGCAGGCCACGTAAGGAGATACCACGATGACTCAACGTAATTTCATGGCTGCCCTGGACATGCTCGACGAAGCTCAGGAGGCCCCCACAGAGACGGCTTTTGTGCCGGTTGTCGAACCAACGACCGAGGGAGAGAAAGACGCTGAGGCGGAGATTGCAGCCTTTGTGAACCGCCCGGACCCGACTGGCCGGGTGGAAGCATCGAGCAACACGCGCATTAGTAACGATGCAGGGGCTGGGACCGGAAGTACCCCGTTTTCAGAGGCTGCCGGTTTTTCCCGCACCGGGCTTTAAAAGCACACGGGCCGGTGATGGTGCACCGGCCCGCATTTCCACATACCACCTGTCAGAGAGGTGACACATGACAACCACACATAATATCGAAGCTCAGCAAGCAATTCATCAGGCAGCGACCGAGCTGGCTGCCCTGGAGTTTATCGACCAGGAAACCGCCCGGCAGATTTCGCCCGTCGCGGAGGCGGTAGCCAATATGTTCACGATCCTTTACTACCAGGCTGAAACTGGCCGAGCGACGCCGGAGGATTTCCGGGAGGCATTCGCCATTATTCGCAATAAGCTTGTGGAATAAGTTACACAGTGCAAAGGCAGCCCTAAGGCTGCCTTAATTGGTATATCCCGAAAACAATGAAACACATTAGCTAACTTGTTAGTGCCCAATAGCGTGCCGATTAGCTTTGCAGTTGTGAAATTTCTGAGTAAAGCTGATATAAGCGGTGAGCTGACATATCTAGGATAGGTTCGTACATGAACGAGTTGAGGTGAATATTCTCTGGAGTCATCAGATTCACCTGGTCCAACAAGCTTATAGTTTCTTCATCACCTGTTTGGCTCTCCACATATCGATCAAAGAGTGCTCGTGTCTGATTGGATGTTATGGAACTAACAAAGTCATCGTCGTCGATGCTACCGATCATAAATTCTTCAGCCTTAATTCTAATAGCCATGGCTAAAATTACTTTGCATTCAAGTTCAGGTGAGTCATTGCTGGCAGCGGTGAGTTCGTCGCTATATTTTAGGATTTTATCCAAAATGCGTTCATCACCATTCGGGATTACGATCTCTGATAGATCTGTGAATATATTGCGGTACACTTCTTGTAGGTGGCTTATTTTTATATCTCTGGTGTCTTCTTTTAAATGCAGCAATGACGTAAGGGTGTTGAAATGATCCTCATGGCCACAATATTCAGCTATGTTCCTGGTAAATGGTATACTGGCGAGCAGATAGCTTTCATTGGTATTTAGTTCTTGCTTCCATGCTTTGAAGACATCATTCTGATACTTTTCTTTTACAATTTTTATGCTGCCCGGCGACTTTATTGCCATTAGCCGATTGTTTCTTTTGGCGCCCAGTCTGCTGCTAATGATTCTATGGAAGTCAAAATTGTGAGTAAGTAGTAGTAGGTGGAAGTTTTCGAACTTTGAAATGTCTCTCAAATATTCGACAATTGCGTATTTGTTTTTATAGTCAAAAGAATCAGCTATATCATCAATTATAAGCAAAATGGGATGAGTGACCTGTTTACGTATCTCTATTTCAAATAGGATGTTAAGTATATAAAGTGCTCTCTTTTCTCCTTGGCTTAGAGCCTCAATGAGACTCGACTGTTTTACCTGCTTTATCTCTCCTCTGCCATCGTCAAAATCAAATTTTATCGCAGGTGCAGCGCTGTTAAGGATAACTTCATCTTGGTTCTCGATGCTTAATTTGAACGGAACACTGAAACGTTTGTTGAAAGTATCGACAACCGTTTCCCATGTGGTCTTCTGTTGCCGGGCTTGGGCAGTAATTTCTTCTACAACGGCTTTGTTTTGCTTATAGGTGTCAACCAAATCATCCCACAATGTTTTTTGGGATTGCAGATAGGCAATGATTACCTTCCTCTTAAGTAACGAGATATCTTTATACTCTGGGAGCAGATCTTGATGTTCTGTTATAAAATCTCTAAAAGCTTGAGTGTCTTTTGTCTTGAGTTTTTCATCTACTTTCCCAAATTTCTCTCTTAGCTCAGGGTTTTGAATAATTTTTTCTTGTTCAGTTTTTAATAGCTCGTTTAGCTTTTCCTTTGAATCTACTTCTTGTTTTTCGCCCTCAATAGTTAGATTCACACTGTGTGAAGCTGTAAAGAATCCTGATTCGCCTAAGTTCTTAGATATGTCGCCAGCCCTTTGATGGTTAAAGGTTTTTGACAAGATTGTAGATTCGCTGATAAGTTTTTCGTAGGTGTCAACGTATTCTTCTAAGTCTTGGTTGAAGCTGCCTGTGGAAATTAAGTCAATGACCTTTTGGTTGAAGAGGTCGCCATATTTCAATTCAGATAATTGAGTATAATCCGGTTGATCTTCCTGCGATATTTCAGTGAGTAGATCTAGAAGGCTTTTCTCTGGCCTGTTGAATGCGTCACATATGATTTCAGGTATGCTTTTAGCTTGCTTGCCAGAGAGCTTTGAGATGGATTTTATTAGTGCTGATCGCTTATCATCAACTTCTTTCAGAGCTGAGTCGTATTGTTGTTTGAGCTCATCATTGACAAGTAATGTTGAAATTTGCTGAGAGCTGTAGCTTTCATTGTATGAGTCAATGACCATGACTTGGCCAGATTCAATATATGAGTCATTAACTTTTATATCTCTGATGCATTCCCGGTCTGGAAATATTAAATCCTTGCTTTCATTGCCGTTTTCGATGTCTTTAAATACTTTGGCTAGCGATGTTTTTAGAGTGCCGTTAGGGGCATAAAGAGAGTTGACGCCATTATTGGTGTCTGATTTGGTTAGATTGATTTCTTTTGTTAATTGATTTATACCATAGCAGTTTGTTAGCTCTAGGTTTACTTTCATGAATCATCCCTGGATAATATTTATGGATTTTAGTAAGTCCATGGTAGCAAAAATCGTACGGCGCGCTAGGGTGATGTGTATGAAGTGCTACACCAAGGCTAGGCTAGATCATGAGAAGGGAGAGGCTGTCAATCGGCCCAGCTCTGATGTGATGAGCGAGTCCGCAGTGCGTTGGTTGACCCCTGAGGAGCGACAAGAGCTGCGCAGTGACATGGCAGAGGCATCTGCCTGGGCTCGGGCTGAGCTTCGGAAGCGCAGAGCTGCAAAAAAATAGCAAAATTTCTTCGCGTGGTATAGTTAATGGTATTGCTGTCTGGTCGGACAATAACTGGTTGATTTTAAAGATATTTTGTGTCTTATTTACGTTAGAGTGGGAATAATTTTCCTCTAGACTGTTGAGTTTATAAGAACCAGCCTCCGGGCTGGTTTTTTTGTGCTTCAAATTTGTGAATAGGGGACTCAACTTTTTACAGGAGATATATACATGCGGTAAAATTAAATATATATTCATTTTAATTATTTGAATATTATAAATGGTATTGCTATGGAACAGGCTGATGTTACCTCTCTCATTCCCATCCTTATTACTCTTTTCCTCGCTCTGACGACGAGAAATGTCGTCGTTGGTTTATTCGCCGGTGTGGTCAGTGGCGTCGCTATGCTTGAAGGGACATTTGTCGAACAAGGACCACTAGACTCGTTTAGTGCGTTGATGAAAAGCTATCTACTGCCGCAACTTACCGATAGCTACAATGCTGGTGTGATTTTATTATTAGTGTTCATTGGTGGTTTCGTTGCGCTGATGGAAAAGTCTGGTGGTGGTGTTGCTTTTGCTAAAAAGGTTACTCAATGGGTGGCGAGTAAATGCCAAGCTCAACTGTCCGCATGGTTCGGTGGTGTGGTTA
>ERZ1673961.565-NODE-565-length-13802-cov-5.734560_pt1 | contig 13802 bp, 7 predicted proteins | sample MGYA00580189_ERZ1673961 | MGnify/ENA primary metagenome ERZ1673961 (study PRJEB41334, sample SAMN05608105) | rock metagenome | biome: terrestrial subsurface; feature: shale formation; material: shale | place: USA: Pennsylvania ... | reverse complement strand
AGATTTTCTTCTTTAACCTCTGCTTCGGGCTCACCCGACAACTCCGGCTGCGCCAGCGCATCTTCTTCGCTGTATTCAGGTAGCTCTAGGCCATAGAATTCAAACTCATCGTCTGCCTGAGCATCAGCTAATTCTGCGGCGAGATCTTGTTCTTTAACTTCAGGCTCGCCCGACAACTCCGGCTGCGCCATCGCATCCGCCAGCGCATCTTCTTCGCTGTATTCCGCTAGCTCTAATTCATCGAAATCAAACGATTCATCATCCAATTCTGCCGCGAAAAAATCGCGCTCAACATCGTTGTCATCTGATGCCGAAGTGGTCTCTGAAACATTGTCGCGAACACTCTCAACGATCTCGGTGTTTTCTGCTCCATCCAGTTCTGCCATGAAGTCGGCCGAAGATAGCGGTTGGCTATCCTCCACTATTTCACTGGTTGATTCTGACTCTTCATCCAACAGCCAGTCATCATCTTGTGGGACACCAAACTCGTTCGCGATAGGTTCAGGCACCGTCACTGCTGTTGGCGTTTCTTCTGGCTGCATCGCTGCCCCAGAATCAGTACCTTCAATTTCAGGATTGAAATCGAAGGCCTCATCTTCAAACGATGATTCCTCGTCATCATCGAGATTGAACTCTTCGAGCAACGGATCATGTTCTGGAACAGAACTCAGCAAATCATCTTTGAAGTTGTCACTGTTAAACTCTGCAGTTGGTTCCTGAGCCAGTTGTTCAATTTCCAACAACTCTTCAAAAAACTCCGTACCGTCATCTAAAACAGGCTCTTCGACCGATTCAGAAGCCACATTTTCAGTTTTAACTGGTTGCTCTTCTTTCTCCACCCATTCATCGAGCAGGGTTGGGCTGTTGTGGTCAAACTCCTCGCTTGGTTCCGGCGCAGACTCATCCAGCAATTCGTTCAATAACTTGTCGCTGGCAACATCAAAGTCATCATCCAGCTCAAGGGTGTCCAAGCCGTCTTCGTCAGCGATGAGTTCATCAAGCAGATCCGTGCTGTCACTATCGAGAGTAACATCTTCATCAATTAGCTCGTCCAGCAACGCCGTCTCTTCAAAGTTATCGGCTTCTGCTTCCAGCGTATCCAAATCTGCTTGCGATTCGATGCTGTTAAACAGGCTCTCCAGATCCTCATCCGAGGTCATTTTCACATCGGTCTGAGTGAGCTCACGTTCAATCGGATCAGACATCAGCTCGTCAAGGTTGTCATCCAGCAACGTATCAAAATCGAGGTCGTCGGCAGTGTCGTCTTCTTGATCGAATCCACTCAGCAGCTCATCCAACATCGATTGATCAATCGCATCTGACTCCAGATCTTCCACTTCACCATCATTTGCGAGCAGAGATTCGATTTCAGCCTGCGACATGTCACCGTCATCAGACAGATCAAAGGCCGCTTCATCATCGTCATCATTCGCATTGTGCGTCGCTTCATCCAGCGCACGCTCCATCTCTTCCAGACCGAGCGCTTTCTCTTCGCTGTTGACGCTGATACCGCTGTTGCTGCCAAACTCAGTATCCAGATCGCCATCATCGTCAATACCAGCGAATGGGTCTTGTCCATCCTCGCCTTCGAGATTGAAATCAAGATCACTCTCATCCAGGTCTGCGAAGATATCGTCTTCATCTTTACTGTCGACTTCGTCACTGAACAGTTTTTCACTGTCGTCAGTATCACCAAACAAATCATCGTCAAGCAGCAGTTCATCATCCAAACCATCAATTTCGGGTTCACCGACAGTGACAGGTGCAATAGCAGCTTCCGGAGTTGCAGTTTGAGCAGGTTGCAGCGTAGGTTCCGTTGATGAAGACTTCGAGCGACGACTCAGCAACATCAGCACCAGTAAACCAATTAACAAACCCGGGATCAGCGCTAACAAGCCAACCATCCAACCATTGGACAACAGTTGGTCGAGCGCAGATGGCGCGAGTTTTTGTGCTTCATCGCGCTTGACGCGCTCTTCCTGCAGCAATTTCTCGACTTCAGAACGGATGCGGTTCTCATCGCCGAGTTCCTGTTTCAGGTTGTCGACTTCAGATTGCATCTGCGCCACCATCAGGCGCAGTTTGTGATTTTTCTCTTCCAGAGCAACCAACTCGGTATCTGAAGCTGCAATCTGTTTTTCTACCTTCTCGACTTCAGGCTTCACTGTATCAACCATTGCAGGCACAGTGACGGTTTCAGCAACCTTGGCTGTGGCCTGCTGAGTTTTCGCTTCCACTACAGGTTGAGGCTTTGCGATTGGAGCAGGTTGAATCGCGGGCTTAACGTCTCCCTGATTGAGGCGCGCTTGATGCGCTGCCATAATATTGATCGCCTCTTGCGTTGTCGCACTATTCACTTGAGCCAGAGAAGGCACTCGGAGTGTGCTGCCCGGGATCAGGCTATGAATATTTTGATTTTCAAACGCTTGAGGGTTGAGACGATAGATAGCCAGCAATGTTTGCTGAACCGTTACCGCCGCAGAAGGCTTTAGACGAGTGGCAATCGACCATAAGGTGTCTTGCTCGGTTGTCGGACCAAAAAATGTTGAAGGCTCGCTATTTGCAGAGGATGCAGCGTTACGCACAATCTCACTGCTGAATTGCGGAGAAGATTGTACCTCACCGCTCGGGCCGATAAGGCGAATGCCTTCTGCACTTACGATAGAAGTCTGAGTGACGGCAGCCACTGCCAAAGGCAACAGCAATCGCTGGAAAAATTGACGCATAAAAGGCTCAGCTGAATGCTTTAACTAAAGGAATACAATGATCTGTTAAATATATCGGATCAGCTAGGCAAAACTATAGGCTGTAAGGCAAAAAATGTGTCTCGACCACAATAATCGCAGGAATCTCACACAAATTTTGTGCTCGGGGCAGGCCTCCACTCACGTGTGAGGTGATTATTGATAAAAATAAAGCCAGCGTTGTGCTGGCTTTATTTCAATGATCACAGTGCAAAACGCTTACTCAGTGTCGATTTTAGCCCAAGTATCGCGCAGGCCAACGGTGCGGTTAAATACCAACGCATCTGCTTTAGAATCTTTGGCATCGGCACAGAAGTAACCCATACGTTCAAATTGATAACCGAACTCAGCTTCAGCAGAAACAAGACTTGGTTCAATGAAACCGTTCAGTTTCACCAGTGATTCTGGGTTGATTGTCGCGGCAAAGTTATCTGCTGCGCCCGGGTTTGGCACGGTGAACAGACGGTCATAAAGACGGAATTCCGCAGGTACGCCTTTATCTGCTGAAACCCAGTGAATAACACCTTTTACCTTACGGCCATCTGCAGGATTTTTACCCAGAGTATCTGCATCGTAGGTACAGTAGATGGTCGTGATGTTACCTTGCTCGTCTTTCTCAACGCGCTCAGCTTTGATCACGTATGCACCACGCAGGCGAACTTCTTTACCCAGAACCAGACGTTTGTATTTTTTGTTGCCTTCTTCACGGAAGTCTTCACGTTCAATCCATACTTCACGAGTAAACGGTACTTCGCGCTCACCCATTTCTGGTTTGTTCGGGTGGTTTGCAATATGCAGCATTTCAACAGAGTCTGCAGCAAAGTTCTCAATCACAATCTTAACTGGATCCAGAACCGCCATCGCGCGCGGGGCGTTTTCGTTCAGATCGTCTCGAATGCACGATTCCAGCACACCGAATTCAATCAGGTTGTCCTGCTTGGTCACGCCGATACGTTTACAAAACTCACGGATAGAGGCTGGAGTGAAACCGCGACGACGCAGACCTGAAATGGTTGGCATGCGTGGGTCGTCCCAGCCTTCCACCAATTTTTCAGTCACCAGTTGGTTCAGCTTACGCTTAGACATAACCGTATATTCGAGATTCAGGCGGCTGAATTCGTACTGACGTGGGTGGCAATCAATCGTAATGTTGTCCAGAACCCAATCGTACAGACGGCGGTTGTCTTGGAACTCAAGTGTACACAGTGAATGTGTAATCCCTTCCAACGCATCAGAGATACAGTGAGTAAAGTCATACATCGGGTAGATGCACCACTTGTCACCTGTCTGGTGGTGTTCCGCAAAGCGAACACGATACAACACAGGATCACGCAGCACGATGAATGAGGACGCCATATCAATTTTCGCACGCAGACACGCTTGGCCTTCAGCGAAACCACCATCACGCATTTTTTCAAACAGCGCGAGGTTTTCTTCCACACTACGATCACGATATGGGCTGTGTTTACCTGGCTCTGTTAATGTGCCACGGTATTCGCGGATCTGCTCAGGACTTAGCTCTTCAACGTACGCTAAACCTTTTTGGATCAGTTCCACCGCATATTCATAAAGCTTGTCGAAGTAATCCGATGAATAACAAACATCGCCAGACCATTCAAAGCCTAACCAGTTCACATCTTTCTTAATCGACTCAACGTATTCGAGATCTTCTTTTTCTGGGTTTGTGTCGTCAAAACGTAAATTACACTGACCCTGATAGTCCTGAGCAATACCAAAGTTCAAACAGATCGACTTCGCGTGTCCGATATGCAGATAACCGTTTGGTTCTGGCGGGAAACGAGTATGCACGCTAGTGTGTTTACCATCCGCTAAATCTTTATCAATGATTTGGCGAATGAAGTTCGATGGACGAGCCTCAGCTTCACTCATCTATAGCACCTCAAAGTTTATTTAGTATTGTCAGAAAATTTTTTCTGCATTTAAAAGCTTCAAAAGCCCGGCAGAGCAGAAATTATTGCCGCTAATGATCCACAATTCTGAACGAATTCACAATAAAAACTGCCGTTTTCTTATGATTATTTCTGGAGTCCGGCGGTTATATCGCCAATCAAATCAAACGAAAAAGCCTTCGCACGAGGCGAAGGCTTCAATTATGGCTAGAGTCTGAAAAGGCTTATGCCTGTTTTGCGTCAGTTAAGTGCTCTTCTGGTTGAATCGCTTTCATCTGACCAGCAACGATTTCAGCCAGTGGACCAAGAATAACTTGGAGGTTGTTAGAACCCAGTTTCACCACGCCCATTGCGCCCAGAGCCTTCAGCTCTTTCTCGTCGATGATAGACATATCTTTGACTGTCAGACGCAGACGAGTGATACACGCATCAATGTTAGATAGGTTTTCGTGACCACCCAGAACTTTCAGGTACTGTTTCGCCAGTTCTGAAGTCTCTGTTGAACCTTTAGAAACTGCAACAGTTTCATCTTCATCTTCACGACCTGGAGTTTTCAGACCGAATTTCACGATAACGGTGCGGAATACCACGTAGTAAAGGGTGAAGAATACCAAGCCTTGAACAATCAGCATGTACCAGTTCACAGCCAGTGGGTTACGAGAAGAGAGAACCATATCCACCAGACCCGCAGAGAAGCCGAAGCCTGCAATCCAGTGCATTGATGCCGCGATAAACACTGAGATACCAGTTAGCAGTGCGTGCAGTACGTACAGCAGTGGAGCCAAGAACATGAACGAGAATTCTAGAGGCTCAGTTACACCAGTGAAGAATGAGGCAAATGCTGCGGCGATCATGATACCTGCGACTTTCTCTTTGTTCTTCGCTGTAGAGGTGTGGTAAATCGCCAGCGCAGCGCCAGGCAGACCAAACATCATGATAGGGAAGAAACCAGCTTGGTACATACCCGTTACACCAGGGACAGCCGTGCCTTCAGCAATAGATTTCGCGCCGCCTAGGAAGTTAGGGATATCATTAATACCAGCAACGTCAAACCAGAATACTGAGTTCAAAGCGTGGTGTAGACCTACAGGGATAAGTAAGCGGTTGAAGAAAGCGTAAATACCTGCGCCCGTCGCACCCATGCCTTGGATTGATTCACCGAAATGCACCAGACCGCCGTAAATTGCTGGCCAGATGTACATCAAAACAAAAGACAGGACGATACCAACAAAAGAGGTCAAAATTGGGACCAAACGTTTACCAGAGAAGAACGCCAGAGCTTTGTGCAGTTCTACTGAAGAGTAACGGTTGTAGATTTCAGCTGAGATGATACCCACTAGGATACCCACAAACTGGTTTTGAATTTTGCTAAACGCTGCTGGCACTGTCGCAGGGTCAATGCCCTGAATTTGAGCAACTGCACCTGGCGAAAGCAAAGTGGTTACAACGTACATACAAACCAGACCAGCCAGAGCTGCTGCACCGTCTTTGTCTTTCGACATACCGTACGCAACACCTACCGCAAACAGCCATGACATGTTGTCGATGATTGCAGCACCAGCTTTGATTAGGAACCCTGCTAGTGCGGAGTTTGCACCCCAACCGTTCGGGTCAATCCAGTAGCCGACACCCATAAGAATGGCCGCGGCTGGTAAAGTAGCAACAGGCACCATCAGGGCCTTACCTACTTTTTGAAAATATCCAAGAATATTCACCTTAAGTTCCCCCTATAGGATTTTGGTATATTTGGACCGGGCGACTTATTTTAGTCGCTCAATTTAGTCATAGTCAGTGTATGACATTAATTTTGCTCCGCAAATTAAAACCTTATCAATTGTGATCATAATCACCAGAAATGGTCAAAATTCGACTATTTTGCTAGCGAGATCATAAAACTTATTTTACAATATAAAAAAACATAAAAATAACGATACTATCTCGTGGTTTGTTACGCTAACGACGAGGATATTAGGCTATACTTAGCGGCAACACTGAGTGTAACCATGACTTACAAAGTCCTTGAGTAGTAACGCTGTTTAGTACTTATTTTTAGCCACGATATTTGTGGCCGTTTGCCCGAAAGATAATTCGCGACCTAATTGAAGTCAGCAAAGAAAGTTCTGCCCTGCACGCCTTCGCTGACCTGATGTCGCCAAATAAATTGATAAAATCTCGATAGATAAGGATTAGCTGATATGTACGCGCTAACTAACTGCAAAATCTACACAGGTAACGACGTGTTGACCGAACATGCTGTCATTGTGGATGGCGACTTAATTCAAGCCGTATGTCCCATCGAGCAACTGCCTGAAAATCTCAAAACCGTTGATCTGAATGGCGCGAACGTGAGCCCAGGCTTTATCGATGTCCAGTTGAATGGCTGTGGCGGTGTTATGTTCAACGATGAAATAACAGCTGAAACCATCCACATCATGCACGAGGCCAACTTAAAGTCTGGTTGTACTAGCTTTTTGCCTACGTTGATTACTTCGTCTGATGAAAACATGCGACAAGCTGTCGCTGCCCAGCGTGAATATCAGCAAAAGTACCAGAATCATTCTCTGGGTTTGCACTTGGAAGGTCCTTATCTGAATGTCATGAAGAAAGGCATTCACTGCGTCGACTTTATCCGCACCTCTGATGATGCCATGATCGACTTCATCTGTGACAACAGCGACGTGGTAACTAAAGTCACGTTGGCACCAGAAAACAATAAAGCGGAGCACATTGAGAAGCTCGCTAAAGCTGGTATTGTCGTTTCCATCGGTCACACCAACGCCACTTACGCAGAAGCCCGTCAAGGCTTCGAAGCTGGTATTACATTTGCCACTCACCTGTTCAATGCAATGACCCCGATGGCCGGTCGTGAACCGGGAGTTGTTGGTGCCATTTACGATACTCCGGATGTTTACACTGGCGTCATCGCAGACGGTTTCCATGTTGATTACGCCAACATTCGAATCGCCCACAAAATTAAGGGCGAAAAGCTCGTATTAGTGACCGATGCCACAGCTCCTGCAGGCGCTGAAATGGATTACTTTATTTTTGTCGGTAAGAAAGTATATTACCGAGATGGTAAGTGTGTTGATGAAAATGGCACGCTTGGCGGCTCAGCCCTTACCATGATTGAAGCAGTTCAAAACACGGTTGAGCATGTCGGCATCGCTTTAGATGAAGCTCTACGGATGGCTACTTTGTATCCAGCAAAAGCAATTGGGGTTGCTCATAAACTGGGTCGTGTCAAAAAAGGCATGATCGCCAACCTCACTGTTTTTGACCGTGACTTCAACGTGAAAGCGACTGTGGTTAACGGACAATACGAGCAAAAGTAATAATGAATGGCGGACAAATAGGTAACGTAGATCTAGTTAAGCAGCTAAATAGCGCTGCGGTTTATCGATTAATTGACCAACAGGGGCCAATTTCTCGAATCCAGGTTGCCGATGTAAGTCAGCTCGCTCCGGCCAGTGTGACTAAAATTACCCGCCAACTTCTTGAACGCGGCCTCATCAAAGAGGTCGCCCAACAAGCTTCCACAGGGGGCCGCAGAGCCATCTCTCTGACCACGGAAGTTGAACCTTTTCATTCGGTCGCTGTGCGTCTTGGCCGCGATTACATTCAACTCAGCCTTTTCAATCTTGGTGGAAAAGAGCTGGCGTTTGCTTCCTATGAGTTTCACTACACTAACCAGCCTCAGCTTATCGAAGGCCTGGTTAGTCACCTCAAAGATTTCATTGCCCAGCAAAGCCAGCTTATCGACCAGTTGATTGCTATTGGTATCGCATTGCCTGGTCTGGTCAACCCTGAAACTGGTGTTGTGGAATACATTCCAAACGTCGATGTGGACGCACTGGCATTAGGCGACATTATTCGTGAACAATTTCATGTTGAATGTTTTGTCGGCAACGACGTACGTGGAATGGCGTTAGCCGAGCATTATTTTGGTGCCAGCCAAGATTGTCAGGACTCGATTCTGGTCAGCGTCCATCGCGGTACTGGCGCAGGGATTATTGTGAACGGCCAGGTGTTTCTTGGGTCCAATCGCAACGTTGGGGAGATTGGTCACATTCAGATCGATCCACTTGGTGAACAGTGTCAGTGTGGTAATTTTGGCTGCCTTGAGACCGTGGCAACCAACCCAGCTATCGTTTCACGCGTAAAGAAACTCATCGCTCAAGGTTACGAATCGAGCTTATCCGAACTGAAAGCCATCACTATTGAAGATATTTGTCAGCATGCTAATGACGGCGATGAGTTGGCCAAGCAAGCTTTAGTTCGTGTCGGCAACCAACTGGGTAAAGCAATTGCGATTACAATTAACCTGTTCAACCCTCAGAAAATTGTCATTGCCGGCCAGATTACCGATTCTCCGGACATCATCTTTCCGGCCATTTTGCGCAATGTGGAAAATCAGTCGCTAAAAACATTCCATCGCCATTTGCCGATCGTAACATCGCAAATCGACAAGCAGCCAACCATCAGCGCGTTTGCAATGATAAAACGCGCCATGCTGAATGGAGTTCTGTTACAAAAATTGCTTGAAGATTAATCAGGCGATTGTTCTATAATATTGGGCCGTATCTCTATGAAGATACGGCCCTTTTTATTACAAAAATATAAGAAACGTTATGGATCTGATTTTTATATCTGCTGCGTTCATCGTTGGCTTCGTTGCGCTCAAACTTCATTTACCTCCGCTGGTCGGATTCCTGATTGCTGGTTTCGGACTGAAACTTTACGGCTTCGAGTCTAACGAAACGATCTCGATGCTCGCCGATCTCGGTGTGACGCTGATGCTGTTCACTATCGGCTTAAAACTGGACATCAAAACGCTGCTCGAAAAAGAGATATGGGCGGGTGCAACGATTCACAATATCGTTTCAACTGCGGTCTTTACACTCGCTCTAGTTGCGTTTAAGTTCCTTGGCCTCGATAGCCTGAGTTCTGTTCCTTTCAGCAGTTTACTATTGCTCGGTTTTGCACTTTCCTTCTCCAGCACCGTATTTGCAGTAAAGTCGTTGCAAGAAAAGGGAGAAATGAATTCAACCTATGGCACGCTAGCGATAGGTATTCTGGTCATGCAGGATATTTTTGCCGTCATATTCCTCACCGCTTCGACGGGAAAATTGCCTGAATGGTACGCGGTCGGATTATTCATTCTGCCATTCCTTCGCCCGTTGTTATTCGAGCTTCTTGACTGGGTAGGCCACGGCGAAATGCTGATCCTGCTCGGTATTTTCCTTGCCCTCGTGGTGGGCGCGGGATCATTCGAACTGGTAGGTATGAAACCTGACTTAGGGGCGTTGATTCTCGGCCTAATGCTTGCCAAACATCGCAAAGCGTCCGAATTGTCCAAAGCCTTGTTCAATCTCAAGGAGCTGTTTCTGGTTTGCTTCTTCCTCAATATCGGTTTGTCTGAAGAGCCAACACCGACTGGCTTCGTGCTGGCGCTATTGCTCCTCATTCTGCTACCGATCAAAGGGGCGTTGTACTTCTGGGTGATCAACAAGTTCCATTTCAGAGTGCGAACCTCGCTCTTGGCCTCCCTGTCACTGTTTAACTTCAGTGAGTTTGGTCTGATTGTCGGCGGACTGGCGTTTAAGATGGGGTGGTTACCCGGCGACATTCTGGTCGCACTAGCGATCTCTGTCTCGCTGTCGTTTATTCTGGCAGCCCCACTCGGACGTAAAGGCCACGCAATTTATCAGCGTTCTTCGCATTGGTTTCATGAGTATCTTCCTGATGAGCTCCATCAACGCGACAAGCTGATCAATCCAGGTAAGGCACAGGTATTGATTCTCGGTATGGGGCGTATCGGTACTGGTGCTTATGAAGAGCTACATCACCGATATGGACCGATATCTCTCGGTGTGGAACTGCGCGAAGACGCGGCTCAGGGACATCGTGAAGAGGGGCGCAACGTCATTAGCGGCGATGCGACTGACCCTGATTTTTGGGAACGAATTCTGGATACAGGTCAGGTGAAAATGGTGTTATTGGCAATGCCTCATCATCAGGCAAACCAGATTGCACTTTCACTGCTTAAAAAACGCCATTTTAAAGGTCAGATAGCAGCGATTGCCGAGTATCCTGACCAAATGGAAAATCTGATCGAAGAAGGAGCGCACGCTGCGTTCAACATCTACAGTGAGGCAGGTACCGGCTTTGCTCGCCACGTATGCGAACAGTTAAAACCAACATTCATCCGCTATTGATAATTAAGAAAAAAGGAGCTTAAGCTCCTTTTTTTCATCTGTTTTGCTGTCTTTTTCACCAAAAACTAAACGTCATTCACCAATTTAGTTTATAAATTAAATAAAATTCACCACAATGACTTTTCTTTAAACTTTTTAATACTTATGGGTTGCCTTTTTTAATCAAAGTGGCAAATTGAAGTCATCTGATTAAAAGTCGTCTAATTAAGGAAAGTTGTATGTGTTCTATCTTCGGTATTTTAGACATTAAAAGTGACGCCGCCACACTTCGCCCTGTGGCTTTGGAAATGTCTAAAAAACTTCGTCACCGTGGCCCGGACTGGTCAGGTATCTACGCATCAGACCGCGCAATTCTTGCTCATGAACGTCTGGCCATCGTAGGCCTGAATAGTGGCGCGCAACCTCTTTATAGCCCAGATAGAAAACTTATCCTTGCAGTGAACGGCGAGATCTACAACCACAAAGAAATCCGTGCCCGCTACGCGGGTAAGTATGAATTTCAGACCGATTCTGACTGTGAAGTGATTCTGGCCCTGTATCAGGATAAAGGCGCAGACTTGCTGGAAGAGCTAAACGGTATCTTTGCTTTCGTTCTGTACGACGAAGAAAAAGACGAGTATCTGGTTGGTCGCGACCACATCGGTATCATTCCGCTGTACCAAGGTCACGATGAACACGGCAACTACTATGTGGCTTCAGAAATGAAGGCTCTGGTTCCAGTGTGTAAAACCATCAGCGAATTTCCTCCAGGCTGTTCTTACAGCTCAAAAGATGCGGAACCAAAACGCTACTACACCCGAGATTGGAACGAATTTGACGCAGTCAAAGACAACGTCAGCAGTAAAGAAGAACTGACCAAGGCGTTGGAAGACGCGGTTAAACGTCAGCTGATGACCGACGTACCTTACGGCGTACTATTATCTGGTGGCCTAGACTCATCGATCACATCAGCAATCGCAAAACGTTTTGCGGCAATGCGTATCGAAGATGATGAGAAATCCGCAGCATGGTGGCCACAACTGCACTCGTTTGCTATCGGTCTTGAAGGCGCGCCTGACCTAAAGGCCGCGCGTGAAGTCGCAGATAAACTAGGCACGGTTCACCATGAAATGACGTACACCGTTCAGGAAGGTCTGGATGCGATTCGCGACGTGATCTACCACATCGAAACCTATGATGTAACGACAATCCGTGCGTCTACGCCAATGTTCCTGATGGGCCGCAAGATCAAAGCTATGGGGATCAAAATGGTACTCTCCGGTGAAGGTGCAGACGAAATCTTCGGTGGTTACCTATACTTCCACAAAGCACCAAACGCGAAAGAGTTCCACGAAGAGACAGTGCGTAAACTGCTGGCTCTGAATATGTTTGACTGCGCTCGTGCAAACAAATCTCTGGCGGCCTGGGGGGTGGAAGGTCGTGTGCCATTCCTGGATAAAGAGTTCATCGACGTTGCAATGCGCCTGAACCCAGCAGACAAAATGTGTGGCAACGGAAAAATGGAAAAACACATTCTGCGTGAATGCTTCCAACACTATCTACCAGATTCCATCGCGTGGCGTCAGAAAGAGCAGTTCTCTGATGGCGTAGGCTACAACTGGATTGATACTCTAAAAGCCACGGCAGAAGCGAAAGTGACCGATCAACAGATGGAAACAGCGAAATTCCGCTTCCCTTACAACACGCCAACCACCAAAGAAGGTTACGTGTACCGCGAAATTTTTGAAGAATTGTTCCCACTGGAATCAGCGGCGCGCTGTGTACCAGGAGGCCCTTCAGTCGCGTGTTCATCGGCAAAAGCAATCGAGTGGGATGAATCTTTCAAAAACTGTATCGACCCATCAGGTCGAGCAGTGAAAGCCGTCCACAACGAAGCATACTAAGAATAAAAAGGCGCCTTGAGCGCCTTTTTTCGTTCAATCATTTGTCAAATGCCAACGACTGCCCGCTACTTTTTAAAATCGAGATGTTTGTTATCGATACTCAAAGCGACAGGCTGGCTAATCATTTTGACCAGCATGATAGAACGGGTTTCACCATCCGGTTCCTGATAAATTGCCTTCAAGCCACAGAATTGCCCACCTTTCACTTCGATTTCTTGACCTGGTTTTGGCAGCTCAACACTCGGTGTTTCACTCTTCGACGAAGACTCTAACTGCTTAAGGTCATAAATCAGATCGCCTTGCAGCTCTTTGGGTTCAGAGCCGAAGCGAATGAAATCGGAGACGCCACGAGTTGAGCGGACAGTTGTAAAACTCGGCCCAACATTAAAGTCAAACCGCACAAACATATAAGATGGAAACAGCGGCTCTTTAACCGTCTGACGCTTGCCACGACGAATCTTCTCCACTTCGATCTCTGGGTAAAAACACTCTACTCCCTGATTTTCAAGGTGCATTTTTGCTCTTAATTGTTCACCTCGTTTACAGTACAGCAAATACCAACGTTTCATTTCTTATCAACTCTTTTTCCAATTGGTCGCGATTTTTAGCCGAAAATCACTACTTAATACCAATATATGAATTTGTAACGTCGTAAAAGCAAAGTGTAACCAAATATGAAATTTTAGATTTCACAAAAAGTTAACTTCATCATCTACGCGTAACACTTTGCATTTCAATCAGTTAGAAAAAGCAGTTCATAAAACAACCAAATTACGCTATTGCAGCCTTATCATCTTGGATGTATACGTACCTGCCAAATAAAAAACTTCAATGCATTACATTAACCAAAATAATACTCTTAACGAGAATTTATAACATACACCTCTATCTTAATAGGCACTCCTTGTTTATCTCGAACTAAAGACGCGTGGAGTCGCCAAGATAAGGTTGATTACAGGAAGCTCTTTATGTCTGACTTGAATATATTCAAGCAACCTAAATCATTCTATCTGATTTTTTCTATCGAATTCTGGGAACGTTTCGGTTTTT
>ERZ1673961.564-NODE-564-length-13812-cov-172.922003_pt1 | contig 13812 bp, 9 predicted proteins | sample MGYA00580189_ERZ1673961 | MGnify/ENA primary metagenome ERZ1673961 (study PRJEB41334, sample SAMN05608105) | rock metagenome | biome: terrestrial subsurface; feature: shale formation; material: shale | place: USA: Pennsylvania ... | reverse complement strand
TGTAGCAATACAATGTGTTCTGCATTGCCATCGCTGTTTAAGTCGGCGCTACCCGATATATAACGTAGATTGTCTTGTTCGAGTGAAAGCCCTTCAGGCGCTAAAACCTTGTTATCAATCCAGTTGGAGATGACTTCAGTGCTAACGCTGTTGATTTTAGGAACGGCTTGCTTAGCCTCTTCTGTAGTCATACTGTCTGTCGTAGTACAGCCGACCAAGGTGAAAGAACCGACGAAGAAGAGTCCGTGTAATACGCGCTTGTTCATGTTATCTCGCTCTTTGATGTATCGTTCCATCAGTATACGCATGATTTGCATTGCATTCGTAAGAAAATCATTAGAATCAAGTAAATGAATGGGTTGGTGTACATTGGTAAGATCAAAAAAGCCCTGAAGAAAACCTTCAGGGCTAGGCAGGAAGCTGGCAAATAGCCAGGAGTCCCTATGCAGTGGTCGGTTTTACCCTAAACAGAATCGCAAACATCACTGGCACTACAATCAGTGTCAGTACTGTAGCAAAACCAAGACCTGCCATAATCGTTATTGCCATCGATCCAAAGAAGGCATCGAAGACGAGTGGAATCATCCCCAAGATGGTCGTCAGAGCAGCCATACTTACCGGACGAACACGACTGATCGCACTATCGACAATCGCGAGGTAAGGCTCTTTCCCTGACTCCAACTCAAGGTTAATTTGATCAAGCAACACAATACCGTTTTTCAAAATCATCCCACTTAGGCTCAGCAAACCAAGGAATGCTGTAAAGCTGAACGGCATATTCGTGGTGAGCAAACCAAAGGCAACACCAATGATCGCCAACGGCACGGTGAACCAAATGACCAACGGCTTTTTAATTGAGTTAAACAGCAAAATAGTAATGATGAACATCAACAAGTAACCCATCGGCAACGAACCAAACAGACCTTCTTGCGCATCTTTCGATGATTCATACTCACCACCCCAGGTGATTTCGTAACCTTCTGGAATATGCAGTGCCATCACTTTAGGCTGCACACGCGCAAACAAGCTTGCCGCCGTGTCGTCGCTCAACACATCGTGGTCAGCGAGCACAGTTAACGTGCGCTTGCGGTCACGACGCTGAATTAGCGGCTCGCTCCAATCCAATTTAACGCCATCAATCACTTGGTCGACCGGAATATACGTTTGCAGTGATGGGCTCCAAATGGTCACGTTTTGTAGTGATTCAAAGTCCACGCGTTCTTCTTCAGGAAGGCGCGTCATAATTGGCAAAGTGTGTGTACCATCGCGTAAGTAACCCAACGTGCTACCACCAAACGCCATTTGTAGTGTGCTTGAAAGATCTTCTTTCGAAATGCCCAAGCGACGAGCTTTAGACTCATTGAAAACAGGCACAAGCTCCTTAGTACGCTCTCGCCAATCGTGACGAATGTTTCGGGCACCAGGGTCGGTATGAAGGATGTCTTCAACTTGCACCGCTAAATCACGTAAAACTTGTGGGTCGGGACCAGTAATACGCGCTTCGATCTTAGACGCAGGTGAAGGGCCAAACTCCATCAATTTAAATTGAAATGTCGGTGCATCAAACGTCTTCGCAAGGTTAGCGTCTAACTTGTGCAACAAACCGAACATGCTCTCACGATCAGTGGCGCGAACTTGGAACTGGGCGTACGCTTCGTAGCTTTTCTCTGGCTGGTAAGTCAGAGCGAAACGCTGCAAACCCTGCCCAATTGAAGCAGAAACAAAGTCAATATCGTCTTGCTGACGAATGTAGCTTTCCACTTCTTCGGCTTTTTTGATCGTTTCGCGGATGTCCGTACCTTCTGGCATCCACATATCAACGTAAAACATCGGCGTGTTCGATGGTGGGAAGAACTGCTGTTTTACATTACCAAATGCCACGACAGCACCCACTAATAGCGCGACCATGCCAGCAACCGTTAGCCAACGGAATCGCAGTGCGAATTTCAGCGATGCGCCAAATACAACAAACAGCCAACCTTTATAGGGATCTTCTTCGTTGGTATCTTGGCCCTTGTCCTCTTCTTTCAACAATAGATCTGCGAGGAATGGCGTCAGCGTAATAGCGGTAATCCAGCTCAAAAATAGTGAGAAACACAGCACCCAGAATAGAGAGCCCATGAACTCACCCGTTGCATCTTGCGACAAACCGATAGGTGCAAAAGCCGTAATCGCAATGATGGTTGCGCCAAGCAAAGGCCACTGTGTTTGCTTTACAATATCGACGGCCGCTTGAACTTTAGTGCGCCCTTTTTTTAGGCCAACCAAGATGCCTTCCACGACCACAATCGCGTTATCAACCAGCATACCCAGAGCAATAATTAACGCGCCAAGAGAAATACGGTGCAGCTCGATATTGTTGTAATTCATCAAGATGAAGGTACCGAACACCGTCAATAACAGCACGACGCCAATGATGACACCACTGCGTAAGCCCATCGTAAACAGCAGAACGATGATAACGATCGCCACTGCCTCTGCTAGGCTAATTACGAACGCTTTAACGGACTCATCCACTTCATTGGCTTGGTTGTAAAAGTAGTTCATATCGATGCCAGCAGGCTTGATAGACTCAAGGCTCGCAAGCTCCGCATCCAAACGTTCGCCAACCTCAACCACGTTCACACCTGACGCAAACGAGATACCGATATTAATTGCTTTTTGACCGTTAAAGAGTACGACGTTGCTTGGCTTCTCTTGGATACCACGAGAAATCGTTGCTACGTCTTTTAGACGAATTAGGTTCCCAGTGTCACGACCATGAATGATCAAGTTTTCTAGCGCTTCTACGGTGTTTAAGGTACCACTTGGACGAATGACAAGGCTTTCGCCATTGACCATCACTTCCCCTGCTGAAACCACATTGTTTTGTTGGTTCAACAAGCTCGCAACCACGTTCATGTCTAAGTTCAGCGCGGCAAGGCGGTCAAGAGAGATCTCAACAAACAGCATTTCTTGTTGATCGCCCGTGATATCCACCTTTCCTACGCCATCAACCAGCTCGATTTCACGAGTCAGGTAATCAGCATAGCGTTTTAGCTCGACATAATCGTAATCGTCACCAGTGAGCATCAGCATCACGCCATAAACGTCACCGAAATCATCAATGATCTGCAAAGATTGTACGCCCTGAGGCAAAGTTGGTCGCAAGTCATTAATTTTACGGCGCATTTCATCCCAAATTTGCGGCAGTTCATCAGGACCATAGTCCATTTCCATACTGACCGTGATTTGAGACATACCATCAGAAGACGTAGAGGTAATTTTGTCTATATAAGGGAGTTTTCGAATCTCTTTTTCTAAAGGATACGTCAGCTCTTCTTCAACCTCTTTCGACGTCGCGCCAGGGTATGTTGAAATGATCATGGCATCTTTAATCGTAAATGCCGGGTCTTCTAGTCGCCCAAGCTCCAAAAACGACGTTAGACCACCAACAGCAAGGATAATAATGAACAACCAGCTGATGACTTTATTTTTTATTGAGTACTCAGCAATGTTCATTATTGTTTATTCTCCACAACATCCACATGTTTACCTTCACGTAATTTACGTAGGTTTGAATTAATCAGAACGTCGCCTTGCTTAACTCCTGACGACACAATGGCTCCGTTGCCATTCACTTGGGAAATCATCACAGGCACCCGAGTGACAACGTCACCCTCTTTTTTCCATACAAAGAACTCATTCTCTTCGCTGCCCGCTTGAAGCGCCGTTACTGGAATACTGTAACCATCGATGGAGGTAATCCCCGCTTTCACCATATCGACCAGAACACTGACGCTGGTTCCCGGTAGAATCTCTGCTTTTGGCTGTGGCATCGTCAAATACATTTCGTAAGTTTGAGTTTCGGAGTTAGGCTCACTTGTGTGCTCTAAATAGTCCAAAGCAAATGTGTCACTAATGCCGGAGAAGGTTGCTCTAGGCTTGTAACTCATGTTGTCTGAATTTGGGTCCACCATAGCGAGAACATTGTCGGAAAGCTCAATACGCACGTACACCAAATCGTTTTGATATAGGTTCAACACCGGCTCCCCAACTGCCACACGTTCAAAACGCTCTTTGAAAACGTCAGACACTTTACCGGCGAACGGGGCAAATAAACGGGTGTAGTTCAATTGATTGGTGGCGTTATAGAAATTAGCCTCTGCCAACTCTTTATTAGCCGTTAGCTCATCAAGCTCGGCCTTTGAGATCATCTGACGTGCGTGTAGGTCTTCGCCGCGTTTGAGCTGACGAATCGCCAGTGTATATTGCGCTTCTGCGTCATTTACGGCTTGCTTTTCTTTACTGTCATCCAGCTTTGCGATCATTTGGCCTTGCTTAACAACGTCGCCCGCTTTCACCAACACGTGTTGAATTTCTCCCGCGCGGCGGAATGCCATAGGTGTTTGCTCTGCTGGTACAACTATTCCTTTAAAAGCTCGATATTGGCTTTGTACCGGCGCATCCACAGAGATAGTCGACACAAAAAGCGGCTGCTCGACGACAGCTTGGTTTTCATTTTTGCAACCCGTTAAAACTGCAAGCGCAATTGCAGAGATCGTAAATAGAGATCGTTTCATTAAATGCCTCCCTCACGAACCCAAGCTTTCACGACTTGTCCTTCGACCAGTCGCTCAACGCCAGCAACAACAACGTAATCATTGTTATCAAGCCCTGCTTTCACACCTCCAGAGGCATCAAGAGACACTGTGACTTTATTAACTTGCTGTGTGTTTCTGTCCATTACCCACACTTCGCCTTGCGTCTCTTTTTTGTTTACCCAAGCGGATTGAGGCAACGTCATCGCGTCCGATAGATGTTGTTTAGCTATGTGTACCTGCCCTGTCATACCTGTTAGCAAATTGCGATCTTCTGGTCGAGTAATGGTTACGATCGCCTCATAACTGTTGGTATCGACATTTGGCTGAGTCGAAATTTCTTTAAATTTTCCAGGGATACGTTTTCCTGGCTCGCTATCCATCGTCACCCACATATCGGAGTTTTGCAGTGACTCAAGTGATACGGATTCCGCATAACTGACTGGCAGTGTGAACGACACATCTAAGGTCGTGTTATCGATAAGATTCAGGATCTCTTGCTTCTCTGCGACCACTTGAAACGGGTTGACATAGGTGTATGACACGATGCCATCAAAAGGTGCGTGAATCTTGGTATAACTCAAATCTGTTTTGGCTTGTTCGTAGTTTGCCAATGCCGCTTTATATTGAGTTTCTTTCTGGTCGTACTCATCTGTACTAATCAGCTTTTTTCCATAAAGGTTTTTCGCGCGCTCCCATTGCGTTTTTGCTAACGCGAACTGAGCTTGAGAGGCGTCTAACGCAAGCTGAAGATCTTTAGGGTCTAACGTTGCAAGCACTTCACCTTTTTTTACCTCTTGGCCCATGCGAACAAGTAATTCATCGACCTCACCACCAACCTGAAAAGAAAGCTGTGCGCGATGTGTCGCATCAATACGCGCTAAAAAGGCATGCGAGTCTTCAACTTCTAGATCTTTCACCGCCAGTAATTTTACAGGTTTGATTAAAGGTTCAGACGGCTCGGAAATGGCTTTGTTACACCCAGTTAGCATGCCAGAGAGACTTAATGTCACCACAGCACCAACTAAAGTGCGCTTTAAATATTGTTTTCGCACCCGCTTTCTCCGTAGGTTTTATTTATTACACAGCCGTGCAGTATATGCAGAATTTGAAATCGATCAAGATATTTTCCAGGTGGAAAGCAAATTAATTAGTCAAAGCGTCCGGTTTCTGGTAAAAGTAAGCGCGTTGATTAATATTCGGGAAAATTCGAACTATGAATGAAAGAAAGCAGGGGCGTAGAAGTGCTGAAGCCGCAGAACAAACTAAGTGTCTGATCCTTAAGGTGGCAGCAGATATGTTTTGTGAACTTGGTTACGAGCGTGTCTCACTGCGCAATATCAGTGAAAAGGCTGGTGTTTCACATAGTTTGATCCGTCACCACTTCGGCAGCAAAGAGAAGATTTGGCAAGCGGTTAGCGACGCGATGGATGAATTCATGCAGTGCTATATGGCTGAATTAATCAATGAGATGCCTGAGAACACACCTTCGAATAGAAAAATTTATCTGTTCATGGTTCGCATGCTGGCATTTGCGCTCGTTAATCCTCACCCAGTACAGATGATCGCTGATGCTATTCGCCAAGGCGATGATGGTGCCCTGCTGCAGTATTTCTTAAAGTCAAAAGATGAGTTTGCTGCGATATTTACCGGAATTTTTGAGCAGTACAACAGTGAAAACCCTAACGCCCAATTTGATCAGTGGGAATCAAAGTGGCAGATGTTGATTTTTGCACATGGTGCAATCAGTCTTACTCCGATGATGCAAGAGACATGGCCTGACATCGCTGATAATCGCGAAAAAATGCTGATCAAACATTGGGAGTTGTTCAATACGATCATGGCGTCTCAGTTTGGGATTGCAAAAGAAGACATGATTCATCCGGAAAAACTTGAAGATATCGTTATCGACATGTGTTGTACAATCGACAAAGCGGTCGGATAAGGCTGCAGAAACTACGATAACTTCCAAGCGTATAAATAAAACCGATATACATAAAAATGCCGAGCTAGAAAGCTCGGCATTTTTGCTTGTTTCTTGCCTCGCGAATACGCGAAGAATGACAATAATGAGTAACCTAACCGCGGTAGTAACGTTGCGGTACAAACGGCATTTTCTCAACCGTCATTGGTAGCATTTTACCGCGTACTTCAGCGAACAATTCGGTACCAATCGCAGCAAGATCAGCACGCACATAACCCATTGAGACAGGCTTACCTGCATTTGGACCCGCAGTGCCGCTGGTGACAACGCCAATTTTAACGCCATCAGCATCAAACAATTCCGCGCCTTCACGTACTGGTGCTTTAGTTTGGCCAACTAAACCGACACGCTTGCGCGCCACATCTTTGGTCTCGATCTGCTTAAGAATAATATCCGCACCTGGGAAACCACCTTCACGTTCACCGCCGATACGACGAACCTTTTGGATGCCCCATAACAAGCTCGCTTCTACAGGCGTAGTTGTTGTGTCTAAGTCATGACCGTATAGGCAAAGACCACACTCAAGACGAAGTGAATCACGAGCACCAAGGCCAATCCATTCAACTTCCTCTTCCGCGGTCAGTTTACGTGCGAGTTCTTCTGCCTTGTCAGCAGGAACCGAGATCTCGTAACCATCTTCGCCAGTGTAGCCACTACGAGAAACAATGCATTCGGCGCCTAAAATATCGACTTTACGAATATCCATGAACAGCATGTCAGAAACTTCTGGGGCAAAACGCGCCAATACAGCTGCTGCTTTAGGGCCTTGGATCGCAAGCAGAGCACGGTCTTCAATAATTTCTAACTCAACACCAGATGGCAAATGCGATTGTAGGTGTGCAATGTCTTGTTCTTTGCATGCCGCGTTCACAACCACAAAAAGATGATCGCCTAGGTTCGCTACCATCAAGTCATCCATGATGCCGCCCTCTTCATTAGTGAAGAACGCATAACGCTGTTTACCAGACTCAAGATCCACAATATCTACTGGCACTAATGTTTCTAGGAACGCAGCTGCACCGTCACCAAGTAGGCGAAGTTGTCCCATATGAGAAACATCAAACAGACCTGCCGCATCACGAGTGTGTAAGTGTTCCTTTTTTACGCCTAGAGGATACTGAACAGGCATATCGTAACCCGCGAACGGGACCATTTTGGCACCAACTTCAACGTGAAGTGCGTGTAGTGGTGTTTTCAGTAGTTCTTGAGTCATTTTCGTCTCCATTTAGATAGACCCGAGAATGCTATCGGCATTCGATGTGTTTCCAATAATAAACACGGCTCATTCTATTTTGCACGAACAAGACGTAGATCGACTTGCAAAAGTGTGACTCTTAACATTTTAATCACAACAAATCGTACAAAAAAAGCGCTTTAATGAGTGTGTTCTCATCAAAAAAGCGCCTTTTCATCATAACGACCACCGACAGCAATCGTTTGCTTTCACTATAGGAAATTTACAATTATTTATCACTATTTGGCTGTCACCCACAAAATGTGCGCATCTTCCTCGCTAACACTGGTCAACATATGTCCCATGTTCGCATCGTAATAGACGCTGTCGCCCTCGCTTAGAACGACAGGTTCGTAGAACTCAGAATAGAACATGACCTCACCAGATAAGATAAGCAGAAATTCTTCACCATCATGACGAACCCAGTCTTTGTATTCATCAAAACTGCGAGCACGAATTTGGCTCTTAAACGGCATCATTTTCTTATTGGAAAGTTGAGTAGCGAGCAGTTCATGTTCATAGGTTTGCGTTGGGTGTGGTTTGCCTTCATTCTTCTTGGTAACATCCCTACGCCCTGTCGCAACCTTTTTTCTAGGTGGCTCAAAGAGTTGCGGCATATCAATTTGTAAGCCAAGCGCCAATTTTTGCATTGCTTGAAATGTCGGAGAGATCTGCTCATTTTCTATTTTACTCAGTGTAGAACGAGCAAGCCCTGTTCGCTGACTGGCTTCTTCTAGTGTAATACCAAGTTTTGAGCGGATATCCTTGATACGCTGACCCAGCTTTAATGGCTCGATATTTTGATCATTTTGCTCTTTCGCTAACGTCATCGATGGGTATTCATCGTAAATACTTTCTGCCATAAATCCCTCTATAGATATCCTTATTTTTGTCCTACTAGCATTGTGCATGAAGCACATAGTGGATAAAAGTCCACCAAGTGAATTAAACCGTGCTCTTGTTAACAATTTTTGAAATCTTGTTTCCTATAGGAAATTTTTGGTTGATTGTTCCCGCCGCAGGCGCTATGTTACCAACTTGTTAGATGTAGAGATGCATATTTCCGTAAGAGATTGGTAAAGGAAACACGCAATCCGACGGAGTTTTTGCCCACATTTAGGGCCGGATGTTCACTCTGTTCTGCTATGCAGTTCAGCTGTTTTGAGGACAAATGAACCACAACCGCAAATCATAATTCATCTATTGCGGGTTCATTTTAAGATTTGGAAGGTCAACTACCATGAATAAGAGTTACCCTAACCACAGCTTGGAAAACTTTTTCTCTACCAACCTCTCTGCGACAGATGATGCTGTCTTTGCTGGAATTCAGGCGGAATCCGCTCGCCAAAACGAACAAATCGAACTTATCGCTTCTGAGAACATTGTTTCTAAAGCGGTAATGCAAGCTCAAGGCACATGCCTAACAAACAAATACGCTGAAGGTTATCCAGGTCGTCGTTACTACGGTGGTTGTGAGCACGTAGATACAGTGGAAGCCATTGCTATCGAACGCGCGAAAAAACTTTTTAATTGCGAATACGCAAACGTTCAACCTCACTCAGGCGCTCAAGCAAATGGCGCGGTGAAACTGGCTCTTCTTCAACCAGGCGACACCATTCTTGGCATGTCTTTGGACGCTGGTGGCCACCTAACGCACGGTGCACGCCCAGCACTTTCTGGTAAATGGTTTAACGCAGTTCAATACGGCGTTGATCGCGAAACACTGGAAATCAACTACGACGACGTTCGTGCACTTGCAGTAGAACACAAACCAAAGATGATCATCGCGGGTGGCAGTGCTATTCCACGCGTTATCGATTTTGCTAAGTTCCGTGAAATCGCTGACGAAGTTGGCGCAATTCTTATGGTCGATATGGCGCACATTGCTGGCCTTATCGCAACAGGTGCACACCCTAGCCCATTGCCACATGCGCATGTTGTGACAACCACAACACACAAAACATTGCGTGGCCCTCGCGGCGGTATGATTCTTACTAACCACGAAGACATCATTAAGAAAATCAACTCCGCCGTATTCCCTGGCCTACAAGGCGGCCCACTGATGCACGTTATCGCAGCAAAAGCGGTTGCATTTGGAGAAGCGCTTGGCCCTGAATTTAAAACTTATATTGATTCGGTGATCAATAACGCAAAAGTCCTAGCGGAAGTATTGCAAACTCGCGGTTGCGACATCGTAACTGGTGGCACAGACACGCACCTAATGCTGGTTGACCTTCGCCCTAAGGGCTTGAAAGGCAACAAAGCAGAAGAAGCTCTAGAACGTGCTGGGATCACATGTAACAAAAATGGCATCCCATTCGATACAGAGAAGCCTATGATTACATCGGGCATCCGTTTAGGAACGCCTGCGGGTACAAGCCGCGGCTTTGGCGCTGAAGAATTCAAACTCATCGGTAATTGGATTGGTGACGTACTGGATGGTTTGGTGAACAACCCAGAAGGTGACGCAGACGTTGAAAAACGCGTTCGCAAAGAAGTAAAAGAACTTTGCAGTCGCTTCCCTCTTTACCAATAAACGATTTTTTAAAAATCACAATAATTCCTGACAAGTTATTTGGAGATTAAGCAATGGACAAAACACTGAAGTTTACAGATAGCCACGAGTGGGTACGTGACAACGGTGACGGCACAGTAACACTTGGTATTTCTGAGCATGCGCAAGAAATGTTGGGTGACGTAGTATTCGTTGACCTACCAGACGTAGAAGATGAAGTAGAAGCAGGTGAAAGCTTCTCTTTGGTTGAGTCTGTAAAAGCAGCGTCAGATATCTACTCTCCTGTTACCGGTGAAATCGTAGAAATCAACGAAGAACTAGAAGACAGCCCAGAGCTAATCAACGAAGAACCGTACGAAGGTGGTTGGATTGTGAAAGTGAAGCTTTCAAACCCATCTGAGTTGGATGACTTAAAAGACGCGGAAGAATACCTAAACTCTATCGAAGAAGAGTAATTAGGATGTGACGAAAGCTGTTCCCTAGCCTGTTTAGAGAGCAGCTTTTTTTCTAGGTTCGGACGTATAATTAAATGTGTCACTAACGACCATTTCCGTTACCCGAGCCAAGGAGTAGGTAAAGGACAATGACTGAATTACTTCAAAGCCTCAGCACACAAAATGAGTTCGTTGGACGCCACAACGGACCAAGCAAATCAGACCAACAAAAAATGTTGGATGCCATCAACGCGGTAAGCCTTGACGCCCTCATCGAAGAAACCGTGCCTGCACAAATTCGCCTAGAACAACCAATGACGTTGGCAGAAGCGAAAAGCGAAGCAGACATGCTAGTGACGATGAAGCAGTTTGCTAAACAAAACCAAATTAAACGTACATTCATTGGCCAGGGCTACTACAACACGTTTACTCCAAACGTCATTCTACGTAACGTGCTAGAAAACCCTGGCTGGTATACCGCTTACACACCTTACCAACCTGAAATTTCTCAAGGTCGCTTGGAAGCCCTTTTAAACTTCCAACAAATGATCATCGACCTAACTGGTATGGAAATCGCGAACGCCTCATTGCTAGACGAAGCAACAGCGGCAGCAGAAGCAATGACTCTGTGTAAGCGCGCAGGTAAGAGCAAGAGCAACGTATTCTTTGTGGCTGACGATGTTCACCCACAAACGCTAGAAGTAGTAAAAACTCGTGCAAAATTCATCGGCTTTGAAGTTCTGGTTGGTTCGCTAGAATCCCTACCAGAGCAAGACGTGTTCGGCGCATTAGTTCAATACCCAAGCACAACAGGTGAAGTTCGTGACCTAACGGACATCATCGCAAAAGCGCAAGCAAACAAAACGCTTGTCACTGTTGCGACTGACCTGCTTGCTTCTACCCTATTGAAACCTGCTGGTGAAATGGGCGCAGACGTAGCAATCGGTTCTGCACAACGTTTTGGCGTTCCTATGGGTTACGGCGGTCCACACGCGGCATTCATGGCAACGCGTGACAAACACAAGCGTACCATGCCAGGTCGTGTGATCGGTGTTTCTATCGATACTAACGGTAACCAAGCACTGCGCATGGCAATGCAAACTCGTGAGCAGCATATCCGCCGCGAAAAAGCGACATCGAACATCTGTACCGCTCAAGCATTGCTAGCGAACATGGCGTCTTTCTACGCGGTTTACCACGGCGCAGAAGGTCTACGCACTATTGCTCGCCGTACACACCATATGACTGCGATTATCGCCGCTGGCCTAACCAAAGGCGGCTTTGAACTTGCTCATAACAGCTTCTTCGATACCATCACGATCAACACAGGTTCAAAAACAGAAGAGCTTTACGCAAAAGCACTTTCAGCAGACATCAACCTACGTCTACTACCTGGCAAGCTAGGTATTAGCTGTGACGAAACAACCACGGTCGCTGATGTAGAAGCACTATTTGCAGTCTTTGGTGTAAAAGAAGACGTAGCAGCACTATCGACGGAAATCGCAGGCAACGAGTTTGCGGCAATTCCAGAAGCGCTACGCCGCACAACAGAATACCTGACTCACCCTGTATTCAATACGCACCACAGCGAAACGCAAATGATGCGTTACCTGAAACAGCTAGAGAACAAAGACTTCTCGCTAACGCACGGCATGATCCCACTAGGCAGCTGTACGATGAAGCTGAACGCAGCAGCAGAGATGATCCCAATCACTTGGCCTGAGTTTGGTTCTATCCACCCATTCGCGCCAGCAGAACAAGCGGCGGGCTATGCAGCACTAGCGAAAGATCTAAAAGAGAAGCTTTGTGAGATCACAGGCTACGACGCATTCTCACTTCAGCCAAACTCTGGTGCATCTGGTGAGTATGCAGGTCTTATCGCGATTCAACGCTACCACGAAAGCCGTGGCGAAGGTCACCGCAACGTATGTTTGATCCCAAGCTCTGCGCACGGTACTAACCCTGCGACAGCATCTATGGTGTCAATGAAAGTTGTCGTGGTTAAGTGTGATGAAGAAGGCAACATCGACATCGACGACCTAGCAGCGAAAATCGAGAAGCACAAAGACAACCTATCAAGCATTATGATCACTTACCCTTCTACGCACGGCGTTTACGAAGAGAAAGTGAAAGAAGTGTGTGAAATGGTTCATGCCGCTGGCGGTCAGGTTTACCTAGACGGCGCTAATATGAACGCGCAGGTTGGTCTAACATCACCAGGCTTTATTGGTTCAGACGTTTCTCACCTAAACCTACACAAAACCTTCTGCATCCCGCACGGTGGTGGCGGTCCGGGTATGGGTCCTATCGGTGTGAAATCTCACCTAGCGCCTTTCCTACCAGGCCATATTGAAGACGGCGTAGAAGGCGAAGATTTTGCAGTATCAGCAGCAGATATGGGTAGCGCTTCTATCCTACCTATCTCTTGGGCTTACATCGCAATGATGGGCGAAGCAGGCCTAACAGATGCAACAAAAGTAGCAATTCTGAACGCAAACTACGTGATGGAAACACTTCGCCAACACTACCCTGTTCTTTACCGTGGCAAAAATGGTCGTGTAGCGCACGAATGTATTATCGACATTCGTCCACTGAAAGAAGAAACAGGCATCAGCGAAGAAGACATTGCGAAGCGTCTAATGGACTACGGTTTCCACGCACCAACTATGTCGTTCCCTGTAGCGGGCACGCTAATGGTTGAGCCAACGGAATCGGAAGATCTAGAAGAGCTAGACCGCTTCTGTGATGCGATGATCGCTATCCGCGAAGAAATGGAAAAAGTGAAAAACGGTGAATGGCCACTAGAGAACAACCCTCTCGTTAATGCGCCACACACGCAAGTTGACCTTTCTGCTGAAGAGTGGGACCGTCCTTACTCTCGCGAGCTTGGCTGCTTCCCTTCTAAAGCGACCAAATCTTGGAAGTACTGGCCAACAGTAAACCGCGTAGATAACGTATACGGCGACCGTAACCTAATCTGCTCGTGCCCAAGCATCGATAACTACGAAGATTAATTTTTGGTAGCATCTAAATAGACAAAGGCGAACCGTTTGGTTCGCCTTTTT
>ERZ1673961.563-NODE-563-length-13856-cov-28.475328_pt1 | contig 13856 bp, 21 predicted proteins | sample MGYA00580189_ERZ1673961 | MGnify/ENA primary metagenome ERZ1673961 (study PRJEB41334, sample SAMN05608105) | rock metagenome | biome: terrestrial subsurface; feature: shale formation; material: shale | place: USA: Pennsylvania ... | reverse complement strand
GGATTCGCAACGCGTGGCATTTTTACTATGCGTTGATTTTAGTGATTAAGGTGGTATGCAGCGGCATCGGTATTGCGTTGCTCACCCCTTAGCAGGGCGTTATGTTTACAGAGTCCCCCCCCACGTTTGGTGGATACTTAACTAAGTTAGTTTTGTTGTAACCCATATCTAATATCCTACTGTTTTACATCACCTTTGATAGATTTAATGAAATGTTGGTTTGCGAAACATGTGCGTTTTGTATATGTTATCAGCTAAATCAATGAGTTATCGTTGCTAGTTGCCAACTTCTTAGAGTGATGTTTATGTTGAAGATTTTATTAGAAGCATTTCATGCAAAAGGGTATGAAGGATACCTTTCTGAAGATGCCCAAAAAAAGTTTGCGGATTCTTTGTTAAAAATAGCAGATAAGATGTTTTGGGCACCCATTGCATATTTCGGTGTATCTGTTTATCAAAATAAGGCATTAGATTTATGGGGTATTGTATATCTGACTATCTTTTTTGGTTTAGCGGTATGTTTGAGGCATCAAGGTTTAAAAGTATATGACTTACACTATGAAAAGAAAAAGGCGAAAGAAGAAAAAGCGAGACTAACGAACAAAAAGTAAACATAACAAAGCATTCAAGAGTGATTCCCAACGCTTGGCATTTTTTCATTCCATCGTGAGCTTTGTGTTTACGGTGGTATGGTTGGGTTTCGTGGTAGCGTTGCTCACACCTTAATGCGGCGTTATATTTTTCTGAGGTATCGATGGAACAAATAATTTCTAGATCATTTGATGAAATGGTCGTGACTTACACCCGAACGCTAACAAACTTTTATCCAGCGCGAGGGAGTACTGGTTTCACAGAAGCCAACCAAGTTCATATCTACGTAAATGCCCTAATGAAGTGTCTCGATGATGATCGAGCTGTATCATGGCTTGAGTTTCCGTGGGTTGAGAAAAAGCAGCACATTGATGGTTTTGTTTTTTCCCCTAAGCACAAAGCTGTTTTTTTCATTGAGGCAAAACGTTTATCTCACACAAAGAAAAAACAAGAAATTATAAACGATATTGAGCGTCTACATCATCGAGACAAAAAGTTCCTTCATGACAATGGGATTACCGGTTTCGAAAGTGAATACGTAGTTGCTTTATCTGATGTTTGGCTTGAGACAAAGTGGAAACGCTCGATGCCTGAATGGTGGTGTGGACTAAACAATGTACCAGAGCAAGTTGTGGCACATGGTTCACTTAGTACCCCAGATAGTACAATTCACAATAGCTTGGTTGATCTAAATTGGCACCGAAGTACCCCATATGCATATTGGATGGGTGAGCATTGTGAAAGCGTAAAAAACTACTGTTTATTGATGGCGGCATCAAAAATATAACAAACAATTTAAGAGTGATTCCCCACGCTTGGCATTTTTGGTTTGGATTTGGTTTAGTGTTTACGGTGTTCAAATTGAGTGTCGTGGTAGCGTGGCTCACACCTTAATTGGGCGTTATATGCTCTAGGCTTTCAAACCCTTAACCTCGCTCACAGATATATTTCAAGGGTAACGTATTTTATTGATTTATATGATTGAAGGGTGTTCTTGTATGCGCAAACTAAAAATTGATACCTATGCTTGTGATTCAGGTGAACTACAAGATAGTTTGTCTATTCCTCTTGGTTTGGCCAAAGTCGTAGCGAAAATAATACCTCAGCATATATCGTCTAAATTCGACGAAAACGGTGAGCAACTAGAAGCGTTAGTAAATTCGTTAAAGGATGCTAAGGTGGAAGGAGTTCTACTGGAAATGGAAGATAAAGCGGGCAATGAGCGCGTTGTGATTTCAGTGGTCTAAATAAGCACGCATATAACAAACAATTCAAGCTGATTCGCAACGCTTGGCAATTTTGGTTTTAATCAACTTCAGTGTTTACGGCGTAAAGGTCAGGTTCAGTGGTAACGTTGCTCACAACTTAATTGGGCGTTATGTTTATAAAAGTTAGCTTTAACTGAGGTATTGAGAAGATAATTATGACCATTAAGTATAAAGAGGATGACGATTACTTCTATGTTTATGTCGAAGAATACCCAGATGATTGTTATTGTATGTGGACGAAAAATGTTCAGCAAGACAAGGTGTATTCAATAGAACGTTTAGATGTATTACCTCTGTTTCGTAGAAATGGGATCGCTCGAAATTTATTAAATGCCGCGATCGCACGTATTAAAGCTGAATGTAGCCAAGCGTGTATAGAAATTTCCGCACAACCTGACGAAGACAGTGAAGTAACTAAGGATAATCTCGTAAAGTTTTATCAGTCACTTGATTTTGAAATTTATCAAAATTTTCATCCTAAACGTACTGAGCTTCGCTTATATCTTGATACATTAACTAAACCTGAACCATTATTTGATAGTCCGTACTATTTCAAATCTACTATCTGAGATATGTTCTGGGCCAAACATAACAAAGCGTTTAAGAGGGATTTGGCACGCGTGGCATTTTTAATATGCGTTGAGTTTTGTGTTTAAGGTGCATTACAGAAGCTTTTGTATTGCGTGCCTGCACCCCTTAACGCGGCGTTATGCTTCTTTGCAGTAAATCATCATGAGGTAGAAAGTGGATAATACAATTTTGGTTGCAGTGGTCTCTGCAGTTTCTGCTGTTGTTGGTGTAATTATTTCTCAAATATCGGTGTTGCTTAAAGAACACTTAAATAAAAAGCACCTAAAACGAATTCTATTGCGAGAGAAATATGAGGAGTTAGCTGATTGTATTCAATCTGCCATGGTCACCTCGACTCAAGTTGCAGACTGTAGGAATATAAGTGAATTAATGAGCTATGGTATAAATGAGCCACTACGCAAGGCGATGTCACTATCATTGATTTACTTTCCTGAGTTTAAAAATGCGGTCGGGCATTTCCAAAATATGTATATCGCTTATTACAATGTGTTGACCAAAAGCTACAGCCGTCAAATTGATGAGACTGTAGGCACTCAGGCCGCAGCACACAACAGAGAAGCATATATGAAAACCTCAAATGACTTTGTATTGGCTCGTCACGAAATTGATGTACTCTTGGAGCAGTTTGCGCCCAAATACACCAAAGCATAACAAAGCGTTTAAGGCAGATTCGCAACGCGTGGCATTCTCAGTTCAATTTGAGTTTTGTGTTTAAGATGTAATGGTTCAATTTGAGTTTTGTGTTTAAGATGTAATGGTTTAAGTTAGGTGATTGCGTTGCTCACTACTTAACGCGGCGTTATATTTTTATTTAACTAAGGAGTATGTAAATGGCTCAAGGTAACAATAAAAAGATACTCAATAAGCGAGTTAGAAAAGGCGACAAAGGCTTTCCTATAGCTACAGTCGCTTTTTATGGACCAGATGATAAAACAGCAACGAAACTTGTTTGCGCAATAATACCTTACGAAGGCGCAGAGCCCGATCCCATGAAAAAATGGTTTTCGTCATCCGATATACGAAAATCTGAAATGGTATTGAAAGAAGTCTTAGAGTTTATCGACGAAAATAGCGCCAAAACGATAGGTATGCTAGAAGAAATTATCGGCTGTCCTCATGAGGAAGGTATTGACTACCCCGAAGGAGAATATTGCCCCGAATGTACATTTTGGAGGGGAAGAGATCGTTTTACTGGTGAAATGTTGCACTAAAAATATAACAAGGCGTTTAAGGCAGATTCGCAACGCGTGGCATTTTGGGTTTAATCAGCTTTAGTGTTTACGGGGCTAGGTTTAGGTTTAGTGGTGGCGTTGCTCACTACTTAACGCGGCGTTATACGTTGCGCATGAAATTAAGCAATTAGAAGGATTTAAAGCTTATGATTACTTGCTATGTCAGGCACGTTATTGACCCGAAAAAGGTCAAAGAATTTGAAGAGTACGCAAGAATGTGGATTCCACTTGTTGAGAAGTTCGGTGGTCAACACAATGGTTATTTCCTACCGTCAGAAGGTGCGAATAATATAGCTCTAGCTTTGTTCACGTTTGAAAGCTTGTCAGCATACGAAGAATATCGTCTCAAATCTCTAAATGATCCTGAGTGTATTGAAGCTTTTGAGTTTGCAGATAAAGTAGACTGCATTATTAGCTATGAACGTAGTTTTTTCAGACCAGTGCTCGAGTAGGGAAGCAACGTATAACAAGCAATTTAAGAGGGATTCACAACGCTCGGCATTTTTGCTTCTACTTCAATTTTAGTGTTTATGGCACAATGCTATAGGGTTGGGTGGAGGCGTTGTTCACCCCTTAATTGGGCGTTAGGTTTTAATAGGTAAAGTATAAATGGAAATATTATTTGATGTGCTAAAAGTCGTAACACCATTACTAGCAATATTAGCTTTATATTCAGTTCACCGACTAAATCGTAAGCAAAACTCAACAGAGCAAGAAATGAACAGAAATCACTCTGAAGCGTTATCTGCTATAAATCATGCTTACTCTAAAGAAGCTCATGCTTCAAACCATATATACACACGGAAGGCAGTCCATTTAGAAAAAGCAGGCGAATTAATCGGAGAACTAACGTTTTGGGCTGAAAAATGTGTAGTGCCTAGAACAAGAACAGACTTTGGTTCTAAGCAAAAAATAGCAAAAAGAATGTCCATGGCTTTTGAAGACCTTTCAAAACTAAATATGCAGTACTCTTTTGCATTTAGGGAGATTGAAGGCTTTCAGGAAATGCTTGGTAACTTAATGGCTACGGTGAATCACATTGAAAATTTAGTTAACTCCGATCAATTTAATAGCCAATCCCCCTCTTGGGCAAAAGCTGTGCAAGAATTTCAGCAACAGTTAAGTCCCCTCGCTAATACGATTCAAAATCAAGTTATAAAAATGATGGAAAAAACCTAACAAACTGCTCAAGAGGGATTCGCAACGCGTAGCATTTTTACTATGCGTTGAATTTAGTGATTAAGGTGGTTTGCAGCGGCTTCGGTATTGCGTTTGCTCACCCCTTAGCAGGGCGTTAGGCATCGAAAGTAGCTTCGAGGTATTCGATTTGAGTAAGATAAAAAGTAGTTTCTATCCTGAGTGTGATCTAGAAGATAAGAACAACTACAAACGAGTGTACTATATAAAAAGGGATGGAACTGCTGTGGAAAAAGTTGTTCTAGATGTCATCGACCCTTTTCATAGAGAAACACTTATTTTTACACATTATCTACGCCATTTTGTTAAGCATTTTTGTAACAATGACTTAGGTATTAATCTGATTTCTCGAGATGCACCTTGGGACTTCCAAATTGAAACAAGCGACAATTCAAAGTTTAATATTGAAATAACGTCAATCGCTGAGTCATATAAAGTGTTTAATAATCACTCTAGTGAAGAACGTTACACTAAGTGGGCACAGGAAAAAGAGAGAAGTGGACCCCAATGGTTGGACACATAAGCTAATTCCTTAAGTGATTAATCCAGCTTATGCAGCGTATCTTTGCCTACCGAAGTAAGCTTCATCAGGAGTGAGGTCGTTAAGTCCTTGATGATTACGCTCCTCATTATAAAACACCATATAGTTGCCGATTTCAAGTTCTGCTTCTCTTGGTGTGGTGTAAGCTTTTAGGTAAACCTCCTCATATTTTAGGCTCCGCCATAATCGTTCGATAAAAACATTATCGACCCAACAACCTTTTCCGTCCATGCTGATCCGTATGTTGTGCTCTAGCAACTTCTCTGTGAACTCAGTGCTAGTGAACTGGCTACCTTGATCTGAGTTGAATATATCGGGTGGATCGTAATATTGAAGTGCCTCTTCGAGAGCTTCGATACAAAACCCAGTATCCATAGTGTTCGATAGTCGCCAAGACAGCACCTTACGGCTATACCAGTCAATAATAGCCACCAAGTAAAGGAACCCTTTAGCCATTGGGATATACGTGATATCAATCGCCCAAGCTTGGTTCGGGTATGTGACTTCGATATCGCGTAACAAGTAGGGGTAGACTTTATGGGCCTTATTGGTGACAGTCGTTCTTGGCTTGGGATAAATCGCACCAATCCGCATATCACGCATGATCCGAACAATACGTTTACGATTAACATAGAGCCCTTCCTTAATTAGTTCATTACGAATACGCCTACTGCCCATAAATGGATACTTGAGGTGAATTTTATCGATAATACGTCGTAATCCAATCTCTTCAGTAGATGGGCCGACAGGCTGATAATACGCCGTTGAGCGAGCTATATTGAGTAACTCGCACTGGCGCTTTATCGGCAATTGGGTGAGTTTATCCAGCGAAATCTTTCGCTGTGCTCGGTCTAACGATCGAGCACTTTGGCCAAAAAATCATTTTCCATGGTCAGTTGACCGATCTTAGCGTGAAGTTTATCGACATCTGCGGAGTTGTCTTTTCCTGGCTGGTTTTCAGAGGTAAAGATCATAGCAGCATTGTCGAGTAGCTCTTTTTTCCACGTTGAGATCTGGTTAGCGTGCAAGTTGAACTTCTGCGCTAACTCAGCGACAGTTTTATCACCTTTAGCGGCAGCAAGTGCCACTTTAGCTTTAAATTCAGGAGAGTGGTTTCTACGTTTTCTCGTCATAATCTGCTCCAGTTATTCTGGGTACTATCAAAACAGATCAGTCACTTAAAGTCATGTCCGAAAATCGGGGGCCACTTCTGAGATACCCTTGCACGAGCTTATTAAACTAGAGAAACTTTTTCCAAGTGATGATATCAATAGTATTGCTCAAGGGTTTGTACAAGCAGGTGTTGATGAAAATGATCTAGTCCTTAACCCTTTGTTTTCAAATGAAAGAGCCTTGTTTATTAGTAAGCTACCTTATCAAGTTGATACTGTTGAAAAAGTGCTTTTGGATAGCATTTCAAAAAAGGCATCGAAGAGACATGAGGGTAAAGAGCAAACAGTGCTCATCATTGATAACCGTACTATGTCATTCGAAATGGATGACTTTTACTCTGTGTTACCTAGTGTCTCAGAATATTGCGAGTCGTTGGATTTCCCCGAAATATGGTTATATACAGGTCATTGCTCTGACGATGATGGCAATAATGCAGACTTTAGTTTTATTCCGATTAAAGTCCGCGACTACCAAGCTAAAGTTCTGAGCTTGATGGCTGAACAAAGTGAGTGTGGAAAAGTTGTGTGGTAGCGCTGCCTAACAATCTGTTTAAGAGTGATTCGCAACGCATGGCATTTTTACTATGCGTTGCGTTTAGTGTTTAAGGCGATATGCGGCGGCTTCGGTATTACGTTGCTCACACCTTAACAGGGCGTTATGTGCTCGGGTAAAAAATTAGGTCAGGCGATGAAAAGAATAAATGTAATAGGCACTAGTGGTAGTGGAAAAAGCACTTTTAGTCGCATGCTCGCGAGTGAGCTCAAGTACCCATATTTGGAAATGGATGCCCTGTTTTGGAAGCCTAACTGGCAGGAACCTTCTGATGAAGAATTCTTTGCAAACTTGGCTGACAGGTTAAGTGACGAAAAGTGGGTTCTTGATGGAAACTACAACCGAACCGCTGAAATCAAGTGGAGTAGAGTCGATACTATTGTCTGGGTTGATTACTCATTTGTAAGAACACTATTTCAAGCCGTGAAAAGGGCTTTAGTCCGCATAGCGACCAAACAGGAGTTATGGGGTAAAACAGGCAATGTTGAATCGTTCAGAAAGTCCTTTCTTAGCAAAGACTCAATCATTCTTTGGACGTTGAAAACATACAGCAAAAACCGAGCTCGCTACACAGAACTGCTTAATGATCCGAAGTATAGTCATATCAAATTCGTAAGGATAACAAGCCCAAAAAAGGCAAAGGCGTTCATAAGTGAGCTACGCACATAACAATAAATTTAAGAGTGATTCACAACGCTCGGCGCTTTCACTTCAAGCCGGTTTAGTGTTTATGGCACAATGCTTTAGGTAAAGTGTTAGCGTTGTTCACACCTTAATTTGGCGTTAGCTTTTTGGAGAAAAATGGAAGAATTAAAGTTTGTCGTTGATGTTCTTAGTTCCATCGCATCATTTATTGCAATTAGTACGGTCCTAATCGCTTGGTATGTAGGGCGACTAAATCCTCTATCGGTAAAGAAAGTTCTAATTCACGTTAAAGAGGATGAGAAAGTCTATAACTTGTATATTAAGAACCGGAGAAGCTATCCGGTTACTATAGAAAGCATAAGGTGTTTTACCAGTAAAAAGTACCGTATTGAAAAAACCAATAACGGGTCCGCTGAACTTTTGACTGCATTTCCTCTGGATGGCTGTATCTTCGAGAACCTTGGTAAAGCAGTCATTGAACCAAATGGGTATACAAAAGTCACCTACACATCTAGCAGTTATAATGACAACGCTAAAAACTATATGTTTTGTATTGAAAGCTCTCATGGTTACTTTGAAACTCACTGCAAAAACATTCAAAAAGTTACTTTTGGGACCATAGTCCTAGGTATTGAAAGTGCTAAAGAGTTTAAATCTAAGAAGCATGCTTACATGTATTTCTTAAGTTTGAAAATAAAGCATTGGTGTCGTTGGAATAAAAGCTAACAAACTGTTTAAGAGTGATTCGCAACGCGTGGCATTTTTACTATGCGTTGGTTTTAGTGTTTAAGGTGGTATGCGGGAACATTGGTAGTGCGTTGCTCACACCTTAACAGGGCGTTATGCGCCAGAGGAGAAAAAAATGAGTTACTACTCTCAAGACATCTTCTAGGTATCAACAAACCTAGGAGACAGAAATGTCCGATAAAAACAAAATTCGCGACCGAGATGAAAATGGTCGTATTAATAGAAAATATACGTGCAATCACAAAAGATTAAAGCTCGATTCAGCCCCTAAAGCGTGGGTCAATGTGTTTATGACACGCCCTAAGAGACGTATGGAACGAGAGCTATGCCGTCGTGTTGTACGTTCGCAAGGTATTGACGGTGAGCACGTGTTTCCTCTAGGTAACCACAAACCTCACTTTTATTATCTGTAAGGTAAGCGCATAACAAACTGTTTAAGAGTGATTCGCAACGCGTGGCATTTTTACTATGCGTTGCGTTTGGTGTTTTAGGTGGAATGTAGCGGCTTTGGTATTGCGTTGCTCACACCTTAACAGGGCGTTAGTTGTTGCCGGAAATCTTGAACTCATGTACAAAGCAATTCCAATTACAATAGGAGTTAAGTTGCATGAGTTTAGTTGTACGTCAGGTGACTCTCGATGATGCTGAAGGCATTACAAATGTCCTCAATCCCATCATTATTGAAGGCTTATACACGGTATTGGACACAACCTTTACCCCTGAAGAAGAAAAAGAGTTTATTGCTCAATTTCCTGAGCGCGGTGTGTTTACAGTTGCGTTGTCCGGAAGTGACTCAACGGTTATTGGTTTCCAAAATATTGAGCCGTTCGCACAATACACAAAAGCTTTTGACCACGTAGGCATAATTGGTACTTTTGTCAGTGAAAATGCTCGTGGTCAAGGTGTTTCAAAAGAGCTTTTCAACTCGACATTCGAAGTTGCAAAGCAAAAGGGCTATGAAAAGCTATTTGCTTACGTCCGTAGTGATAATGAGCGAGCTTTGGCAGCTTATCTTAAACAAGACTTTGAAATTGTAGGTACTGCGAAGAAGCATGCAAAAGTTCGCGGGGAATACGTAGACGAAGTCCTCATAGAGAAGTTTTTGTAGGTGTTGAGTAGCAAAAACTAACAAGGCATTTAAGAGTGATTCGCAACGCTTGGCAGTTTCGCTTCGCTCAAGTATAGCCAAGCGTCGCTCACACCTTAATGCGGCGTTATGTGATTTGAGGGATTCTAGTGGAACAAGTAAATAATACACTTATATTTTCACCAATGCGTAGCCAAGAAACATGGTCTAAAACGTTGGAGTATTTAAACTTGCATGGTGAGCTTCTCACTGAATATGAGGACCTGACATGGGCTTATCGTGATGTTGGCAGAATGATCCCTACGACAATTGAAAACTTTTGGTCTGGGCACTTCTTCCCTTACTCTGAATCAGTGGATGAGCTGCAAGTTTCCACTAATTTAGCTTTTTCTGGGTTTTATAAACAGGCTTTCGTGTCACTCCGCAGTGCTCTGGAGTTAGGCTTGATGAGTGTTTATTACAACTTAAATGATGATGGACATAATGTAATTCAATCATGGCTGAAAGCAGAGACTTCTTATGATGCGAACACTCCTAATTCCAAGAGAATATGGAAAATTCTGTTATCCAATGAAAACATTAAACACTTTGATCAAAAGTACAGCATTCAAGAGTCGTTTAAAGAATTAGGTTTTCTCTCTGATTTTGTGCATTCAAAAGGTTATAAGCACTCAAATTATGTGGGAAAAAGAAAATCTAACTATCAAGTATTTGAATCTGAAATATTTAAGCGTTGGCTTAATGCTTACGGTAAGGTAATCAAACTAATTACAACACTTCACATGCTAAAGTATCCGGTATCGACAATACGGTACGACTGGTACGAAAAGGTTGGTTTTGATAATCCATTTCCAGTTTGTGATCCATATATAGTAAACAGATTAGAGAATACTATTGGGTCTTTATATTTTAATGAAATAGCTCGCTTAGCGGAAAGTGACAAGGAAACACAAAATCTCATGGCATATATAAACCAGATGCCGTATTTAACTGAAAGTGAGCAGGAAGAAAAAATATTGCAGTACGACAAGACTATGATCGAATGCTCAAACGGTTTCGAAGTGTGGAAAGAGAGTGAGTTAAAATTGTATGCTTCGGCATGTGATGAAAAGCAGTTAAAGGTTGCAAAAAGAATAGCTAAACTTGAAATTTGGGCTAGAGAACAGGGGCATTATGAGCCAAAACTGTGAAAAATCACATAACAATCTGTTTAAGAGTGACTCGCAACGCGTGGCATTTTTGCTATGCGTTAGTTTAAGTGATTAAGGTGGTATGCGGGAGCTTCGGCATTGCGTTGCTCACACCTTAACAGGGCGTTAGCAATTAGGAGATACGATGGCAATTTGTATATATTGCAGTCAAAATAAAACTTTAACGCGAGAGCATATCATGCCCGCTTTTGTCTATGCGTACCAAGACAGTATAAGTGATAGTAAATCAATTGGTTGGAGAGAAAAAGCGCAAAAAGTATTACAAGGTGAAGCTGTAATCAAAGACGTATGTGATCACTGTAATAATGTAGTTCTCGGTACGCTTGATGCTCACGCTAAGTCTGCGCTTGAAAAGGCTGGAGCATTTACTCCGAATTTTAATAAAAGCACCGTAGATTTTGAGTATGATTTTAATCAGTATGCACGTTGGTTGCTTAAAGTAGCATTCAATTCATCTAGGGCTAGTGGAAAACATCTAGGAGTTTTCGATCAATATAAAGATTTAATTCTCGATAAAAATAAAAATTACTCCAGTTTTATAATTACTGGTGGATTACTGAAACCCTATAAATTAACCAAACAACAAAAAATTGACCATGGTCAATCATTATTTGCTGATTCTTCTGGTTATGTTAACCCATTTTTCTCAAGGGTCTCTTGGGCTCAAAATCTACCAAATGATATTTCAGTTAAACAAATCGTTATTGGTGCTCTTGTGTTTCACGTTGTTAGTTTTAGCCCCAATATTTCAAGAGTTCGAAAACGAGAACTTCAAAAAGAATACCTTAAAATGTGTAAAGGTATGGCAATTTTGAACAAAGGCAGCAGTAGAACTAAGTTATCTCAATTACCACTCACTTTTGTAGATTCAATGGGACCACATATGCTGAGGGAGGAAGTTAAGCCTCACATGGACAAATTGCTAACAAGTTGTTAAAGAGGGATTCGCAACGCATGGCATTTTTACTATGCGTTAGTTTTAGTGATTAAGGTGGTTTGCAGAGGCCTCAGTATTGCGTTGCTCACCCCTTAACAAGGCGTTATAAGCCTAGGAGTATACATGGAAGCAATAGTGCATCTAAATGGCAAGGATTTTGATACAACGTCTTATGCCCAACAAATTCAAATGGCAGAATGTCACTTCTATTTCATTCAAGGCGCTCAAGCTGCGCACAATGAGCTTTATCTACCTGCTGTTGTATCATTTTTAAATGGAATTGAATCAACTATAAGGGTCATTATTAACAACCAAAACTCCCCACACGTATACACAGAACCATCAGCATATAAATGCTTAAGTAATAATTTGTTGTTAAATGCGCGTGAGATCGGGTTGGATGTTACGAAGTTAGCCTTTGATGGTGAAAATAATTTTGTGGCACGTCTAGAAAGCCAAAAGCCTAACTTTGAAATGGTCGAGGTCGTTCGAGTAAGAAACAATTTATGCCATGGCAACGTTTTTGAGTTTGTAAATCAGGAGTATATGATTTTCACACCAGAGTGTATTCGAGCACTTTGCTACCAACTGTTTGATATTTCAGTGCGTTGGTCTAGTGAAATAGAGCGCTTTCGTAATGCTTAAGGGCGGCTTATAACAAACAATTTAAGAGTGATTCGGCACGCGTGGCATTTTTACTATGCGTTGGCTTTAGTGATTAAGGTGTTATGCGGCGGCATCGGTATTGCGTGCCTCACACCTTAATTGGGCGTTAGCCGTCATGGAGCTTGCTATGCTCAAAGTGATAGAATAGTATCACTTTAGTATTTCTTTGGAGCAGCTCTTATGAAAGTAGAACTAGTTACATCACTAAAACGTCAAGCAACCAAGATCCTTGCAGATCTTCACGACACTAAAGAACCAGTGTTAATTACCGAGCATGGTAAGCCATCTGCGTATCTAGTTGATGTTGATGATTACGAGTTTATGCAAAATCGTTTGGCGATTCTTGAGGGGATCGCTCGAGGTGAACGCGCACTAGCTGACGGTAAAGCGGTAAGTCATGATGAAGCCAAGGACAAAATGTCAAAATGGCTGAAATAATCTGGACTGAGCCAGCGTTATCTGACCTCAACGATATCGCAGAATACATCGCACTTGAAAATATTGTTGCTGCAAAGCAGTTAGTGCAAACGATTTTCTCCAAAGTCGAACGACTACAAACTTTCCCAGAGTCAGGTCGTATTCCACCAGAACTAGAACATTTAAGTTATCGTGAAGTTGTAGTTAATCCATGTCGTGTTTTCTATAAGCAAGACGGCGATAAGGTGTTTATTCTGTTTGTTATGCGTGCTGAGAGAGATTTACGCAAGTTCCTGTTGAGTAAGCAATAACCGTTGGGAATGAGCGGCTAACAAAGCGTTTAAGAGTGATTCGTAACGCGTGGCATTTTTGCCATGCGTTGGTTTCGGTGTTTACGGTGATATGCAGAGGTTTCCGTGTTGCGTTACTCACACCTTAACGCGGCGTTATGCATACACATCGATATATGAGATAGAAACTAATGAAAAAATTCTTGTTGCCCCTCCTGATATCAGCTGTCCTAGGTGGGTGCGGTACTCTAGATAATAAAACGATCCTAATTGATGCCGGAGATTCAAAAGAGAAAGTAATAGATGTTTTGGGGCTCCCTTATGATCGACAATTTGAACAGCAAAAAGAAGCTTGGCAATACTGTGTCTCTGGAGCGGGTTTCGGATATAACGATCATAAAATTATTTGGTTTACGGATAAAAAGGTTACCGGTATTACAAGTTATAGGACGACACGTAGTGGCTGCACTGGAGCCGTGAAAACAATCAAATGGGAAGATGCGCCCGATTACACTGTTGAAATCCGAGAAAGGTGATATGCATAACAAATTGTTCAAGAGGGATTCGCAACGCGTGGCATTTTTACTATGCGTTGTTTTTAGTGTTTAAGGTGGTATACGCTGGCATCGGTATTGCGTTGCTCACCCCTTAACAGAGCGTTATGTGCTTTTGAGGAAAATTGACATGGAAGTAGTAGAAGCGAGTCCAGAT
>ERZ1673961.562-NODE-562-length-13859-cov-8.528398_pt1 | contig 13859 bp, 13 predicted proteins | sample MGYA00580189_ERZ1673961 | MGnify/ENA primary metagenome ERZ1673961 (study PRJEB41334, sample SAMN05608105) | rock metagenome | biome: terrestrial subsurface; feature: shale formation; material: shale | place: USA: Pennsylvania ... | reverse complement strand
ATAACTAGAGCCAGTGGCTTCTTAGCTGACATAGTGATGACCTCATCAAATTTAGTAACTTTTTGGCGTAGGGCTTCTCTGCCCCATCTAACCCTGAAACAAAACTAGCGTAATTTTACTACACTTTTTAACCAAAACTGTAGGGTAAGATCAAATATTGTTTGCGATTTATCGTTGCTATCTTACAAGTTTAGGAAACAACGAGTCTCTGTCAGCAAACCTGTCCAACAAGCATAGTCACTCCCCACAAGCTTTGTACACCCGGTCTATATTCGATTTTTACGTCCGATTTTGGCGGTAGATCTTTCTGAGCGAGTCGCGTTTTAGACCTGTGTTGTTGCTTGAAAGACAAAACCTATCGCTTATTGTTCTCCTTTTCCTGAAAAACAGAAGTCACTTAGACCAATAGCTACAATAGGAAATCTTGATGAATAAAGCCGCGGCCAGTGGCAGGGTAATTCTGGCATGATGAATTTGTAGAGATCTCAATTATTCGTTAGAAAATTTTAACCCTCTCGCCTAAGAGGCCTAACCTCGCTATACTCCTGCTTTAATTTTCCGCCAACAGTGCAAGAGCTCAAGACATGCAAGAGTACATTGAATTTTTCCAACAAAACATGATTCTATCTTTGGTTTGGGTAGGTCTTCTTATCGCATTTATCCTGAATATCGTTAAGTCAGCGACAGCGGCGTACAAAGAAATCAACGTAAACCAACTGACTCACCTTATTAACCGTGAAAACGGTGTTGTGGTGGATATTCGTACACAAGATGAGTACAAAAAAGGCCATATCACTGACTCACTTCACATTTTACCGTCAGATATCAAATCAGGTAGCTTTGGTAGCCTTGAAAACCATAAATCCGACCCAATCATCCTAGTATGCAAGACAGGCCAAACCGCTCAGGAGAGCGCAAACCTACTAGCAAAAGCAGGCTTTACAAACGTAAGTCTACTTAAGAATGGTTTGATTGCATGGAACGAAGCGAACCTTCCTTTAGTACGCGGTAAAAAGTAGTACAAAGGTCGCCTTCATCGCGATTGAGAGCCTAGTGGATAACAAACTGAGCAAATAAAAAGCAGTTGAAGCCCCAAGTTGTGACGCTTTGCACGTAATACACGCTTCATCTAGTCACGGTAAACTTGCTCAGTTAGTCTCAGGACAAACCAGATTTCTGGGTTTAGGCGTTCTAAACCCAACAAATGTTTATTAAGGATTTAAAAATGGCAGAAGCTACACCACAAGACGCACAACAAAACTTCGCAATTCAACGCATCTTCCTGAAAGACGTTTCTTTCGAAGCGCCTAACTCTCCAGTAGTCTTTCAAAAAGAGTGGAACCCAGACGTTAAACTAGACCTAGATACTCAAAGCCGTGAGCTTGGTGAAGGCGTTTACGAAGTCGTTCTACGTCTGACAGTTACTGTTAAGAACGAAGAAGAAACAGCGTTCCTATGTGAAGTTCAACAAGGTGGTATCTTCACAGCTGAAAAAATGGAAGCTGGTCAACTAGCGCATTGCCTAGGTGCATTCTGCCCTAACATCCTATTCCCATACGCTCGCGAAACTATCTCAAGCCTAGTGGTTAAAGGTACGTTCCCTCAACTGAACCTAGCACCAGTAAACTTTGACGCTCTGTTCATGAACTACCTACAACAGCAAGCTCAACAAAGTGAAGGCGAAGCTGAAGCGTAATTCACATTTGTAAGTGACACGTCGGTTTGAAGACAGCCGAAAGTGTCACATACCTAAGAAAATGCACAAAGCGTCCACCGAGTGATGCGATGTGCATTTTTTATTTCTGAATAAGTTGCAAGACAAACCCTAGTTCCTAGCCCCTAGACAGCGTAAAATCTGGCAATAATGAACTAGATTCTACTAGTAGAACAACGATTAGGCGGTAGCATGACACAAGCAAATACCAACAATGCTTACGGTAAAGACATCGCAATGACTGTGATTGGCGCAGGCTCCTATGGCACCTCACTGGCTATTTCTCTTGCCCGTAACGGTGCAAACGTGATCCTTTGGGGTCATGACCCAGAGCACATGGCTCGCCTTGAAGCAGATCGTGCTAACCACGAATTCTTACCTGGTATCGATTTTCCAGAAAGCCTGATTATCGAATCGGATCTGGAAAAAGCGGTGCAAGCAAGTCGTGACTTGTTGGTTGTCGTTCCGAGCCATGTATTTGGTATCGTTCTGAAAAGCTGTAAGCCTTTCCTACGTGAAGATACGCGCATCTGCTGGGCAACCAAAGGCCTAGAGCCAGAAACTGGTCGTCTGTTAAAAGATGTCGCCTTTGATATCATCGGGGAAAACTACTCGCTGGCAGTATTGTCTGGCCCAACTTTCGCGAAAGAACTGGCCATGGGGCTGCCAACGGCAATTTCCGTTGCCTCACCAGATGCTGAATTTGTTGCTGATCTGCAAGAAAAGATCCACTGCAGCAAAACATTCCGCGTGTACGCAAACAGTGACTTTATTGGCATGCAGCTTGGTGGCGCCGTGAAAAATGTCATTGCTATCGGCGCTGGTATGTCAGATGGTATCGGATTTGGTGCTAACGCACGAACTGCACTGATCACACGAGGCTTGGCCGAAATGAGCCGTTTAGGTGCCGCTCTTGGCGCGAAACCAGAAACCTTTATGGGTATGGCTGGGTTGGGTGATCTTGTGCTCACCTGTACCGATAACCAATCTCGTAACCGTCGTTTTGGTTTGGCATTAGGTCAAGGTAAAGACGTCGATACCGCACAGGAAGAAATTGGTCAGGTTGTGGAGGGTTACCGCAACACCAAAGAGGTATGGATGCTCTCCCAACGTATGGGGGTTGAAATGCCAATTGTTGACCAAATTTATCAAGTATTGTATCAAGGAAAAGACGCGCGCCTGGCAGCACAAGATTTACTTGCTCGTGACAAAAAGTCAGAAGGTAAATAGCACCCTAACGCCTCATCTGAGAAGAATATAAGTTGTCGGGTCACGGAAGAAGAACTACTCAGGATATTGAGAATGAAACACTGCGAAAAACAAAAAGTCTGGAACAAAATTGTTGCAGAAGCCCGCGAAATGTCAGAGCAGGAGCCAATGCTGGCCAGCTTTTACCACGCGACGATCATCAAGCATGAAAGTCTCGGTGCTGCCCTGAGTTACATTTTGGCCAACAAATTAGACACAGCCTCGATGCCAGCTATGGCAGTGAGGGAGGTAATTGAAGAGGCGTTTATCGCCGATCCAAACATTACCGACTGTGCGGCCTGCGACATTTGTGCCACAGTGAATCGTGACCCTGCGGTTTCTATGTACTCAATGCCCCTGCTGTATTTAAAAGGCTATCACGCGCTGCAAGGATATCGTGTCGCAAACTGGTTGTGGTCACAAGGTCGTCATGCATTAGCGACCTATCTGCAAAACCAAATTTCGGTTGCGTGTCAGGTGGATATTCACCCTGCGGCGCGAATTGGCTGTGGGATCATGCTCGACCACGCGACAGGTATCGTGATTGGTGAAACCGCCGTTGTGGAAGATGATGTATCTATCCTGCAGGACGTGACCTTAGGTGGTACGGGTAAAGAGTGCGGCGATCGTCACCCGAAAATCCGTGAAGGCGTGATGATCGGTGCCGGTGCAAAAATTCTCGGTAACATCGAAGTAGGTGAAGGTGCAAAAATTGGCTCTTGCTCCGTGGTTCTACAACCGGTTCCCCCTCACACGACCGTGGCAGGGGTACCAGCAAAAATCGTGGGCCGACCAAAAACAGATAAGCCATCACTCGATATGGACCAGGGCTTCAATGGCAAATCTCAAAGCTTTATCCATGGAGATGGTATTTAATCGCTCTCTAATTTTTATATAACAACAATGTGGTAGGTAACTCTCAAGTGCGAAAACAAAATCATCCTGTGCTCCGCTCGGCTATTTTATTAACTTGTGCTTTATCTGCCACGTTCCCTCTCACCTCTTCTGCTGTGAGTCAGCAAGAGTTGAAAGGGGTCTCCAGCGAAATCAGTCGCCAGAAGAAAGCCCTCACCTCTCAAGAAAAGCAACTGAATGAACTGCAAAAATCTCTTAAAGACCAAGAGCTGGGTATCTCGGCTCTAGAAAGAGAGATCAAACAGACCAAAGCAGAGCTCACTCAAGCCGATAAAAACATCAATAACTTAGAAGAAAAGATCGCCTTACAAGAGGGTCAGCGTCAGGCGCAGGAAGAAGAGCTGAAACAGCTTCTGCAAACCTATTACGTGACTGAGCGTGCTAAAGCCAATGGGCACTTGCTCAATCAGGGTGTCGAAGAAGATCGTATCAGCCAGTACTTTCAACACTTGGCAAAAGCGCGCTCCGAAATCATTGATGCCATTACCCAAACCACTCAGAAGCTGGAACATAACAAGAACCAACTTGAGCTGGAAAAAGAGCAAATTGAAACCCTGCTAAAACAGCAATCCGAAAAGCGTACCGCGCTGGCAAGTACGCAGTCGAAACGTAAACAAACGCTGAGCAAAATTCAGGGCAGCATTACCAACGACAAACGCTATCTGGCAGAGTTGCAGCGTAATGAAACTCGCCTTAAAGCCGAAATCGCTAAAGCCGCTAAGCGCAATGCGGTGCCAATGGATGGTTTAGGCAAGCAGCGCGGTAAGCTGCCTTGGCCAATAACAGGTAGTGTGCTGCATAACTTCGGCACTCGTCAGACTGGTCAGGTTAACTGGAAAGGCATGGTGTTATCCGCCAACTATGGCCAGCAAGTCAAAGCGGTTTATCCCGGCACTGTGGTATTCGCTGAGTACTTACGTGGTTATGGATTAGTGGTACTCCTCGACCACGGTAAAGGAGACATGACCCTTTACGGATACAATCAGGCACTAACTAAGAAAGAAGGCGATAGAGTGACGGCTGGTGAGGTTATTGCTCTTGCTGGTGATACAGGAGGCCAAGACAGAGCATCCCTTTACTTTGAGATTCGTCGTAACAGCGAAGCACAAAACCCGAAATCCTGGTTAAAGCGCCTGTAAGTAAAAATAGCCTAAAAAGAAAAAGGAGCCGATGGCTCCTTTTTACACAAATGAATGACTCTAAATCGTTACGCGTAATACGTTTCAACCGCGTCAATAAATGCGCTTACATCGTCTTTGCTTAACGCATTGATTCCCGCCGCAGCCTCTCGACCACCGCCTGTCGGGAACTGTCCACAAACCGCTACTGCACCCTGCTTGTTATTCAATGGAGCGCGCAGTGATACCGTATAAGTACCATCTACGTTTTCGGTTAAAACAGCATGAGCTGAATCTGGGTTTTGATTCGCCAACCAGTTACCATAAACTCCGCTGATACGACGTGAAGCCGCATTGTCTGGTAGCTCAAACAGTTTCAGTTTATTGCTTTCATGGGTGGCAGGAATCGCTTGAGCGGCATCCATATCTTGCTGATAGGCCGATTGCAGCAAGTAGAATGGAGAAGACGCATCTGCAATGACATCAAATGGCGAAGTATATTTCATCAATGCTTGATATAAATCCGCCGGATGAAAATGTAGATCGTCAACCTTCGAACCATAGCCGTTGTAATTGATCAACGTGCCCAGCTCTTTCAGTTGCGCTTTCTGTTCCGCCGAAAAACCAGCCAGGTCAGCCAGTTCATCAGCTTTAGCAATCAGGTTATCACCATACGCTGCCGTTATAGCCCAGGCATGAAAACGTCCCTGCAACAGTTTATCGACAATCAAAGCCGTACACATATTCGCATCGAGATCGATGTGCGCATCTAAGTTGCCATGCTGTGGAATGTCACCCGCTTTATGGTGATCGGCGTAAAAAACATGAGCGCCCTGAGCTAAAGCATGCTCCAGACCTGCCATGTTCTTTTCCATCGAAACGTCTAATACCGTCAGCTCGTCACCCGCTTGAGCATCCACGGTTTCCACCAGCTTGATATCGCGTTTTACACCCGTTACCAATTTGGCCTCCAGAGGATCAGCTAAGCGCAGTTGCAGCAGAGCGATAATGCCGTCCGCATCACCATTAAATATGTCGTAATTCATTGAAAGATAATTCCTTTATCGAGATAACTTTGCTCAGGTATAAATTGAGGTTTGTAACTATTGTGCGCTGCGCGTGCCACAAGTCAACTCAAGTTACGATTCGAAAATGAAATTAAGCTTAAAATAATACGCCATTAGCCCTGCATAGCACTTACGCCATCTTCCAACAGTAACAGCTGCTCCAACCCTTGCTCCGTTGCGAGTGGTTTTACAACATTGATCATCTGAAGCATGCCTTGTCGCACCATTTGCTCGGTAATGTTGGATTTAGGTAGCATCGCAGATTGGTAAGACAACCAACTACAAGCGATGAGATGCAGCGTGCATACCAAAGATGTTAATTGCTGCTGATCAACGTTCAGCAATTTGAGGGCAACGAATTCCTGCATGATCGCAATCAGATTGGCTTGCAGTTTGTCCTGCACCTCGATGTATTGCTCGTGAAGTTGCTCATCACGCGACAAAATCTCTGGTAAATTGGCGTAGAAAAAACGGTACTTCCACATCAGCGTAAAGGTCGAATCTAGGTAACTCTTCAGCATAGTCAGACTCTCTTGAGAGCCTTTAAGGGGGGTAAATCTTTCTAAAAGTTCTGCTGAATAAAGCGCAAAGATTTCGCGGACGATTTCTTGCTTATTGCGAAAGTGGTAATAAAGATTACCTGGACTGATTTCGATGTGATCGGCAATGTGATTAGTGGTGATATTTCGCTCACCATGTTGGTTAAACAACTCCAGTGCCGCGTAGACTATTTTGTCGCGCGTTTTCATTATTATCGTATTCCCTTTTCTTTAACGAATCGAGTATAGCGACTTCACCAACCTAGGTCGATAGAGGCTCCAAATACGATAACTTAGCAGACCAGTCAGAATCCCCGTGCCATTAGCGACAAGGTCTAACCAAGAGGTTTCTCTACCGACATAACCTTGTAGCCATTCAATCACCGCGCTGAACAACAGGATACTAATTGCCACTATCCAGCGTTTTCGCCAATGACGAACACAGCAACAAGCAACAAAAGCAAAACTCGTGTATGCCATTAAATGTTGTAGCTTATCGAGGTAAGTAAAAGACCCCCACTTTTGTAGCTCTCCTGAGCTGAGCGATAAATACGCAATCACAACAGCGCAACCGCAAATAATCAAACGTCCAACCGTTCGGTTCATCGGATATCCTTATGCAATAGGGAACGGGAATGCTGTTACCTGATCAATATGATCACAGCCTAATGCCAACATGATGAGTCGATCAACGCCTAACGCTACGCCAGCACAGTCCGGCAACCCAGCCTCTAGTGCCGCAATAAGATGATAGTCAATCGGCTGAGGCTTCAAACCCATCTCTAAGCGTTTCGCATTGTCTTGTTCAAAACGCGTAAGTTGTTCTTTAGGATTGTCTAACTCATGGAAACCATTAGCGAGCTCTATCCCTTTAAAATACACTTCAAAGCGATCAGCGACACGGCTGTCTTGAGGGTTTATTTTTGCTAATGCCGCTTGCGATGCAGGAAAGTCATAAACAAACGCAGGCGCATCCTGACCAATCTTACTTTCGACACCAATACTAAACAGGAGTTGCAGTAAAGTATCGCGGTCATCTTCCGGATCAGCAATATCACTCAGCCCCAGCTTTCCGGCGACAACTTTAAGCTCTGACATTGAGCCTTCAAGCGGGCACACACCAAGAACATCGAGAAACGACTGCTGATACGTCATACGATGAGCCGAGCCACACTTGAGCACTTGCTGTAGCAACTCATCCATCTCATCCATTAACTGATGATGGTCAAAACCAACTCGATACCATTCCAGCATGGTGAATTCTGGATTGTGGTAACGGCCATTCTCTTCGTTGCGAAACGCTTTATTGATCTGGTAGATGCAGCCACTACCCGCCGCCAATAAACGTTTCATATGGAATTCGGGACTGGTCATAAAGAACAGCTTACTGCCGTCAGCGTAGCCAGGGCCAACAAACTCGGTTTGAAAGGTATGCAAATGAATATCCGTCACCGTCGCGTGGCTCATGGCAGGCGTATCCACTTCCATCACTTGTCTCTCGGCAAAAAATTGGCGAATAGTGGCGATTAACGCCGCACGTTGACGAAGTTGTTCAATGGAAGCAGTCGGTTGCCAATTGGTTTGCATAACAAGTCTCTCAAAGCTTAGGGCTAGCAGCTAAAGCCCACATTCTACATGTTTTTACTTTGGGGCGAGAAACGATTTCATTCGCTTTAAAGACCGGTTTTTACTGTGCGACAAAGCAACATGAAGCCAAGATTTTTCGTACTACAAAGCAAAATCAACACTCACCACAAAACCTGTTATCAACCTCGCCAACAACAAGCAACACTCCATTAACACTCAATAATTTCAGTTAGAGGTTACAAATATTCTCGCCGTGATAGTAATCACATAACCTGTAATTTTTATGCTCTTAAGTGCATTACCAAAGAAAAAACCTAATTACATCAATATTTATCTCATACAGCTCCACTACACTAATCTCTACTACTTTCGGGGAGCTTCTCTTCGAGAACCCCTCACAATCACAATAACAAGCGGATTTCCGCAATTACTCACTGGAGGATAACTGTGCAAATTATCACCACAGATATCGCAGTCATCGGCGCTGGCGGCGCTGGTCTTCGTACTGCTATTGCAGCGGCAGAGGCAAACCCAGATTTAGAAGTCGCTCTGATTTCTAAAGTTTATCCTATGCGCTCACACACGGTCGCAGCGGAGGGTGGCTCAGCAGCAGTTATCAAGGATGAAGATAGCTTAGATAATCACTTCAACGATACGGTTGGCGGTGGCGACTGGCTATGTGAACAGGACGTCGTTGAATATTTTGTAGAAAACGCAACCCGCGAAATGATCCAAATGGAACAATGGGGTTGTCCTTGGAGCCGTAAAGAAAACGGGGAAGTCAACGTTCGCCGCTTTGGCGGTATGAAGGTTGAACGAACTTGGTTTGCAGCGGATAAAACCGGCTTCCATATGCTTCACACCCTATTCCAAACTTCAATGAAGTACAGCAACATCAAACGTTTTGATGAGTACTTTGTGTTGGATCTGCTTGTTGACGATGGTGAAGTACAAGGCTTAATCGCCATTCACATGTCTGAAGGTGAGTTGGTGACCATCAAAGCGAAATCTGTTGTGCTTGCGACTGGTGGCGCGGGACGTGTTTACCACTGTAACACCAACGGCGGTATCGTAACGGGCGATGGCATGGCGATGGCTTACCGTCACGGTGTTCCGCTACGTGATATGGAATTTGTTCAATACCACCCTACTGGACTACCAGGCACTGGTATCCTAATGACAGAAGGTTGTCGTGGTGAAGGTGGTATTATTGTCAACAAAAACGGCTACCGCTACCTACAAGACTACGGCATGGGCCCTGAAACTCCAGTGGGTCAACCGAAAAACAAATACATGGAACTGGGTCCACGTGACAAAGTTTCTCAAGCTTTCTGGCATGAGCAACAGAAAGGCAACACCATCAAACACCCACTGGGTGACGTGGTGCACCTAGACCTTCGCCACCTTGGTGAAGAGTACCTACAAGAACGTTTACCTTTCATCTGTGAACTAGCGAAAGCTTACGTGAACGTTGATCCTGCAAAAGAACCAATTCCAATTCGCCCGACCGTGCACTACACCATGGGTGGTATCGAAACTGATGGTGGTTGTGAGACTCGCGTTAAAGGTCTATTCGCAGTTGGTGAGTGTGCGTCAGTTGGCCTGCATGGTGCGAACCGTCTTGGCTCTAACTCTCTGGCTGAGTTCGTGGTATTTGGCCGAGTTGCAGGTGAAAACGCAGTGAAACGTGCAGCAGAATTCAAAGGCTGGAACGACGATGCTATCGCAGCTCAAGTGAAAGCTGTTGAAGAACGCATTGCCAGCTTAATGAACCAAGAAGGCGATGAAAACTGGGCTGACATCCGTACCGAAATGGGCCACACCATGGAAGCGGGTTGTGGTATCTACCGCCAAGAAGATCTGATGCAAGCAACCATCGATAAGATCACGGAACTTAAACAACGTTACAAACGCATTAGCATCAAAGACAAAGGCAAAGTGTTCAACACTGACCTTCTTTACGCAATCGAAGTCGGTTACGGCCTAGAAGTGGCAGAAGCGATGGTTCACTCTGCGATTCTGCGTAAAGAATCTCGCGGTGCGCACCAACGTCTAGATGATGGCTGCACTGAACGTGACGACGTGAACTTCCTGAAACACTCACTTGCTTTCTATCAACCAGACGCAGCGCCTAGCATCGACTACAGCAATGTAACCATTACTAAGTCTCAGCCTAAAGCGCGTCTATACGGTGAAGCTGCAGAAAAAGCCGCAGCAGAAGAAGCAGCGAAGAACGCAGAGGAGCAAGCATAATGTCAGCAAACCGCATCCAGAAAGTAGACATTCTGCGTTATGACCCAGAAAAAGACGCAGAACCGCACTTACAAACTTTCGAAGTACCATTCGATGAAACAATGTCTGTGCTCGACGCGATTGGTTACATCAAAGATAACCTAGACAAAGATCTGTCTTACCGTTGGTCTTGTCGTATGGCGATCTGTGGCTCATGCGGCATCATGGTTAATGGTGTGCCTAAGCTAGCTTGTAAGAGCTTCTTACGTGACTACCAAAATGGTCTGAAAATCGAGCCATTAGCGAATTTCCCGATTGAGAAAGACTTGATCGTTGATATGACGCCATTTATCGAGCGTCTTGAAGCGATCAAACCTTACATCATTGGCAACGACCGCAAACCTGAAGACGGCACAAACTTACAAACGCCAGAGCAAATGGCGAAGTACAAGCAGTTTGCTGGCTGTATCAACTGTGGTCTGTGTTACGCAGCGTGTCCGCAGTTCGGTCTTAATCCAGAGTTTATCGGCCCGGCAGCGCTGACATTGGCGCACCGTTACAACTTAGATAGTCGTGATAACGGTAAAGCTGAACGTATGAAGCTGATTAACGGTGAGAATGGCGCCTGGGGTTGTACGTTTGTAGGTTACTGTTCTGAGGTTTGTCCAAAGAGCGTTGACCCTGCAGCAGCAGTAAACCAAGGCAAAGTAGAGTCTTCTATGGACTTCGTAATTGCGATGCTGAAACCTCAGGAGGCAGAAGGATGAGTAACCGTAAACCTTACGTTCGTGAAGTAAAACGCACTTGGTGGAAGGACCATCCTTTCTACCGCTTCTACATGCTACGTGAAGCGACGGTACTGCCACTGATTCTATTCACCATCTTCCTGACTTTCGGCCTGGGTTCACTAGTGAAAGGGCCTGAAGCTTGGCAAGGCTGGTTAGAGTTCATGGCAAACCCAATCGTAGTCGCGATCAACATCGTTGCGCTACTTGGAAGCCTGTTCCACGCACAAACCTTCTTCAGCATGATGCCGCAGGTGATGCCAATTCGCCTAAAAGGCAAACCTGTAGGTAAGAATATCATCGTACTGACTCAGTGGGCAGCGGTCGCGTTTATCTCACTGATCGTTCTCATCGTGGTGTAAGGAGCTGAACAATGAAACCAAATTATAGTGTAAATACAGCACCAAAACGTTCGGATGAGCCAATCTGGTGGGGACTGTTTGGTGCAGGCGGTACCTGGTTTGCGATGATCACTCCTATCACCGTACTTGTCCTTGGTATCCTCGTTCCACTGGGCGTGATTGATGCTGACGCCATGAGCTACGAGCGAGTATCTGAATTCGCGACCAGCATCATTGGTGCGCTATTTATCATCGGTACACTAGCGCTGCCAATGTGGCATGCAATGCACCGTGTTCACCACGGCATGCACGACCTTAAGTTCCACACTGGTGTGGTGGGAAAAGTGGCATGCTATGCGTTCGCCGGCCTTATCAGTGCACTATCAGTTATCTTTATCTTCATGATTTAAGATACTGTTATAAATATAAAAAAGCTGGCTTTATGCCAGCTTTTTTTGTTTTTGGACACCCATGATCTTTTTGCTTTATAAGCTTTTGGCCACCTATGATCTTATTGCTGAGTAATCTTCTTAGTTTGATCCATTAAGCCAAGAGCACCAAAGCCAGTGATCACATCTAAGTTCGTTTTCAGGCCTGCTTCCTGATTACCACCAATATAGTTTTGAGGCATTTGAACTTGGAAGTTTTGCAGATTACTGTACAACGAGTTTGCAACCTCACGGTTCAGCTCAGCTAGGTAAACTTCTCGGTTTGCCCCTAATGCCGCATACTTCGCTTTCAGGACTTCGGCTTCTGCGCGGCCTTTCTCTAAAATCGCTTTCGCTTCATATTGAGCGGAAAGAGCGTTGGCTTTCTGAATAGCTAAGTTCGCTTCTGCCATTGCCAGCTCTTTTTCTTTCTCCACTTCAGCAAGTCGCTTGGTTTTCTCCACTTCAACGATTTCACGCTCAGCTATTTGACGAGCAACCTCGACCTCTTTTTGCTGAGAAATAATAGCGAGCTCTTTCTGACGTTGTGCATCCTGAACTTCACGAGTACGCTGAATTTCTTTACGCAGCTGCTCAGTTTCGGCCTGAGCTTTAGAAGTTTCCTGCTCCTGAATTGCGCGAATGCGATCTGCGACCAAGCGCTTTTTATCTGCCAATAACTGATCAAGCTGCTTCTCTGGCTGCGGGTCACCAATGGTTACCTGAGTAACTTGAATGCCGTATTGCTGTAACGGGTTATCCTGTCGGATAGGTTGGCCTGTTTTGTCTACGACCGGTACCGTTTTCCAGACTAACTGATTCGTACGCTGCAATTGATTGGCGTTGGCCTGATTTGCACCGACAGGAGCCAGGTCAAGCTCTTCAACTTCCACCTGACGACGCTCAGTCAGATAAATACCTTCTCGAAGCTGATCACCCAACTTAGATTTAAACTGGTTCAAACCACCTTGAAAGAACTCTTCTCCAGTATACTGAGTCGCGGTAATCACCGTTACGTTGCGGGCATTTTTTACTAATAACGCATCGATCAGATTGCTGTTATTACGAAACTCTCGGTGCATTTTCTTCACTGCTTCCGGATCATTACTCAATTTAAAACGGAATGTGACGGGAATTTGACCAATATAAGTATCCGCAAAGCGTACTTGTACCGGCTCAAGCCTCTGGTAAAAATCCTCACCCTTGTTGTTACCAAATGACACAGTGATGACTTGGTCATATTGGGTGATTTTAGACAGAAAGGGCATACGAAAATGAATACCCGGTTCCGTGAACACATCCAATTCACCGGTAATATTGTTCTGGTGCACGTAACTGTAACCTGCATCTGTCATCAAAACAGAACTGTTAATGGTTAACCCTATAGCCAACAACGGTATACCAAAAACTGCCGCTTTTATCCCTCGGTGAAGTAATCGACGTCGTTCTTCAACTTTTAAGCCTTGTCCTAAGCCTGTGCTTTCCATATTGTTCTCCTTATTGCGGTTGTCATTGAGTTAAATCGATAAAAATCAAATTGCTATGCAACTCAACGACCTCTGGAGATAATCTATCAAATGGTAACCTTAAGGAATAATCGAAAGATTCATCAAACAAATACGTTTTTAACGAATAATACAAAAAGAATAAAACTATGCGGTGCGCTTCTTGTTTTAGCCACATGTCAAAACTGCGGGCAATAAAAAAGGCCGCCGAAGCGACCTTTTCTATTCGATACGTTTAAGTGAATTACTTCACACGACCTACGTATTCACCAGTACGAGTGTCAACTTTGATCACTTCGCCAATTGCGATAAATAGTGGAACACGTACAACAGCGCCAGTTGATAGCGTAGCTGGTTTACCACCAGTACCTTGAGTATCA
>ERZ1673961.561-NODE-561-length-13922-cov-5.376001_pt1 | contig 13922 bp, 13 predicted proteins | sample MGYA00580189_ERZ1673961 | MGnify/ENA primary metagenome ERZ1673961 (study PRJEB41334, sample SAMN05608105) | rock metagenome | biome: terrestrial subsurface; feature: shale formation; material: shale | place: USA: Pennsylvania ... | reverse complement strand
TTTTCTGTCCTTCATCACATGCTGGTTAGTGCTTGGTTGTGTGCTAGCCACCCTACTTTCGTCAGCAGGCCCTTGTTACACAGAACTCCTCAATTCCTCTTACAACTACTACACTCCGTTGATGCTTCGCCTTCAGGAGCAAAATCAGTGGCTACAGCAAAACCATCTTCCCAATATTTGGGCATTGAACATTCAGGATGTGCTCTGGCATCAATTTGAAGTACGTGATCAAGGCATAGGTTCAGGTATATCTGCGATGCCCAGCATGCACGTGTCTATGGCGGTATTGCTTGCTCTTGCGGTTTCGGCACTGCATCGCAGATGGGGGTATCTGGCATGGGGCTATGCCTTGATGATCCAAATTGGTTCGGTTCATTTAGCCTGGCATTACGCTGTTGATGGCTATGTCAGCGCATTGCTGACCGTCATAATTTGGCGTTCAATCGGTTGGCTGACTCAAAAGTCTGAAATCCCACGCTAATGTCATAAAACTGCTGTATTTTCTTACAACTTTCTAGTTGAGCCTGATCATCACACCCTCTACATTGCCGATCAGGATATAAGCAGTATGCAAGCAGGATGAGATGTTAGACATATTCAGAACCTTTTTCACTTTAGGCTGGGTCAGCTTTGGCGGGCCAGCCGCGCATATCGGCTACTTTCGCCAAGCGTTTGTTCAAAAGCGAGGCTGGCTCACTGATGACGAATACGCTCAGATTGTTGCACTCAGTCAGTTTCTGCCGGGGCCGGGATCTAGCCAGGTTGGATTTGCAATCGGATACCAGCGCGCGGGGCTGTTTGGTGCGTGTGCAGCCTTTTTAGGTTTTACTCTGCCATCCGTCATGTTAATGCTGCTGATTGCACTATTGAGCAGCCAGCTACTCAATCAGCCGCTGTTTTTGCATATTGTTCATGGTTTGAAATTGCTGGCCGTGCTGGTTGTCGCTGATGCGGCTTGGGGTATGTATCAGAACTTCTGCCGCCAGAAACTTACCATTTTGCTCTGCTTAGTGACCGCTATCGCATTGCTCTGCGTACCGACTCTCACCACCCAAATGCTGGTATTGATTGTTGCCGCACTGGTTGGTGCATCACAGCTCAAAGGAGCTCCCCCCAAAGAAGCGACCAAGGGCTATTCGCTTTCATGGGTGCCTCTGGCGCTGTTTGCCATCCTCTTTTTCGGTCTGCCTCTCGTCAGCTCGTATTCTTCACTGCTCGGTGTGTTCGACCACTTTTATCAGGCTGGCAGCTTAGTATTTGGTGGTGGGCACGTTGTGCTTCCACTGTTGCAAAATACGCTGGGAGATCAGATAACTTCAGATACATTCTTAACGGGTTACGCCGCGGCTCAGGCGGTTCCCGGCCCCATGTTTACTTTTGCGACTTATTTGGGTTATGCGCTAGATCCAGACTCTCCAATCACTTCAGCTCTTATCGCGACAGTGGCTATTTTTCTACCCGGTTTTCTGTTGCTTCTGGGTGTAATTAAGCATTGGCGTGCTTTAGCTGCTATCCCTGCCATTAACGGAGCGCTGGCGGGGGTGAATGCTTCTGTTGTCGGCTTACTGATCGCTGCGTTATATCAACCGGTATTCAGCAGTGCTGTATCGACAACCTTTGATATTGCCGCCATTCTGCTTGGCTTTGTGCTGATGAAAATACTTCGTTTGCCCATTCTGTTGATGGTGATTTATTTTGCGCTTGCGGGTATTTCTTTGAGCTTAATTTAAGTCAAGTTTGGGTGGATTTTGTTGGTGTTCGGTTAGCCGTTTCATCTGTGCATGGCCTAAACTTAAGTACTGGGGAACGGAAGCGCAGGCATGGAGGCTAAAACATGAACACCCACAGCAAATCTGGTGATCACAGCTACTTTCCGACGGCGGGTACACTGAACAACCAACTGGCCGATATCCACCATCGATTGTTAGTCACTGAACCAGAAATTGATCGCATCTCTTTCGCTCTGTATGACAAAGAGAATGATTTGCTGAAAACCTATGCCGACAGTACCTTCCACGGTTTTGAACTGATGCATTACGAGTTCCCGTTAGCCGAATTGCCTGCGTTGAAATTATGCGCACAATCTGGCGAATGTCGCTATGTGAATGACATCCCCTTGGAGTTAAAGCCCAACTACCCACACACCAAGTGGCTTATCGATCAGGGGTTTCGCTCATCGCTGGCAATCCCGGTTTATCACGATAGCGAGTTCATTGGTTTTATTTTCCTGAACTCCTGCCAAAGTCATTTCTTCAATGAAGTGAAAAATTTCATGCTCAAACCCTATATTGAGATTTTGCGTTTCGTGGTCACTTCGGAATACGACCTTGTCCATACGTTGTTGGAATCGGCCAATCATGTAAACGCCAATTCTCCCGAGCATTTACAAGAGTCTCGGGAGCACAGAGAGCGCATCAGTCGTTATGCAAAAGTCATCGCGCTGGAGGTTGCTCCAACCTACGATCTCGATGATGAGGCAATTGAGAATATCAGTCAGTTTTCCAAATGCCACGATATCGGTAAATTGGCAGTTCCCACCAGTGTTCTGACCAAACCTTGTGAGTTGGAAGCCGATGAGCGTGAACAGTTAAACGGGCATGTGGAAAAAGGGGTGGAAATCATCAATCACATTATCAATGACATGGGAGCCCCCAATCACCCTTGTGTGTCTGTGTTGAAGGAAATTGTGGCGTACCATCATGAGTTTCTTGATGGCAGCGGTTACCCGTATGGCCTGACTCAAGATCAGATTCCGGTATCCGCACGCATCATTGCGGTTGCCAATGTGTTTGATGCCTTAACCAGTCATCGCCCTTACAAACAAGCTTGGTCTGTCCCATTTGCATTGCTGGAGCTGGAGAAGATGGTTTTGGCTGGCAAACTGGACAGACATTGTGTCAATGCCCTGCGCTACCATCAGGAATTTCTGAAGAAAGTCATCGAAGCCTATCCGGAGCCGGATCCTTCAGACAGGCTTACACCTCCGCATCACTGAACTGTGGTCTCTGTGCCTTTCTCAGCCGCGTTTGCCCGTACCTCTAACAACGCTCGCTCAAGGTTCTCATTCGCCACTTTGTAGTAAGATGGCTTTTTGTCGATCGCTTGCTGCAAGTAAGGAATCGCTCTTTCCGGTTTCCCTTGTAACATCAGGAAATAGCCCACGTTATTAAGCGCTTCCGGTGCGTCCATAAACTTCATAAACACATTCAGCGCACGCTGTTCTTCGCCACTGGCCAAGTAAATCAGAGCGAGATTATTCTGAGCCCGCTGGTTGTTTTGGTCCTGCTCAAGCGCAGACATCGTATAGCGCTTCGCGTTGTCGTAATCCCCACTCATGTAGTAGGAATACCCCATGTTCATCAGGGCCTTGCTGGATTTCGGCTCGATTCTTAGTGCATGCTTGTAGAGAGCCTTCGCAACATCATGCTGGGCTTTAACATCATACAAAATGCCTAACCCCATGTACGCCAATGCCGGAGACTGATTATCACTACTGAGTTTGTCGATGCTGGCAATGGAAATGCTATTGAGGGCAATGGTTTCACGGCTCGCTAAACGAAGTTGGTCTGCATTAATCGCGCGAATAAAATAGCTCTCCCCTTGCTCCACATCCCCTTGTTTGGTGTAGTTGGAACCGAGTTGCTCAAGCACTTTGATGTTATTTGGATTGGCTTCCAACGCCATCAGATAAGCCTTCTCTGAAAGCTCAAAATTGCCTCTCGCCTGATGGATGCGTCCGATGGTGTACAGGGTTTTGTCTTTATATTGAGCGTTAGGGAAATCCAGCGATCGCACATACTCATACAGCGCCAAATCGGTATTGTTGCCTTTGAGAGCATAATCACCGCGTTTAATCGCTTCCACTTCTGTCATTGGCGCCGCTTCAGTATCAAACGTTTCAACAGGCCGACCATCGTAGAGCTCGTTTTCAAACGGTTTGGGTTGAGAAGTGTTTGAACTGCACGCGTTCAACATGAAGACAACGCATAAGATAATTATTTTATTCATAATAACTCCCAACGGCTAACTGAAGACTTTCATCAAGTTAATCGCAGCCGGCCCGATTACAACAATAAAGAACGAAGGCCAAATACAAACCAGCATGGGAAAAACCATTTTGGTCGGTATCTTCGCTGCAATCTCTTCCACTTCTTGGCTACGTTTATCTCTATAGTCCTCAGTGTAATCGCGTAATGTTTGAGACAAACTACCACCGATACGTGAGGCATGAGACAGCATGCTGACCAAGCCAGATAACTCCGTCACGCCGGTTCTATCCACCAACTCCTTAAACGCAGTGGACATATCGTAGCCAGCCTTAATTTTCAGGCACACAGTATCCAATTCCTCAGCCATATCTGGGTGAGAGATCGATAACTCTTGCGCAATTCTCATCAATGACATGTTCAATCCCAGACCAGACTCGGTACAAACAACCAATAGATCTAAAGCATCAGCGACACCACTCTTAATTCGTGACTGTCTTTTTTTTACTAGACGTTCCAGAATCATGTTAGGTAAAAACAGACCAAAACCGACCGAATAAGCAATGATAAAAATGATATATGAGCTTGAACCAGCCAACAGGTAATAAGCAATGGAACCCGCGAATCCCAGAAACGTACTTAAAATTTTCAGAGCATAGAAATTGGTCAACGCCCGTTCATCATGAAAGCCCGCACGAATGAGTTTTGTTCTGACACTTTTAACCTCTTTCTCATTTTTTGGCGTCAGGATAGGCGTCAATGAATCAAATTTGGAATTGAGTTTACTTTTCCGTTCAAATCCGCCTATTGATGCACTTTCGATAAGATCGAGACGTTTTTTTATCCTAGAACGGCTTCCGGCAATAAACACAAAAATGGTAACGACAATCATCACCGTGAAGAACAAAACACTCAGTAATATTAAGGTTTCCTCGTTAAATTCAATTCCATTTAAATAGGAAATAATAGTGTCCATACATCACACCTCAAAATTGATTATTTTTCTTATCCATAAAGCCCCAATAACGATGCCAACGATACCGCCCAGAATCAATTTCAGCCCTAATGGATCATTATATAAAGGAGCTATAAAATTGGGGTTGACTACATTTAAAGCAACAAAGACGACAAACGGAACTAAGATTAATATCCAAGCAGACATTTTACTTTCTGCAGAAAGTGTTTTTATTTTTCTCGACAGCTTAAAACGAGCCCTGAGTACTTTGGATACTTTATCCAGGTTCTCCGCCAAGTTACCCCCAGTTTCCTTCTGTAATAACACTGCACTGGAAAACGCAAAAACTGACACTGTTGGGTTGCGTTCAACCATCTGCATAATGGCCAACCGAATATCATAGCCATAATTCAACAGATTGAAGGTGTTTTGAAATTCGCTGCCAATAGGATCTGGAAGCTCTTTGCCCACTTCATTTATTGCGGTATTAATCGGATTCCCGGCTAACAACATCCGTTTCATGATATCCAGCGCGTCAGGAAACTGTTCTTCGAATTTCATTAATCGTGATGATGTTTTCTTCACGATGTAAAAATGAAAAATTGCCCACCATAGAAAACTGGCTGGAACAGAAATATAAATAGGTTGATTTGTGACAGTTAGGACAATGATCGTGATGATTTGAAGTAAGGAAACCACTGTAAACACTCGACTTAACGTCCAATCCAGACCTGCGAGTTCAATGTTCTTTTTCATATTGGAAAAAAAACTGTATTCCACTAATTTTCGATCAAACGGTGACAAACTTTTTAGATAGTGTTCATTAAGCAATGAACGACTTTGCTGATCGACACCAGACTGCCCATCACGTAGCCGTTTATTAATTGCTGATGTTCTGACTTTTTTTCCTGCAGTAGGAAGCAAAAATGCCTGCGAAACCAAAAATACGGCAATAAATAACAGAACAAAAAAGTATACGTTATATTCTTGCATAGAGACCTCCTATTGGTATGTCTCGTTGAATATTTCGTAAGGGATATTCAAGCCGCGCTTGGAAAGTTCTTCATGGCACTGAGGTATAACGCCTGTCGCCAAATATCTTCCGATGACATTTCCTTCTTCATCAATACCTTGGCGCTGAAACTTAAATATTTCAGACATAGTAATCACATCACCTTCCATGCCATTAATTTCTGAAATACTGACCATCCGACGTTTACCATCTTCTTGCCGCTCCATCTGCACAACCAGATGAATCGCTGATGCAATTTGCGCTCGAAGGTTTTTCGTGGAGACATTCCAACCTGCCATAGCAAACATATTTTCGATCCGGCTCAAAGCATCACGAGGAGTATTGGCGTGAATAGTCGCCAGAGAACCATCGTGACCAGTATTCATTGCTGCGAGCATATCTACCGCTTCGCTGCCGCGCACCTCGCCAAGGACTATACGATCTGGCCTCATACGCAATGAGTTTTTCACCAAATCTCGCTGGGTAATTTCCCCCTTGCCTTCCAAGTTCGCGGGACGTGTCTCTAGACGAACAACATGAGGCTGTTGCAATTGCAGCTCCGCTGAGTCTTCGATGGTGATGATTCGATCTTCTTTTGGGATGAAGCCGGAAAAGATATTGAGAGTGGTCGTTTTACCAGAGCCCGTACCGCCAGAAATAAGGATATTGAGCTCACCTTTTACAGCCGCTTCAACAAACCTGGCCATGGGATCAGATAATGAGTTGTACGACAACAAGTTGTCCATTGTGAGCTTATCAACGGCAAAACGACGAATAGAAACCGATGGGCCATCAAGAGCCAACGGCGGAATGATCGCATTAACACGGGAACCATCGGACAATCGGGCGTCCACCATAGGCGATGCTTCATCAATGCGTCGTCCAACCTGACTTACTATCCTGTCAATGATGTTACGAAGGTGTCGATCGTCGATAAACGTATAGGGGGTACGTTCCAATTTTCCTCGACGTTCAACGTAAACACTTTTGGGCCCATTGACCAAGATATCGGAAACCGTCGAATCATGGAGTAAAGGTTCAAGTGGCCCCAATCCAAAGACTTCATCTTCGATCTGTTTAATGATTCGCTTACGACCTTCTGCACTCAAAGCATGCGTCTGATCTTCAGCCATCAATTGAACAATGGCGTCATGCAGATCTTTCTTTGCCCTTTCTTGCTCCAAGCTCGATAGTAACGCCAAGTCTAACGTCTCAAGTAGGCGTTGATGGTAATAATGCTTAGTTGCCAACTCCTGCTCTAATTGTTTACGCGCATCATCTATTGCTCGGTTTTTGGCTTCTGACTCGCGCAACTTGCGTTCGATGGGGCTTTCGTCTCGCTTGGGTGCGATCTCACTTTCTCGGTTATCTTGGTCTGCTTGTATTAAGTCATCAACTTTCAATACTTGCTCTTGATATTCGGTATTCATGTTTTTTCTTTTAAAAAACATACCATCCTCCTAATTTTTAGGAAAACAAACGCTTTAACCAACCTTTCTTCTCTTTTATCTCAGGTGTAATCGTTTGTGATAACTCAATGATAGACTTAGTTATTGAACTATTCTTTTTCGATTCAACGAAAGGTGTTCCCAAATTGGCACTTTCAATTGCGACCTTAAAATCATTTGGAATGATATGAATAGGCAACCCAGCCAAGGTATTTTCAATGTCTTTCAAGGTGATTTGTTGGCGTTTTTCATAACGGTTAACAATCAGCTCAATTTGTTCTCGTGATAACCCATACTCAACGGTCAGCGCTTTAAGTATTCGTGAAGCATTTTTTATACCCACCAAATTCTGCTGGGTAATCATGAACACTTTGGCTGCCTGAGACAAAATGGGGGAGAACATGCGATCCACACCGATAGAAAGATCAACAAATACATAAGGATAGAATTCAAGTAGCGTCGGTAGCAGCTTGTGAAGTTGCATCGCTTTATCAAAATTCTCGTTATGATTTTCGGGCTTAAACGTCAATACATGAAGCCCGGATGAATGCTTGGTAACCAAACTGTGCAAGGACATTTCATCTAAATCTGCAACGTTGGCGACTGCGTCGTTGATACTGTAGACGGGCTTGAGATTAAGGTAATCAGCGACCACCCCAAAGTGAATATCCAAATCAAGGATCAGGACTTTGTCTTTAAACTGTGCTGCCACTTCCACAGCCGTATTGAGTGCTAGGGTTGTTGCACCTGCACCACCTTTTGTATTGATAAATACAAACAGTTGGCCGCTTTTTCGGGCTGCAATTTTTTCTTCAGCGCTATTTTTTAGCAACGGTACTAAATCAGAAAGTGTCGACTGATCGGAAACAAAATCAGCAGCACCAATACGCAATGCAATTTTTAGGGCTCCGTTATCATTCTCATCACCAAAAACCACCAGAGAGGTGTGAACTTCTTCTACCGCCGGGCTTTCATACCCTTGTAGTTCAACGACTTTCTGCGCCCAGTTAGGACCAGTTTCAACGAAAATAAGATCAGGCGGCGTGAAATGGGTAAAACTTTCCGACATCATTCCATGTAAAGAAATGGCCTCGCAGTTGATACTGCGACATTGCATCAACTCACTCACCATATGAAGCTTAAAGCGATCACTGGAATAAAGCACCCAGACCGACAAGTTAGTCTTTAAGCGTATATCGCTGCTTTCATTAAGTGACAACTTCACAGTATCTCCCATAAAGGCTCCCTACTTTCGATTTATTTGCAATCGGCATATTGCGGATCCCCGGCCGCATCGGGCCTTTCAATCCCTAGCGATTCAGCAGGCAAAATTGTTTGAAACGGGGGAATAGTCAGTAATCCGTTGTTGCCCAAGAAACTCAAAATTCCGGTAAAGCCAAATTGGTAATTAATAATCCCAGCACGCACGTAATAAATGCTCGAGTGATCGGCTGAAGGGTCATCAACCTCTTCGCCCTCTCTATCCAAGAAAGTAACTTGTAGGTTGGCCGATGTAATCCCCAAAGGAGCTTTTTCACTCAGCGCCAACGACTTAACCTTATCGAGCTGGTCGACCTGGCAAACGGCTGCGATACGTGCCGTACGCCTCGTCAGGTCATTGAGAGACTGCATTGAGAACACAAAATATCCGGCTTCCAATATTGCGAAAATCAATAAAAGAGTGGCGGCCGAGACAACGGTAAACTCAATGATAGTGACGCCTTGTTGAGTACCTTTCCTTTTCATAGTCATGGAGCAACCCTCATAATCGCAGATGAGCGCAGCTTCATTCCGGTCAAGACGTCAGTTAAGTAATTTAAGAGCGGGTCGTAACTATAAACAGCGGTGACCGTTACATACTGAATATACGAATTACCGTTTGAATCTGTCGCGGTTTCCCTTGTCACGGTGACATCATCAACGGATAAAGTCGCCAGAATTTTGGTTCCAGTTCCCTCTTTGTTACCATACACAACCACATTTTTAATCAGCGTATCATCGGAAACCTCAGCTGAATTCGAGCTACCGTATACATCAACCACAGAGATCCTGACACCGTTTTGTACCGCCTTACTTAATGTGTTGTATCGAAGGAAAGCATTACCAAACTCAACAATTCCAGAGAAAATAAGCAGAAGCAACGGCAGCGTGATCAAAAACTCCACGGCCGCGATTCCTGATGATTTACGAATAGATAGTGACTTCATTTACGACTCCTTATTAACTGGGTCGTCATACAAAACTATTCGATAAGATCCTGAACTGGTGCTTGTTCCATTGTTGTGCGTGTTCTGACTCGTGCACTCTTCCAAAAACTCACCATAAACTGGTACTGTGCCGCTATTATTTGTTGGTGCCTTTCTCAGCAGCAAAAAGCATCCTACCGCTTTGACTAAGTAGTCGCTTTTACCCGTTTCAGAACCGCTGCAATCGATGATCGGAACCGCCAAAATTCTTCGTCCATTTCCCCCACCAGATTGATACGTGCCACCAACAGAACTGACAGTGAGATCCAAAGCTGAAGTTACTGCACTCAGATCTGTGGCGGTAACACCTGTTGCAGGAGAAGTAATTACGGCTTCAACAGTATTACCATCTGGTGGATATGCAGCTTCAGTCAACCCGCTACCCACACCATTGGGATATTCACCAAATCGAGTATTCAATCCCACGCCAACCTGACCAATGGTCGCACCTGTCTTAGATGTTACAGTGTTATCCTCAGCTGTATCCGGCGTATCACCATCCTGAGCAATATCAACACATCCCTCAAAACCTCCAGCCAGTTGTTGAGATAAAGACAAGGTTGTTTCACCTTTATAGTCGAGCAACTGGAAGTTACCCGAGCCCATAGTCGTATTTTGGGCACCCAGCTTAAGTTGATAGATATTTCCAGCGATGTAACCCAGAGTATTGGGGTCAACAATCGAATCAGCATCAGGATCGGCACAGACCGCCATGGGCACTGTATTACACGTTCCACCGCCAGCACTTGGGCCCGCCACTGCGCTCGCGCCTATAGTCTTATCACCGCCAACCACTTTGATAAAAAAGCCCGCGAGAGATAAATTGGATACCGCGACGCGGACATATCTCTCTTTGTTAACGTCATCGACAAACGTTCCGGTAAAATCACCAGGATCGTTCGAAAAAGTGACACTAATAACGACACCTTCCGGTGAGGTATCGATTTCTTTATTGCCGCTTGCTGCAGCCATTTTAGTCAGCATAGCCGTCGCAGCTGTAGTCGCGTTCGCGGTAGTGTCCCCTTTATCTAAAAGTACGGCTGCCGCCAACGCAGCAGCATCAACACTGTTTTGTAATTTGGTTCGATTCGTCAGAGCATGGTTAATGTCTATGCCTAATGCCGCGATACCAAGAAAAACAATCATAGCGATAGTCACAATGGCAACAACTAAACCTCGCTGCTTGTGATATCTATTTCGAGGGTATTGCGCTTTCATAATTGCCTCTACTTAGTTACTGAAGCCGCCAATAAACTGGCTGTCTGTACCACTGTCGAGAGATTCACCTTTACCCGTGTATGTCTTATATACCCCTTCCATTCGTTCACCAGTTCCGACTGGTACGAAACCTAAGTTTTCTTGGGTAGCATTTGGGTTGTATGTTTGTTCACTGGCCAACTGAGCAACGTAATAACCTAGTCGTGGTTCATTAGCACAGCCCCCCAAAACCAAAGCACTTATAACAAGTATTGTCGATGAATGTTTCATAACATTTCCCTTATAAATCATGGCCAAATGAACCTTCAGAACCACCTTTGGAACTGCTTTCGATCTCTTCATACTTAGACGGTTTAGTGCGCTTCACATCTTTAGGTTCTGCGATATAGGCACCTTCACCTAACAGGTAATATTTCAGATCGCTTGGTTCAACAAAAGCATCCGTTGGTAATGTAATTTTAGAACGGTCAATCGGCTTCGCTAATCGAGGCGTCACTAAAATCACAAGCTCTGTTTGGCCTGAAATGTACTCCTGGCTGTTAAATAGCTGTCCTAGGACGGGGATATCGCCAAGACCAGGCAACTTGTTGGCTGAGTCCCTTGTGTTTTCACTCAGAAGCCCTGCAATACCGATGGTTTGCCCATCCGCTAATTCTATCGTTGACGAAGCACTGCGTCTGGTGACTGGAGGAATATAGTAAATAGCATTGGTATCAGATGCGTTGTATGACAATGCAGATGAAGTCGCGACTTCACTGACATCCACCGCCAATTTTAAGTTGATTTTTTTATCGCTAAGAATCGTCGGCACAAATTTTAAACCCACGCCGTATTCTTTGTAGTCAATAGTAATCCCATTGTCGCTGGGGACTGGAATAGGAAACTCACCACCCGCGAGAAATTCAGCATTGGCACCGCTTAAGGCGGTCAGATTAGGTTCAGCCAGAACCTTAGCTACACCGTTTTCCTTTGCGATATCTAAAGCAATAGAAAACAGTGTGTTGCCGTCCATAAAGGTTGAGAGGAAACCCGTACTATCAATGCCTAAATCATTAAACACTGGCGTAATACCACTAATACCACCACCATTGTTTGTACCACCGATGGAGAAGTTTCCGTTAGACTGCAGAAAGTTAAAATTAGCCCCGAAACGACGAACCAAACTACGTTGGACTTCGGCGACGGTAACTTCAAGCATGACCTGCTGAGCTCCTCCGATGGTCATGAGGTTTACAACTCCCGTTGAACTCGCTTCAGCATTTCGAGATCCCGTTGATTTATCAACGGCTTGTGCTGGCGCGTAAGTTTCAGCTAAACGCAGAGCAAGATTCATCTTCTCTTGGGAACTCACCTGCCCGCTTAAAATCAAGCGGTTTTGAGAACTTTGTACTTTGATACCTTCATCCGGCATGTATTCGTAGAGCTTCGCTTTCAGGCTGTTTACATCATGAATAACTTCAATATTGATCGACTCAATCAGTTTTCCTTGTCTGTCCCATGCCATTAAATTGGTAGAACCTAACTTATTACCGATCAGGAAGAGTTCATCCGACTTCAGCATGACAATATCTAAGACTTGAGGATCACCAAGAGAGACTCGGCTGGCGCTGCGTTGCAGCTTCACAAACGTAGATTTATGATGGGGAACCGTCACCGTTTCTCCAGATTGGCTCGCAGAGGCAGTCCAAACAGTGCATGTAAAGAATAATGCCAATGTTGTAATTATCGTTCTCATAACACACCTCAATTCTTCACACGAATGTTGGATGAATCGGTTCCTTTAATAATAGTCACACTTGGTGGCGGAACATATTTGATCACTTTCTCTTCGATCGCTCGGGGGTTGCGAAGAGCCAACTGAATACTTCCCCGACTCATTGCGCTCATCAACTTCTCAGCTTCTCTAGGAGAGACTTCCAGCGTGACTGCCCGCACGATAATAGGTTTATTGTCTTTGGTCTTCGCTGTCTGATCGACGGCCAGCACTTTTATGTCCTTCAAAACTGTGCTGGTGTACGAATTAACGGTATTGAGAATATCTACCTTGTTACCAGGAAGCAGGAAGCCAGCGACACCAATCACATCATTAACCCGAATCGTAACCGCCCTCTTGTCCTCAGGAATTAAAGCCGCTAACGTTGACCCTTCTCCTGGAAGGCTGACTCGCTGGCTAACAATGATTTCATCCGGATAAATATTGGTCGCCGAAATTTTTCCAATCACGTCTTTAACGTCAGAGAATTGCTTATCGCTAATCCATGACTTTTCCAGCAATTTCGTCGTTAAAAATTTCTCTTCGATAGTTGTGCCAGAAGGGATGTCCATAGCAGCGACAACCACAGGCAAACGCTCAACGGTTTCAACCTTTTGTTGAGGTTGAACTTGGCGATCCATCCATTGTTTGGCAAAAAATACTGCGCCTAATCCAAAAACAACGGACAACAAAATCAATAAAATTATTTGATTGCGGCTCATCGGGCGCCTCCTCCCTTACCATCAGCAGTAAAGTACACTTCCCATGCTCTTTTCATAATTTCGGGTGTGATTAATGGGTCCGCCTCTTCGAACACAATAATATCTCGACTTATCCCAGTTAAATCTTTTGGTAAGCATGGATAAAAACCCACACTGTGTAACTTGTGCAGGCTATACAGTTCATCAAACGAAGCTGGACTGACGCTTAACCCGCGATTCGCAGACATGTCTTCCCACAAACTGTGATATTCCGTTTGTTTTAGGGGATTGAATTGGATCTTGTACCCAAGCCTTCTCAAAAATGCAGGATCACTGATCTTTTCTGGGTCTAGGTTGGTTGAGAAAGCGAGTGTCAGAATAAATGGCACGGTGATTTGTTGACCATTAGGTAGCGAAAGGTAATCAAAGAAATATTCCATAGGTACGATCCACCTATTGAATATTCTGTCTACAGGTACAGGTTGACGCCCTAAATCGTCAATAACAAATATTCCATTGTTCGCCATCATCTGAAGTGGAGCCATCCATACTCGATTGTGCTCGGTGTGGTTACTGCACATCGCCGACCAAGCGATGTATGAA
>ERZ1673961.560-NODE-560-length-13948-cov-54.367811_pt1 | contig 13948 bp, 15 predicted proteins | sample MGYA00580189_ERZ1673961 | MGnify/ENA primary metagenome ERZ1673961 (study PRJEB41334, sample SAMN05608105) | rock metagenome | biome: terrestrial subsurface; feature: shale formation; material: shale | place: USA: Pennsylvania ... | reverse complement strand
AATTAATAATCAGAATCCGCTTGGCCACCAGATACGATTTCTTTTCCGCTACTTGCGCCAATCCGTGTCGCACCAGCTTCAATCATCGCTAAAGCACCCGCGCGGTCACGTACACCACCACTTGCTTTCACGCCAATATCAGGTCCAACTGTTTTACGCATGAGCTTGATATCTTCCACTGTTGCGCCACCGGTTGAGAATCCCGTTGATGTTTTAACAAAATCAGCACCAGCCGCCACCGCAAAATCACATGCTTTGACCTTTTCTGCATCAGTTAACAGACTTGTCTCGATAATCACTTTGACTAACGCTTTACCTTTAGCTGCTTCAACAACATGACGAATATCATCTTCGACTAAGTCATCATTGCCATCTTTTAAAGCACCGATATTGATTACCATATCAATTTCAGTTGCGCCATTTTCAATCGCGTTGGTTGTTTCAAACGCCTTGACTTTTGATGTGGTTGCCCCTAATGGGAAGCCAATCACGGTACACACATCAACATCTGAGTCTTTTAATTCTTTTGCGGCTGTTTCTACCCACGTTGGGTTCACACAGACAGAATAGAAGTTATATTCCTTTGCTTCATCACATAGCGTGACAATTTGTTCTTTAGTTGTGTCCGCTTTTAAAGCGGTATGATCAATATATTGTGCTAAATCTTTACTCATTCTTTTTTGCCTCCTCATCACTGTATAAATCATCTGATAAAAATGCTCCTGGTAAGAGCGCATCAACAGTTGTTTCTAACACATCACCATGTAAGTTGGTTAATGTTACTGGCATTTTTGCTTCACACAACTCACTGATGACTTGTCGGCAAACCCCACAAGGTGATACCGGACGATCCGTATCTGCCACAACCGTTAGTGATTCAAAGTCACGTTCGCCATCACTATAAGCTGAAAAGAGCGCACTGCGCTCGGCACAGTTACAAGCTGAGTAAGCGGCATTTTCAATGTTACAGCCGTGATAAACTTTACCCGATTTTGTTTTCAGTGCTGCGCCTACTTTAAACTTTGAATAAGGTACATAAGCTTTATCTCTTGCTTTTTTTGCTTCTTGAATCAACGTTTGATCAGTCATAAACCGTTAGCTCCTTTATCGTATCCTTAACCACACTTACCCCCGAATATACAAGAGCGTGTATTATTAACCTGCCCTGGCAAATGTTAGGCATTTACTTTACTTAAAATTGTTTTAACAAAACGTAAGAAGTCTTCTCGGACTTTTTCCGTTGTCTCAATAACTTCTTCATGGTTTAATGGTTGATCTAAAATACCAGCAGCCATATTTGAAATACATGAGATACCTAACACATCTAAACCAACGTGACGTGCAACAATCACTTCTGGTACAGTTGACATACCGACCGCATCACCACCAACTTTTTGAAGCATCTTAATTTCAGCTGGTGTTTCATATGACGGACCAGTATTCCATACATAGACACCTGCTTTTAAATCTAATGACAATTCTGTTGCGACATCTTTAGCTAAGGCCTGAAGCTTACGATCATAAGCTTGTGAAAGGTCAGGGAAGCGTACCCCTTGTTCGTTATCATTAGGGCCCATTAATGGATTTTGACCTGTATTATTAATATGATCGGTGATTAACATTAAATTACCAGGTTCAAAGGATTCATTCACCCCACCTGCGGCATTAGTAACGAATAATTTTTCAACACCGAGTTGTTTCATCACACGTACTGGGAACGTTACCGCATCAAGCCCGTAACCTTCATAGAAGTGGAACCGACCTTGCATCGCAATCACGTTCACGCCTTCTAATTCTCCAATCACGAGCTGGCCTGCGTGGCCTTCTACCGTTGAAACTGGAAAGCCTGGAATCACATCATACTTAATTTTAACTGGGTTTTCGATTTCATCTGCCAGCATACCTAAACCTGAACCAAGAATGAGTCCTACATGTGGCTTTTCACTTAATTGTTTTTGAATAAACGCTGTTGCTTCTTGTAGTTGTGTCATTTTGCTCCTCCTTAACAATCGTTATAACAATCTGTTATTATTTTATCTCATCTAAGAAACTCTTACCATACTTCGGCATATCAACACCAAAGTTTTCAGCAACGGTTGCCCCAATATCAGCAAATGTTTCACGGATAGGTAAGGCTTTACCTGATGTCACACCTTTATGGTGAACAATAAGTGGGACATACTCACGTGTATGATCGGTACCGTGATGGACCGGATCATTTCCGTGGTCTGCGGTAATAATCAGTAAATCATCTTCTTTAAGTTTTTCTAACACTTCTGGTAAACGTTCGTCGAACGTTTCAAGTGCTTTCCCGTATCCTTCAGGATCACGACGGTGACCGTACTTCGCATCAAAATCAACGAGGTTCAAGAAGTTTAGCCCGTGGAAATCTTCATCAATAGATTGAATGAGTTTCTCCATACCATCATCATTATCTTTTGTACGAATCGCTTTTGTAACACCTTCTCCGTCATAAATATCAGAAATTTTACCTAAAGCAACGACATCAAACCCACCATCTTCTAATGCATTCATCACCGTTCGACCGAATGGTTTTAAGGCATAATCATGGCGATTAGATGTACGTTCAAACGCACCCGGCTCACCAACAAATGGGCGGGCGATGATTCGACCGACCATGTACTTATCATTCATTGTCATTTTACGAGCGGTCTCACAAATCTCATATAATTCATCGATGGGTACAACATCTTCGTGTGCTGCAATCTGCAGGACAGAGTCCGCTGATGTATAGACAATTAAGTCACCTGTTTTCATATGTTCTTCACCGAGTTCGACAAGAATTTCTGTTCCTGACGCCGGTTTATTACCGATAATGCCACGACCTGTTTTTTCTTTTAATTCATCTAATAAATCATCTGGGAAACCGTTAGGGAATGTCTGGAATGGTTGATCAATATAAAGACCCATAATCTCCCAGTGACCTGTCATCGTATCTTTCCCGTTCGATGCTTCTTGCATTTTTGTATAATGCGCGAGGGGTTGATCGGCTTTTTCGATCCCTTTAATTTCTCTAATGTTGCTTAAACCTAATTTCCCCATTGTCGGCATGTTTAAGCCGTTCATGCGCTCAGCAATATGTCCAAGGGTATCCGCACCTAAATCATCAAATTGTTTCGCATCGGGTGCTTCACCGATCCCTACAGAGTCCATGACAACTAAAAAGATTCGCTTAAATGTCTCTACCATGTTCCTTCATCCTTTCTATCGTTCATTAATTATATGTTGTTCAAAACACCTTCACTTCACACATAACCCCATCAGTTATGTTTAACCGGTCATGACACCGGTTAAACAACGGATCGGTTATTAACTAAAAAATGCACGTAAATACTCGGCGACAACGCCGCCGAAATACACGCCGAAAACACCGACTACTGCTGAAAATACGGGTGGAGCTGGTAAAGGTAGCTTTAAGAATTTAAATAATATCCCTACACTCATCCCTGCAATTAATGCCAAAATAACTTCTTTCATGATTGATCTCCTTATCTACTCATAATTATTTTTACTATCTCTTTTGATTGGTTCTTGCTGGTTTGGTTACAATTTTGTTTGCATCAACTATTCCGTAATGACATCATAAATAAGGACGCGTGCTTCTGGTTTTTCATCATATAAACGATACGCACGTTTCACTTTTTCTTCTACTTCGGCTGTCTCATCGGTATTCGTATGAAGTGTCACTAGCACATCACCTTTTTCAACATAGTCACCGACTTTTTTGTTTAAAACAAGACCAACAGCTAAATCAATTTCTGATTCTTTTGTCATTCGTCCTGCGCCTAACATCCCAGCCGCAATCCCAATTTCATCGGCCACAATTTCTTGTACGTAACCTGAGGTTTGTGCAATGATGTCTTTAGTCATGTTCGCTTGTGGCAATAAATCAGGTTGATCAATCACAGAACTATCGCCATCTTGTCCTTCAACAAAGACTTTGAACGTTTCAAGTGCTCGGCCTGATTCAATCGCTTCAACGAGCATCGCACGTGCTTCATCAATGGAGTCTGCTTTTTTCGCTAGATGCACCATGTGGCTGCCTAACGTTAAACATAATTCCGTTAAATCTTCTGGCCCATGGCCGTTTAACGTATCAATCGCTTCTTTTACTTCTAATGCATTCCCTACCGCAAATCCAAGTGGCTGATTCATATCAGAAATAACACCAATCGTTTGACGGCCTGCGCCATTACCGATGCCAACCATCGCTTTTGCGAGTGCTCTTGCATCCTCTAAGTTTTCCATAAAGGCACCTGAACCGGTTTTAACATCTAACACAATCGCATCTGCGCCTGAGGCAATCTTTTTACTCATAATAGAGCTGGCGATCAGTGGAATTGAATTAACGGTTGCCGTTACATCACGCAAGGCGTACAATTTTTTATCCGCGGGTGTTAAGTTACCACTTTGACCAACGACCGCGACTTTGTTTTTATTCACGAGATCATTAAAGGTTTTTCCATCGAGTTCCACTTGGAATCCTTTGATTGATTCTAATTTATCAATCGTACCTCCCGTATGACCAAGGCCTCGGCCAGACATTTTTGCGACCGGCACACCCACACTTGCGACAAGTGGGGCAAGAATTAATGTCGTTGTATCACCCACACCGCCCGTTGAGTGTTTATCAACTTTAATGCCATCGATGCCTGATAAATCAACCGTATCGCCACTATTGACCATCGCCATCGTTAAGTTGACCCGTTCTTCAGTTGTCATATCCTGAAAATATAAAGCCATCGCCATCGCTGACATTTGATAATCCGGGATCTCACCTTTGGTATAACCTTCAATCATAAAGTCAATTTCTTCTTTCGTTAACGTTTCTCCATCACGTTTTTTCGCGATTAAATCTACCATCCGCATTGTTTCATCCATCCTTTCATAATCAATCTATTTTTATTTTTCGTTCTATTTTAAGCGTACCAAGAGAGTGGTCAGACCACATTAAAGGTATACCCTGATTTCAGTCTGTTTTATCCTGAAATATTTGATATCCCTTAAGGTGATCGCTATTTTATCTGTTTATATTGATATCAACCCTTCGATAGGACGTCCAACCTTTAAATAAGATTTGAAATCCCTTACATACGTCCTACCTCTTCATTATATTAGTAAGACGTCCTACAAGTCAATGGTTACGTGTAAACTTCTAAAAAAATTATACTCTCTTTCTATTGCTTACTGAAATCTTGCATGTACCTCTGTGATTTAGCGCATTCCGTTGACTAAAAATATGGCTTTTTTGACATATCAGTCGGCATTATCTCGAATCCGAGGCTTTTTTCTTGCATGTCACTCGCAAAAGGCTTACATTGAAAATAATCGTTACATTTACAAGGAGTGACACTGTTATGGAGAAATTTCGAATAGATCCTAGCCAAGGGTTAGAGTTTGGCATTTATACATTAGGCGATCATTTAATGAACCCCGAAACTGGTACTCGGCTATCGGCAAAAGAAAGATTAAATCAAATCATTGAACTTGCCAAGTTAGCGGACGAGGCTGGTCTTGATTTCTTTAGTGTCGGAGAAAGTCACCAAGACTTTTTTGTGACACAAGCCCATACCGTTGTCTTATCAGCTATCGCCCAAGCAACTAAGCGGATTAAAATTGGATCATCCGCTTCGATTCTATCAACCTCAGACCCTGTCCGGGTATATGAAGATTTTGCGACGATTGACTTGTTATCAGACAGCCGGGCGGAAATCATTGCCGGGCGTGCTTCACGTGTCGGACTATTTGATTTACTCGGCTATGACCTAAACGACTATGAGGGATTATTTGAAGAAAAATTTGCCTTACTCAATCAGATTAATCAAGAAGCGTATGTGACGTGGAAAGGTAACTACCGGAAAGCGTTAGAACATGCGCATGTTTTGCCACGTGCTGAGGCACCGTTACCAATCTGGCGAGCGGTTGGTGGTACCCGTAGTAGTGCGATTAAAGCGGGACGTATGGGGGTACCGATGCATTTAGCGATGCTTGGTGGACCAGTATCAACATTTAAGTCAGTGATTGATGCCTACCGAGAGGCTCTCGACCAAAGTGGCTTTCACTCGCAGCACTTTCCTATTGGAACCGCTGGTTTCTTTCATGTGGCTGAAACGACCCAACAAGCTCAAAAAGACATGTATCCTTATATTAATGAAGGAATGAAACGGACAAACGGACAAGGGTTTCCAAAACAAGCCTTTGCGCTAGGCAAAGATAAACATAACGTCATGAACATCGGCAGTGTCGAGGAAGTTACGGAAAAAATTCTTTATCAACATGACGTCTTCAAGCACCAGCGTTACATTGGTCAAATGGACTTTGGTGGTGTACCGTTTAAACAATTGATGAAAAATATTGAGTACCTCGGGGAAAAAATATTACCGAAAGTTAAAAAATACACGAAGGAGGAGGCATAATATGCATGTCGTTATCCTATCCGGCTCAACCGTCGGTTCCAAAACTAAGACAGCCATGCTTGCGGTTGAAAAAGCGTTCCAGCAGCACGAAGCATTAACCGTAGACATGATTGATTTAAAAGATTATGACCTTGTCTTTAGTGACGGTCGCCATTATCTTGACTATACTGGTGATACGAAAATAGTCACAGAAAAAATTATGCAGGCAGATATCTTAATGATTGGTACCCCCATTTTTCAAGCTTCAATCCCTGGTACGCTTAAAAACGTCTTTGACTTACTACCAACTAAAGCGTTAGAGAAAAAGGTTGTTGGGCTTGTTGTGACCGCTGGTTCGGCAAAGCATTACCTCGTGATCGAACAACAATTAAAACCGATCTTAAGTTATATGAAAGCTGTCGTCTCAAGTGCTTATGTCTTCATCGAAGAACAAGACTTTCATCTGAAAGCGATTGTCAATGATGATGTTCACTTTAGAATACAAACACTCGTAGAAGATACTTTACTACTGAAAGAAGCGTATGATGGGGTATGGCAGAAAAAAGAGGATCAATACGACTTTTAATAACCTATCACAAACGCTAATAGGCGTAAAACATAAATGTTTTACGCCTTCTCTTATGATTGAGGGAGGACCATCCTCTGATGTCCAACCAGTATAGTGCTATTAAACCATCCGCTTTCTAAAGACGTTAAAACTTACTTGGTCTGACCGGAAGAAATTCAGTGAATATAATATCGGATGATCGTCTAAATCGTAGTGAATTTGTTTTAACACAAGTAGAGGTACATCACGGTCACAGCCTAACATTTTCGATATTTCTTGATGATAAGCAATCGTGTTAATATCTGCTTTCGCATAACTGATCGTAATACCAGCATCTCGCTGTAAGGCCTCAAATATTGATTCACCTTTAATCTCAAAATCATTTGATAGTTTTCGTTCTGGCATTTTATCAATGCAGTAAACAAGTGGTTCACCGTCTGCTTTACGTAACCGCTTTACTAAATAGACGCGTTCATCTTCTTTAAGTTCTAACTCTTCACGGTCATCACTATGTGGTTCGGCATAACCAGTTAATAGCCACTCTGTGCTTGGCTCTTTTCCTTCTCGTTTAATCATATCAGTAATGCTAAACAACTCTTCTAGTCCGCCTCTAAATTGCGGTTTGCGATTGACAAACGTGCCGACACCATGCTTTCTTAAAATGATATTTTCCTCTTCTAATATACGTAACGCTTCTCTTAACGTATTGCGAGACACACGTAATTGTTTTGAAAATTCCATTTCAGAAGGCAATCTTTCTCCTGGTTCTAGTTCACCACTTTGTATTTTTTCTTTAATCTGTTCAATCACGAGAAGATAGCGCGGGGTTTGGTAATTATACTCCATAAAAGTGCCTCCTTTTCTTTCGATTGGTTATTCGTTTATTGATGGCGCTTTCACGACATCACCACTATCATTATAGCACGAACTTACATCCAACTGAACAACAGATTTTATGACTTAGTGAATTATTTTAATTATTTTTCATCCTAACACCAAGAGAAAATCAATCGGAAGGCTGATTGACTTTGCCTGTTTCCAGTCTTACTATTAAATGAAAGACACTGATTTAGAAACATATAGGAAATGAGGCGTTAGAGAATGAAAAAATATATCATGATCATTTTAGCTTTTGGTCTATTGTTGACGGCTTGTAATAACGATGACACTGAGCCTGTTGATGATTCAGATGCGACAGAACAAGACACATCAACCACAACAGAAGTACCTGAGGACGATGCATCCGGTAATGGAGATTCAGATGTCAGTGATGAAACAGATGAAGAAACAAATCAAGCAGATGACCCAGCAAATGACACCAACGAAACGAATGATGACTTAGATCAAAACGATACAACAGACGATGTCGAGACGTCAACAGACACTGAAACAAGCGAATCAGGGGGACGATATAGTTCAGATGATGCGATCCGCCTAGTTAAAGACTACTTAGAAGCAGAAGGCCTTTCTACGGACATGAACTACCTCTATGACGGGAAAGACGATAACGGCCATTACCGCATCCAAGTGTTTGAGGTTACCGATCTTGGAGACGGCGAAACACATACAGCTACCCTCAATTGGTTTTTTGTTGACCCTGAAACTGGTGACATCACTAAATTATTTGATTTATAACAACTTTAAAACAAGCCCATAGCGATCACTATGGGCTTGTTTTGTTACCTATCTTCCTTCTCTTTGTTTGCCTTCTTGTAGTTATAGATGAGTTCGATCACAGTCGCAACACTTATTACCAATCCATATCCCGTTCGAATGACTATTGGGAGATAATCGAGTAGTAGTATGACGATTATGGACACAATGATAAGTGGCAATGTCCATAGATTGCGTTTAAACCGCCGACGATAACTTAAGCGATAATACGGTAAAACAAAGCCGCGATCTTTTTTCTTGCGGTGACGATAAAATAACCAAAACAACAAGTTGACAACAAGGGCAAGGATAATCGGAATGAAAAATGAGACAGAGTCAAACGGCATATCGACACTCCTATCTACTTATATGCCTTTACTATAACATTATTGGTAAAAAATACAACCAGCAGATGGCGCTTATCACCCTACTACTGGTTGCGATTCATTAATATAAGGTCACATCTGTTTTAGTCATAGTTGTTTCATTGACGATGACTAAGGTCGCATAATCAAACTCTGTTGCTATAATGGCTAACGCTTCAATAAAAACAGCCTCATCCGCTTCAGCTGTTACGGTCACGGCTACCTTGTTTCCACTCTCTTCTACAGCTAATAGCTCAACACCATTAAAAATACTACTATAGCCTTCTGGCGCTTCAAAGGAACGTGTTTTATTTAGCGTTTCTTCAAACGTGTCTAATTGAAGCGGAACCATCTCGCGAATAGGCCGGTAAGCAGGTGGCGTCACATTTTCTAAAAGACTGTCATCTGTCACTTGTACAATACCCGTCACGTCTAATGCTTCTACTGGAAAATCCTCAATAAAGCCCACTTGACCATACTCTACACCCGCTTCATCATCAACGATAAAGTTAAAGGTGTCAATGTTGTAGAAAGCCCCGATTTGATTAAACATTTGATCAAGAATCATATGTTCAGCCGAAGCAAGTGACACAAACGGTTGTGGCCCGTCGAAGTGAAGCGTTGCCACGCTTCCTTCAATCTCAACCGTCTGAAGCTGACTAAATGCTTCACTTGTCGTTTGATCACTCATTTGTAAGCTCATCATTAGTGCATCATTTGGTTCTAATGCTTCAGGAGATGTCTCCATATGAATAAACATCATCTCGTCATTTTCATCAAATACGTGCGTCACAACTGGGAATACTGTCTCATAACTGACCGCTTGATAGCCACCTTCATCTTCTAAATCATCATCAGGTTCTCTATCAGTGTCATCCTCTGGTTCTTCATCTGTTGGTTGTTCCGTATCTGTATCAGATGGTGTGTCTGAGTCAGTAGGCTCCTCTGACGTATTACACGCAACAACCGTGAGTAAAACAATGAGTAATAAAGCTAATAGTTTTTTCATTGTCGTGTCCCCCTTTTCATTTCACAACGCTCTACTTATACTGTTCCCTTTTTAACCTTGTTATACACTGGTCTATTGATGCATTTTTTGTTTAAGACCTACCACCTAAAGGGAATAGATGTAACGACTTAGAATAATAGAAAGGATTGTGACAACATGACCAAGACGAAGCTGTTTCGTTTCCTTGTATATACGTTACTTATTCTTGCGATTTTGTATTTTCTATCATTGATTGATTTCATTCTTCAACCGATTGGCACGGTGATCACATCGATTGCGCTACCGATTATTGGCGCAGGCTTTCTATTCTATGTAACCGAACCACTCATTCGGTTGTTTGAACGCTTCAATATTAAGCGCATTTTTGCGGTGATACTCGTCTTTATTATCATCATACTGGTGATGGCTTTTAGTGTGTACTTCCTCATTCCAATGGTTCAAGACCAGTTAACCCGGTTATCGGATAATGCACCTGCTTTTCGCTCATGGCTTGAAGAAGCGCTCGCATGGGCCGAAACAAACCAGCAATACATCCCTGATGAATTTAACACTTCCGTTGATGATATCATTGACCAACTAAGTGGCTACGCCCAACAAGCTATTGGCTCGATATTTAATGCGATTGGGGCAATTTTTAACTTTGTCGTGTCGTTTGTGCTTATTCCTTTTTTCTTATTCTTTATGTTGAAGGACTCAAAGAAATTCGTCCCGTTTGTGACACAATTCTTTAGTCCAAAGAAAAAAGACAGTTTAGAGCGTTTATTTGCTTCAATCAATGATTCATTAGGCTCATTCATTCAAGGGCAAATGATCATTAGTTTCAGTGTCGGAACGATGTTACTGATTGGTTACTTAATCGTTGGGCTTGACTATGCGCTGATCTTAGCAATTTTTGCTTTGTTTATGAATGTGATGCCTTATCTTGGTCCTTGGCTTTCCGCCATTCCTGCCGTTCTGATTGGCTTTTTCCAAGATCCGATGACAGGCGTTTGGACAGCTATTGTGATGATTGTTGTACAACAAATTGAAGGCAACCTAATTGAACCAAATGTCATGGGTAAAGTATTAAATGTCCATCCCCTTACTGTCGTTGTCATTATGATTGCTGCTGGTGCGACGATTGGTTTTATCGGCTTTATCCTAGCCGTCCCGATGTACGCTGTTACAAAAGCCACTGTCACACACTTTTATCATGAGTATCTGAATCATAAAAAGGCATCAGAACAATACTTAATTTAAAAAACGACCGACCTTGAGATTATTGTTTCAAGGTCGGTCGTTTTTTTATGGTTTTACTTTCATTAAACGCATACTATTTAGTGAGACGAGTAAAGTCGCACCAATGTCTGACACAATCGCAATCCACAGCGTTAACTAGCCTGGAATGACGAGCAGTAATGCTACGAGCTTGATCAAGAGAGAGAACGTTACATTTGCTTTAATAATCCGTAATGACTGTCTACTTAACTTCACCGCAAAAGGTAGCAAGGTTAAATCATCAGCCATTAATGCCATATCTGCCGTCTCAAGGGCTGTGTCTGTCCCTTTAGCTCCCATCGCAATACCGACACTCGCCATCGCCATTGCGGGTGCGTCATTGACACCATCACCGACCATAGCAACGTTCGTATACGTTGTTGTTAAGTCCTCAATGACCGTTAGCTTATCTTCAGGTAACAGTTCCGATTGGACATCATCAATGCCTAGTCTGTTGCCAATATCTAAAGCTGCCCGGTGATTATCCCCTGTTAACATCACCGTTTTCTTCACGCCTAAATCATGAAGCTGACGTAACGCCTCACGAGCGCTCTCATGCACCTCATCAGCAATGGCCATATAGGCAAGAATTAGATTATCTTTTGTCACAACAACGACGGTTTGCCCCTTACTTTCTAACATTTCGATCTGTTCACTGATGGATGAGGACAGCTCAGACATTAATCTTTTTGGACTTTCAACGGTGTACGTGACACCTTCGCTCTCACCTTTTATCCCGCGACCAGGTAAAGCCGTAATGGCTTTAAGCGGTAAAGCGGTGGTTGTGTCGATATGATTCTCAGCTTTAATCGTCAAGGCTTTTGCGAGTGGGTGGGTCGTATCCTTTTCTAAGCTATAAACGATACGATAAACATCTGTTTCATCCACCCCATTCATCATCACGACATTTGTTACAAACGGCTCACCTTTGGTTAACGTACCCGTTTTATCAAAGGCAATCGCATTTATCCGGCCTAATGTTTCTAAGTGTATGCCACCTTTAATCAAGACACCACGCTTAGCTGCATTTCCAATCGCTGACACAATAGAAATTGGCGTTGAAACGACAAGCGCACAAGGACAACCAACAATTAAGATCGCTAACCCTTGATAGAACCAGGTCGAGACATCTTGATTAAATATGAGCGGTGGGAGTACCATGACAAGGACACTGATTAACATAATAATCGGGGTGTACACCTTGGCAAAGGCATCAATAAAGCGCTCAGCTGGTGCTTTTTCAGCTTGCGCTTCTTCAACTAAATGAATAATTTTTTGTAACGTTGTATCTTCAACCCGCTTGGTTACTTCAACAAATAATAACGCATCGGTATTGAGCGTACCGGCATACACATCATCACCAGGTACTTTTTCTTCTGGCATACTTTCACCCGTAATGGCCGATTGATTAATGAGTGAAGTCCCTTCAATCACAACCCCGTCCATCGCTAGTTTTTCACCAGGTTTCACGACCATCACGTCACCGATTTGTATGTCATCAACCGCTACCATCTCATCACCTGAGGGCCGTCTAATTTGGGCCTGGGTTGGTGCCATATCGACAAGTGAAGCAATCGACTGTCGTGCCTGGTCCATTGAATAGCTTTCGAGTAATTCACTTACTCTAAATAACATCACGACAATCCCAACTTCTAACCACTCACCAATGAGGACACCACCAAAAACAGCCACTGTCATAAGCGTCCGCATATCGAACGTCAGGCGCGTTAAGTTCTTTAATCCACTTTTAAACAGTTGATAACCTAACACAAGACTTGAGATGAGAATAAGCAGCGCTGTCATGGGGTGACTTTGACCACTGATCACACTTGAAACAATGCCTAATACTAAAAAGACTAAACCAAAACATTCTGTTTCATACTGCTTGTACCATGGTAAAACTTCTTTTACTTCTGTCGCTGTCTTCGTTTTTTTCATACCATTTGCCGATAGTTTTAACCCTTCAAATGCGCCTGCTTTTTCAAGAGCCGCGATCGAAACATCACCGCTAACCGTAATCTTTGAGGCGCCAAAATTAACTTTGGCATCAGTGACACCTGGTAACTCTTTCACATTGTTTTCAAAGGTCTTCGCACAATTTGCACATGAAAAACCTTTGACTCGGTAAGTCTCTGTCTCTTGTTCAATTGTTGTCACGTCGCTTCACCTCTTTCTGGTGGACTAAGCCAATCGTGATCAACGTCTTCACATGATCATCATCTAATTGATAATACACTTGCTTACCTTCTTTGTAACTTTTCGCAAGACCGAGCTTTTTTAAGTGCCGTAAATGGTGAGACGCTGTCGCTGTCGATGCCCCGATAATATGTGCCACATCACAGACACACAGTTTATCCTCTTGTGTTAAAGCATAAGCAATCTTTAACCTTGTCTCATCACATAACGCTTTAAACATCTCACTCACCGCTAAAATATTTTCACTCTCAACCATTTCCTTCACTCGATAGACTTTATCTTCATTAAAAACCGCCACATCACATGTTTCTTGTATCTGTTTTGTCATTTTAGCACCCCTTCATTCAAACGAACATTTGATTAACTTCATTTTAATCTCCGTTTGAATGATTGTCAATCCCCCACAATATATGCACATAAATTTTTACATCAGATTAAATGGTTAACCCATTACTCTTAAAACTGCACTGTTTTTTTCTGATGT
>ERZ1673961.559-NODE-559-length-13976-cov-5.419797_pt1 | contig 13976 bp, 12 predicted proteins | sample MGYA00580189_ERZ1673961 | MGnify/ENA primary metagenome ERZ1673961 (study PRJEB41334, sample SAMN05608105) | rock metagenome | biome: terrestrial subsurface; feature: shale formation; material: shale | place: USA: Pennsylvania ... | reverse complement strand
AAGCGATAAACGTGATGATACGGACGAAAAGAGCAATGTACTTCATGGTTTTCATCTCTAATAATTCAACGAATGGCTGTTATTATTCATGTGAAATAAAAATAACAGCCATTGGGGGATACTTTATATTTTAGAATTTCACAATGAAGTTAAAACATTTTCAAATTCACTATCTTGCACTGAGACTTTCGATTCAATACGTCCACTTTTATCCATTAAAATAATGGTTGGGATTTGGTTCACGCCAAATACTTCAAATAATTTTCCATCACCGTCAAATACAATCGGCAAACTGGTTCCATAACTCTTTTTATATTCGTGCAGTTCAGCCACAGAGGACCAAACATTGGTGGATATTGAAACCCACTTTATATTGTTTGATTTGGATTTATCCTCTAGCAGTTCGCGGACCTGAGTACACGCCTTTGACGAGTCCGGTGCTGTCTCTTCCAAATACCATTCGCACCAAGGGCCAAAAAAGACCAACCCGATATTGGCGCTATTGTCCTCGCCAAACTTCAACTCGATGCTGTTGTCATTAATCGTGGTGAACGCTAAATTTTTTAGCGTGTCGCCAACTTGATACGTATGCGCATCCGGTGCTGACGAGTTAGCTATGGTCACCTTGTCAACGGTGGGTTGGTGAATGACACGCTCAAGTTGGTTGTGAAAATTTTCGTCATCGACATGACCAAAGTAAGAAAATCGGCCTTGTTTATCAATCAACACATGTTGCGGTGTCACTCTCAGTTTAAAGGCTCGAGCGAGAGTTCCGTCATCAATCACCGTCGGCATCGTCAGCCCCATTTTTTTCAAAAACGGTTTCACCGACTGCAGGTTGTCATTAATGCCTGTATTGACCGATATCACTTCGATTTGATCGTGATATTGCTTGTATATGGCTTCAAACCCGGGCATTTGCTCACGGCAAGGGATGCACCATGTCGCCCAGAATTTGATATAGACCGGTTTCTTGCCATACACCTCGCTCAAGTCGATCGTACTGCCGTCAATGGTGGTAATTTTCATATCAGGCGCCGGTTTACCGACCAAAAGTTCGCCCGCCGACTGAGCTCGACGCTGACCGTCAGCGGCGTAATCAATCTCTTCCGCGTGAGCTTGCTGATAGAAAGACACGAGGCTTAATATCACCGTAACAAAGAGGTTTAAATATTTTTTGTACATAGGCTTCATAGTGAGCATCCTATTTGAAGTAACTTTAAAGATTTAAGTAGGAAAATTTATAATGATTGGATTTTGATGACGTGTTCTTCTAGATGCGATAATAGTTTTTGACGAATGAATTCAATATTATTTTCGATAACCTCATGAGAAGAAACGGTACTTTCAATTGCAAAGAAACTGACACTTTTGATGCCAATCGTGCTGAGTACTTCTTTCATATACGGTGTGAAAAAATCAGGTTGATATGCATTATTTCCTGAAAATCTCCCACCGGAAGAAATAAGCACATATACCGGTTTATCGTCTAATAATCCCAGTTTCCCGGTTGGCGTAATGGCGAACGTCTTTTGAGCGCGCACTACATGATCCACCCAGCTTTTTAACCCGGAAGGCAGCGAGAAGTTATGCATCGGAGACGCCACGATCACCAAGTCAGCTTCGATTAAATCGTCAATCAATCGATTCGACACAGCCAGGCTGCCCGTCGACTCATCGTGCTGCTGTTCAATGCTCGCCACGGAGATCGAATATTCGCTATCCACCTGCGCCAGTCGCGTCACGTTTTCTTCCGTCACGCTTACAGGCGTCAGTGTCGACACACGCTGAAGCAATGCTTGTGTGAGGGCATACGTCGAAGATGTTTGTTGCCTCGGGCTACTGTTAATCAATAGTATTTTCATATTGTCTCCAAAACTTCGATAGTCATGCCGTATTGGTAGTGATGTTACAAGCTAATATGGCTTACAATAAGAGCCATAAGTTTAAGATTTTTATGGACCATAATTGGACATGCAAAAAGGCCAGAACAAACTGTTTGCCTATAAACTGGTTTACAAGCGGATTCACAGCGCGATTTTAGAAGGCGTACTCAAACCCGGAGAGCGAATCCCATCGGCACGTGCTCTCGCCAAAGAGATGGGACTATCCCGTGGCAGCGTGGAAGAAGGCTACGCCCTTCTGAAATCCGAAGGTTTTATCGAAGCCAACGGGCAAGCGGGAACACGAGTCAGCCAAAGCGTTATCGAACAACCGAGGCCTTCTTTAAGCGAAGTGACAGTGCGTCAGCCCGGCTTTTCTGCCGACCTGCAAACAACGGATATCCTCCCTTTTCAGCTTGGCATTCCTGCTCTGGATGCTTTCCCTTTTAAGAGCTGGGCGCGCATGGCCGCAAGAAATGCGCGTCATACCGCGATAGAGAATCTGACGTATCCTTCTGTGTATGGTTTGCCAGAACTGAGACTCGCGATTGCCCAATATTTGAACGTGTATCGCGGTGTGCAATGTCAACCGACGCAGGTTTTTATTACGTCCGGCTATGTGAACTCATTAAAGTGGATCACGAAGGCCTTGCTTTCTGTCGATGACAAAGTAGGGGTTGAAGACCCGGGTTATCCGCTCACCAAGTTGATATTGGAAAATGAGCGCCTGACGCCCGTGTTTGTGCCCGTCGATGACAGCGGCGTCACCATTCCTCAAGATCGTGGCATCAAAGCTCTCGTTATCACGCCAGCACACCAAAGCCCAACGTGCGTCTCGCTGTCACTGCAACGACGCCAGATGTTATTGGATTGGGCAATCACCCAAGACAGCTGGATCATTGAAGACGACTACGACGGCGAATACCGCCACACCGGCCTGCCGCTGCCCGCATTAAAGAGTTTAGATAGCCAAGACCGGGTCATTTACTCGGGGACATTCAGTAAAGTGTTATTCCCTAACCTCAGAACGGCCTATATTGTAGTTCCGCAAAACTTGGTGGACCGCTTTGAACAACTCTCCGATTTGTATGCTGGCAATGTCGCTGGTTTGACCCAACTCTGCATTGCCAACTTCATGCAAGAAGGGCACTTCAGTCGTCATATCCAACGGATGCGCAAGTTGTATCGTAAGCGTAGAGAGTTCACGGCCAGATTATTTGCTCAATATCTGGGGGATAAAGTTTTCATTGAGCCTCAACCCGGCGGCATGCACATGATATTGAGATTCAACGATTCCAGCTGCGATGACGTCGAGATAGCCAAGACACTGTTGCGTGATGGGCTCTATTCTCAGGCGCTGTCGCAGTGGTCTTCGACGCCAATTCATCCCGGCTTGATCCTCGGCTTCACCAACATCAAAACAGAAGAGGAATGCACCGCGCTTATATTCAGACTCAAAGCGCTGCTTTAGCCTTCCCCATCTATCTCAGTTTATCGAATATAAACCAGACAAAACGCGTACACGGCGTTTTGTCTGTGTGATTTACCGTGTAATAACGTGACTTATACCCAAGGGGCAAGCGGATCGGCCTGTTCCATGATCAAGTCCAGTTCTGCTTTTGGCGGATAAATGAGTTCATTGGTGATGGCGATTTTAATTTTTTTTGCGTCTTCTTTGACGGATTTGACTTTCTGTTCCCAGCCTTCAGTAAACACCGCACCCCATGAACCGAGGTCCAAACAAGTCACATAGTTTTCTTGTTTGTAAGGCAAGTAATCACAATCGAGTAAGCTCGCGGCAACATTATGTCCGGCGAATTTACCCATTAATATTGCATGTTGACAGCTCATCAATGCATGATTGCCTTTGTCATCCGTTGCAGCATAAGCCACATCACCAGTGGCGAAGATGTTCGGCTGATCGATCACTTTCAACGATGACTCAACATGCAGCCTGCCCTGCGGGCCTTGCTGTTTCTCGAACACGTTCGTTAAATCATTCGCTTTGACGCCAGCGGTCCAGATGACGGTCTTGGATTGAATCTCTTCGCCAGAACAGAGTCGTAAGCCGTGTGCGGTGATTTCTTCAATCTGTGCATTCAGCATCCATTCAATCTCCAGATCGTCTGTCGCTTGCTTGATGACATCTTGTAACTCTTGACTGTAATTGGTACCAATCTGGCCATTGCGTTCCACGATGATGACTCGAACTGGCTCACTCACCCCCAGCAGAGCTTTCAGTCTGGCAGGCAGTTCCGTCGCGATTTCAATCCCGGTGAATCCCCCGCCACAAACCACAACGGTATTGCGAGCCTGAGAAGACGGCTGGTTTGCCAGGCCGTTGATGTGCTGTTCCAAAACCGCGGCGCTGTCGATTTGGTCAAGGTCAAACGCATATTCTGCAATGCCTCTCACCATATCTCGGCGTAGATTTGACCCAGTCGCTAACACAAGCCTGTCGTAGTGCTTGGTAATCGAGCGCTGATTTTCATCAACATAAACCACTTGTTGAGTGTCCGATTCAATGTTGGTGACCTGTCCAACAACGAATTTCACGCCCATCGTCTCAAACACCGGCATCAACGGAGAAACCAGTGTCTGTACTTTTGATTCATAAAAGCGCGGGCGAACACGCAGCTCTGCAACAGGTGCGATGACCGTCACACTGACATCTTCCGCTTGCTTCAACTTTGCCAAACGCGCAGCACTGATCGCTGCCCACATGCCCGCAAAACCGGCACCAATAATCACTATTTCTTTACTCATGTGAGATTCCTCGTTCACTTCTGACTCATCATTTCGGCGCAGCATACAAGAAAAAATAAACTGCGACAACATTAGTCGCAGTTTATTTTTTTGCTAGATTTCTTTATGCTTGTCGCAAGAGAGTGATTTACACTGCCAAGTCATTAGAATCAGAGGTTAACTCATGGCTTTTTACAGCTCAGGCGTTGAGTATGGGATTCACTGTTTGGTGAATATGGTTGATGAAGACGGCGAACCAAGAGAAATGTCCGTTCGCGAAGCGGCGAACTTACAAGGCGTCCCGTATGATTATTTGGGCAAAATCTTTACTAAGTTCTCAAAAGCGGGGTTAGTCGAGAGTTCTGAAGGTCGCACAGGCGGTTATAAGCTCGCCAAGTCGCCAGCGGAGATCAGTGTGCTTGATATCGCGATTGCGATTGATGGTGAAAAGTCTATTTTCGACTGTAAAGAAATTCGCCAACGGATGAACATCTTCACGGATGATGTTCCTCAATGGGCATGCGAAGGGATGTGCGGAATTCACGCGGTCATGAGAAAAGCTCAAAACCAGATGCAGAAAGTCTTGGCTGAACAATCCATTTTAATGCTTTCAAAACAAATGTATGTGAAAGCGCACGCTACCTATGCCGTAGAGATAAAAGACTGGATTGGTGCGAATAGAAGTCCGGAGAATAAGGCGTAGGAAGCTTCTCTCTCCTATAGGCTTCAGAGAGATCAAAGCATCGAGAAAGACCGGAACACATCATCTTTTATTGGCCAATCTACCGATTTAACTATTATTAGATTGGCAAAACTAAACTCCGGCTGCACTTCTAATCAAGAAACTCTTCTCGCTTTCAGTAGCGTGGCCGCATTAAACATCGCATCTTTGGTACTGACATCCAGCACTTTGATCTTCCTGAAGCGTTCCGGTTCTTTAATCGCCACATCATGAGCAAAAATAACAAACCGTGCGTTGTCGATGTCTTTACTTGTAATTCGATTGATAACCCCGTTTGCGCCTTGTGTTTCTACCTTGATTTTTATACCAAGAGCACACGCCGCTTTCTCTAGCGATTTAGCGGCCAGAAACGTATGTGCCACACCAGAAGGACAAGAGGTCACGGCCAAAATGTCTGCTTCCCCCTCACCCACAACAGAACCATAACCTTGAGAATGGCGAGCATAGAGGTCGTCTTCAGTGACGGCTTTTTTGAGCGCAATGACAATCAACGCCGTAGTCATCGAACCTACAATTGTCCCGACGATATAGCCGATTTTTCCATCGACCACGGGGAGGACAATCCAGCCCCCCCACGGAGCATGGTTCATGACATGAAACATAAAACCAATCACATTACCAACAATGCCCCCAGCCACAATAGCGGGCAGCACGCGAGCGGGATCACTGGTCGCAAAGGGGATAGCGCCTTCACTAATACCAATCATCCCCATAATGCCAGCAGCTTTACCTGCTTCACGTTCATCCCTTTTAAATTTACCTGGTGCCAAGAACGTCGCCAGCGCCATCCCCAAAGGAGGCGTGCATATCGCGATGCCAACACCGCCCATTAGCCATGGTTGCGTATTCACCTGAGTTTGCGCAAACAAAGTCGCCACTTTATTGATCGGTCCACCCATATCAAAAGCTGTCATTGCACCGAGCACCGTACCGAGCAGCACTTTTCCGGACCCCGCCATCCCCGTCAGTACTTCGTTCATCGTTGTCATCGCACTGGCAATGGGAGTACCAATTAGCCACATCACTGCGCCGCAGGTGATAAACGTGCCAATCAGCGGATAAATAAATATCGAACCCAATGAACTCATACTATCTGGCAAATGAATTTTCTTTAAAAGCCACACCACAAATCCGGCAAAGAAGCCGACTACAATCGCCCCGAGGAAACCGGTATTGTAATGACTGACCGCGATCCATGAGCCGATCATGCCCGGGGCAAGCCCTGGTTTATCCGCAATCGAATATGCGATATATCCGCCAAGGACAGTTGTAAACAACGTGAGGCCCGCTATCCCCATTTGAGCGATGTCGGCAAGAATGCCTTTTTCCGGAACACCGCCATGACCAGAGAGCATCACCGATAACGACAACAGTACTCCACCCGCAACAATAAACGGGATCATATGAGAAGTGCCAAACAGCAGATGCTCTTTAATGCGCCCGAGCTTTCTCGCCCAAGGGCTGAGAGGCAACGACGCGAACTCTGCTGATGCCGAAGGAAATGGATTGGATTGAGTTTGAATATCGGTCAGCATCTCAAGCGCGTCTTCTCGCGATTGTGCCGCTTTGAGCCTTTCAACAAAGCCATCTTCGATGATTTTTGTAGAAATTTGTGCAAGAACTTCAATATGTTGATTGTCATCCCCATCGGGTGACGCCAGCATGAAAAAGACATCAGACAGTTCGCCATCCTCTGCACCATAGTCAATGCCGCGGCGGCTTATCCCAACGGCAACCGCAGGTTTCGACACTGCATCGCTTTTAGCGTGTGGAATGGCAATGCCGTCATCGAATCCGGTGTTACCTATCTCTTCTCGCTTCCAGATATCCGCTAAGAACTGACTTGGGCTGTTGAGCTTGCCCGCAGAATCTAACATTGTGGTCAGTTCTACGAGCGCTTCGTCTTTGGTTTGAGCTTTCAAATCCAGGCATATCGTATCCAGCTCAATCAGGTTTGTGATGTCCATTGTTTTACCTTCCAATATTCACGCTGGAATATATACCCAAGTGAGTGTGAGATACAGAATCCCAGACTCGAATGCATTCCTTCTTGTTCTCGGTGAGCATAGATTAGCCAGTGACTACCCTGTGAGATATAGGACTAAAAGTGCATTAACTGGATTAATGTAACATGAGATTTAAACTGTGATAGAGCTCTTGCGTTAATTCGAACTGGGTTAGATTCAACTGACGACCACTGTGCTAGTATCCACAAAAAAATAAAGTGGATAGAGAATGAGAATCGTAGCGGTGACCGCGTGCCCTACAGGCATCGCGCACACTTATATGGCGGCAGATGCATTGATGAAAGCTGCGCCAAAATATAACGTACAGATAAAAGTCGAAACGCAAGGTGCAATGGGGATTGAAAATCAACTCACACCTCATGATATTGCTCACGCCGATCGCGTGCTAATTGTGTCTGATATTGAAATAGAACAACCAGCGCGATTTGAAGGTACGGATAAAATTCAAATCTCAATTGAAGATGTATTGCTGAATGTCGACAAAGTGTTTCTCGTCCACTGTCGCAACTGAATTCACAGATGAACGAATACCAAATCACTTTTTTTGTCGAAGACGCTAACGCGAGTGCTCATGTAGCCCAGCCGTTAAATCGTGTCGCAAAGAAGTTCAAAAGCACCTTACACATCATAAACATAACGCAAAATCGCATTGCTGAGCTGACGAAATCCGTTGCGATTTTTCAGGTAGGGTTACGACAAGGCGATCTATGCCAAATCACCGCCATCGGTATTGATGCAGAGCTGGCATGTTTTGTTATTAAAGACATTATCGCCGAGCGCTTTACTGTCGTCGGCTCCCATATCAACTATGAGTTTTCTGGCCAGTTAGCACAACGATTGCCACAAATATGCCCGCCTTGTGAAATCAAATGGCACTACGCCAAAGCACATACTAACCTCACCAAATTTGAATGCTTAAAAGGGCTCGCCCAGCTGATTCATCCTATTTATCCGGACGAGTTGATTCTGGCTTTCATCAAAAGAGAAGAGCGCTCCTCTACATGCGTCGCACCGGGAATCGCACTGCCCCACGTAATGTTTCCCGGCATTGAGCACATATCTATTGCCGTCATTGCCAACGAAAAGTCGATGGATTGGGAATCCAAAATGGGAGAGGTTCACCTCGTTATAGCACTGGTGATGCCTGAAAAACCAACGCGCGAACAGCTCATCGCCGCAACCAACCTAACCCGAAACCTACTGACAGACCAAATGGCAGAACGGCTGTTGTTAACCAAAAGCAGTATCGACTTACAGGCGCTGCTGATGTACGCCATGTCAAGACTGCTTGGCTAGCAGGCAGGAAAAGCTAATTGGGTTAAATTGAACCACGATACTCTGTTGGCGTTCTGCCAGTGCGGGTTTTAAATACGCGGCAGAAGTAGTTCACATCTTTAAAACCACACCGTACTGATACGTCGTTGAGTTTGAATTTGTACTTCTTCAACATGAACTTGGCGCGATCCACTCTTACCCACGTAATGTAATCTGCCAAAGTCATATGCCCTTGCTGGCGGAAAAGACGAGATAAATGGTTAGATGAAATGCTGAACCGAGACGCAATGCTGTCCCGCGTAATTGGCCGATGGAAATTCTCCTGAATGTAGATACAAATTCCCTGATAGAGATCTTGAACCCGATTTTGTGATTGCAGCTCGGCAGGCGCATCCAGCATCGTTTTCGCATACTGTAACAAAGCCTGCAGCAGTAATTCATCCATCGGCTTCTTGGTATTTTCACGCGCCAGCGAACTCAGTGCTTCTAAAATGTTATCAATGGCGAAACCTGAGCGCGTCTGAATACTGTGTTTTTGAATGTCATAGAAGTTTGCCTCGCCTTTACGTTTACTCACAAAGCTAAGTCCAAGCTGGCGACGCCCAAAGAGAATGCTCAAGACTGAACAATCACTATCCCAGTCAGGTTTGTTCCAACAGTTGGGCGGAATAAATATCGCGTCTCCTTTCTGAGCGATAATATTGGTGACTTTTCGGTCATGACTTTCCATTTCGTTAATATACTCTCCGTAAAGGACTAATTCTAAACGGGGGAAATTAACTTGATAACTAAATTCAGGCGGCGTATGAAAATCACCCGCAAACCAAACATTATGAAAAGGTTCGCGTTCATTTAACACGGCTGAAATTAAATCATGAAAAATCATTTTCTTACACTCTACACATGCTTGAATGACGCTGCGCTTACAGATATACACTTGAAATGGCTTTTCTCTATTGAGCAAAATCACACTTTCATTTTAAGGTTACAAAAATCCAGTTAACGCATCAATATTCCAGTTCAAACTTTCCAGACAAAGCCAATAAAGCCTTTAATAATCTTGGGCAACACTCAACAAACTCATGATTTATCAGGCTCATCATAATGCATCACATATGCAGTTAGTTTTAGGAGTTAAGACGATCTAAATCACACTGCAACAAGGACGTTACAATTCTCCAGCAAATGCATTTTTTCTTCACTACTGTCTATTGTTCATTAAATTAAGAATACCTGTGAAATGAAATTTATATTTACAGGGGTTCGACAATGATCACCAAACTAATAAATGAAGATTTAATTAAACTCGATCTTCAAGCGACTTCGAAAGAAGATGTATTTAAAGAACTCGTTTCTATTCTTTATACGCAAGGTCGTATTTCTGACCAAGCCCAATTCCTTGCCGATATTAAAGAGCGTGAAACATTAGGTAATACAGGATTTGAAGATGGTGTTGCCATTCCGCATGCGAAGAGTGCTGCCGTTCTAGCGCCTGCGGTTGTCATCGGCGTTAGCCAGTCTGGCATCGACTACGGCGCAGAAGACGGTTTGCCATCCAAGTTGTTCTTTATGATCGCCTCTCCGGACGGTGGCGATAATCACCACATCGAAGTGCTGGCAGAACTATCTTCAAAACTGATTGAAGATGGCTTTATTGATGCCTTCCTCAGCGCCACAACCTCAGAACAAGCACTTGCCCTGCTGCTCGCAAAACAAGAGCCTCAACCCACAGCCAGCGCAGAAGAAAGTAAAGGTTTCATCATCGGCGTCACTGGCTGCCCAGCAGGCGTTGCTCACACTTACCTTGCTGCCGAAGCATTAGAGAAAGGCGCGGCTGCGATGGGTTACGCGATTAAGGTTGAGACCAACGGTTCTATCGGGGTAAAAAACGGTCCGACAGAAGACGAGATCCAACGTGCTGATGCCATCATCGTGGCGTGTGACAAACAGGTCGACATGAACCGCTTTGCAGGCAAACGCGTGGTGAAGACCAACGTTAAAGCGCCCATCCGTGATGCGCAAGGCGTGATTAACGAGGCATTAAGCGCACCGGTTTTCCAAGCTGAGATGAAAGCTAGCACCCCATCTTCGGTCTCAGACAAAGCCTCTCAGGCTCGCTCTGATCTTTACCGTTATTTGATGAACGGCGTCTCACACATGATCCCATTTGTGGTCACCGGCGGTCTGTTGATTGCGCTCTCTCTGGCGATTGGCGGCCAACCAAGCGAAGCAGGAATGGCCATCCCGGAAGGCAGCATGTGGAATCAGATCCTAAACGTGGGTGTGGTTGCCTTTACATTAATGATCCCAATTCTTGCTGGCTACATTGCTTACGCAATTGCCGACCGTCCTGCGTTAACGCCAGGTTTGATCGGTGGCTGGATTGCAAACAACGGTTCGTTCTACGGCGCAGATGCAGGTACTGGCTTCATTGGTGCCATTATCGCCGGTTTGCTGGTTGGTTACTTCGTGAAGTGGATTACTTCCATCAACTACCACAAGTTCATTCAACCTTTAGTGCCAATCATGATTGCGCCGATTACCGGCTCATTGTTCATCGCAGGGCTCTTTATCTTCGTTATCGGCGCGCCAATCGCCAGCCTGATGGATGGACTCACCGCCCTGCTGACTACCATGAGTACCGGTAACGTAGTCCTGCTCGGTATCGTACTTGGCGGTATGGTCGGCTTTGATATGGGTGGCCCGTTCAACAAAGTCGCTTTCCTCTTCTCTGTCGGCATGATTGCCAGCGGTCAAACTCAATTTATGGGCGCGATGGCGTGTGCTATCCCAGTTGCTCCACTGGGTATGGCTCTGGCTACCGTCTTGGGCCGTAAGTTTGACCTGTTCGAAGAGTCAGAGACGGAAGCAGGTAAAGCCGCAGGAGCGATGGGTCTGGTCGGCATTTCTGAAGGTGCAATCCCATTCGCAGCGCAGGATCCAATGTCAGTCATTCCGGCAAACGTCCTTGGCTCAATGGTCGCGGCCGTTATGGCGTTCTCATTTGGCATCACCAACAGCGTCGCACATGGTGGTCCTGTGGTCGCACTGCTTGGCGCAATGAACCACCCACTATTAGCTCTGATCTGCATGGCAGCAGGCGCAGCAGTTACCGCAGTCACCTGTGTAACGCTCAAGAAAGTCCGCAAAGCAAAAATGATTGAAGCTATCGCTTAATCCCTCCCCATACCACTCCAATGGCTCGGGCAACATCCGAGCCATGATGACCTTCTATGGTGACACTCTATGTCTGACTTAACGATCCACGAGACGAAAGCCCTCCAAACCACAACCGCTCATCCCATGTTCTTTGTGATGAACAATGTGATTCAAAACTATGCCTGGGGTAGCAGAACGTCAGTTAACCATTTGTTTGATATTGAAAATCCGACCAACGAGCCGCAGGCAGAAATTTGGATGGGCGCACATCCGAATGGTTGTTCAACCGTCTTGTTTAACGGCGAAGAGACCAAGCTTTCAACCCTGATTACCCAAGATGTGAACGCTTTTCTGAGCCACGATGTTGCGGCCCGCTTCGGCGAACTTCCTTATTTGTTTAAAGTGTTGGCGGCAGAAAAAGCACTGTCGATTCAGGTTCACCCAAATAAGCGACAAGCAGAACTCGGATTCGCTGAGGAAAACCAACAAGGCATCCCGCTGAACGCAGCAAATCGTAATTACAAAGACCCCAATCACAAGCCAGAACTCGTTTATGCATTGACGGAATACCAGGCAATGAATGGCTTTCGTCCCATCAGCGAAATCATCAGCCTCTTTTCAGAGCTGGCTATCCCTGAACTAAAGAGCCTGGTTAACGATCTTATCACCGAGCAAACACCAGCTGGTTTGGCGGCGTTCTTCGGCGGATTGCTATCGTTAGAAGGCGAGCAGAAGGAGATGGCGTTAACGGTGCTTTTAGCGCAGGCGCGCATCATCGATTTACCCTTGTTTAGCTTGATTTTAGAGCTTGAGAAGCAGTATCCGGGGGATATTGGTTTGTTTGCGCCCTTAATACTCAACGTTGTCACCCTTCAGCCAAGGCAAGCCATGTACCTGGATGCAGAAACTCCGCACGCCTACTTAAAAGGCACCGGGCTTGAGATCATGGCCAATTCAGACAACGTTCTGCGTGCAGGGCTCACGCCAAAGTACATCGACGTCAATGAACTCGTGGCGTGCACGCGATTTCGTGAGAAACCGTTTGATAGCCTATTGTTGGCCCCGATTGAAGATAAAGGCGTGCTCGAATACCCAATCCCGGTCGACGATTTCAAGTTCGCCATCATACCGGGCGCAACCAATATCGGCCTTGATGTTCAAAGCGCCGAAATATTGTTACCGCTTGACGACACATTGGTTGTTACGCATGAAAACGGTGAAGTTTGTATAGTAGAGAAAGGCCAATCCGTTTTCATTCCGGCATACGTGCAAAAATACACCCTCAGTTGCCAAGGCAGAGTGGCACGCGCTTATAGTTAAAGACAGTCTCTTGCGATTCTATCGTACTGTTATATTTTATCGTTCAGCCAATAATCATCGTTATTGGCTTTTTTCTATTCGCACTGATTCGCTTCACATGGATATATCCAGTAGAGCCACATCACACTTAAGTATTGGTGATACAAAAATATAGTGATTGTATTTATTTTACTATTTATGAAAACACGCTCACTAATTACATTAAGTTCGTTACTTCATAACGTTTAAATATGAATGTGATTATTGAATGAATAAGCACTGCGCCCATTAATAGAAACTTACAGGCAACCAATAAAAAGCAACTCTTTGATGTATTGGCATAAATGCTGTTCGATAGCCATCGAGCCATTAGAAAAAGGCTTTCTTAGCTGACATGAAACACGTAAAAAGTTGAGTTTCACCACTTGGGTCAGCATCGTTTACGGTGATAAAGACGGTGTTCAGCCTGCCCTATTTTTTATGCATTCTTCATTCAACAACGGTGCAGAACATCATATTTGGCGATTCAATAATTATTCAAAAATTAAGAGAATAGTTTATTTAAGATATCCGTAACGCAAAAGACGAACATCAAATCCTTAATATTTAAATTCAATCATAAGGCGAGAAATTATGAGTACCCTAACAGCTCAAGCTACGAATAATAGTAGCGATTTCAAAAAGCTCCTTAGTACCATGAAAGGCCACCTTTTATTTGGTACTTCTCACATGCTGCCATTTATCGTTGCTGGTGGTGTGCTACTGGCATTAGCCGTAATGGCATCAGGCAAAGGGCTTTGTTGCGTAATTCGATGGAACTAAATCAAGAAACTACGATCTGAGCGG
>ERZ1673961.558-NODE-558-length-14003-cov-7.208991_pt1 | contig 14003 bp, 13 predicted proteins | sample MGYA00580189_ERZ1673961 | MGnify/ENA primary metagenome ERZ1673961 (study PRJEB41334, sample SAMN05608105) | rock metagenome | biome: terrestrial subsurface; feature: shale formation; material: shale | place: USA: Pennsylvania ... | reverse complement strand
TATCAGTCAATTATAAAAATAGGCAGCCATTGCTGCCTATTTTCATTTAGGTCAATTTGCCTACGACAAATTCGATTACTGGCCAGCTTTTAGCTTAAGGAAGTAACCTTCGTATTTCACTGTCAGATCGCCCACAGAGTCTTGCCATTCAACACGGTCAAGGTCTTCTTGTGAAGGGAACAGAGGAGCAACGTCTTTAAACTTCTCGTTCGACGCTTTCACTGCGGTCAGGTAACCTGTGTCACGAGAAATCTGCTCTGCGATTTCAGGACGCAATAGGAAGTCGATCATCTTGTGCGCCGCTTCTACGTTTTTCGCACCAGAAGAGATAGCGAAGTTGTCAACCCAACCAATACCGCCTTCTTTCGGGAATACCAGTTTAAGGTTTAGACCTTCGTTTTGAGCTGCTGCTGCGCTGCCGTTCCAAAGCATGCCAACACCAACTTCACCAGACATGTATGGTGCACCTGGGTTGTCAGAGTTAAATAGAAGCACGTTAGGCATCAGCTTTTGTAGCTCTGCATACGCTTCGTCGATCTGTTTTGGATCCGTTGAGTTACCTGAATAACCTAGTTTACGCAGTGCAATGTGGAATACTTCACGCGTGTCGTCCATTAGCATCACTTGACCTTCAAGCTCTGGCTTCCATAGGTCAGCCCAGCTTTGGAAGTCGTTTGGATCGTACATGTCGGTATTGACAGCTAGACCAGTAATTGCAACAACGTGAGGAATAGAGTAGTCATTCTTAGGATCGAATGGCTTGTCCAGGTAGTTCTGGTCAAGGTTGCCGAAGTTTTTCAACTTAGATTTATCGATCTTTTGTAGCATACCTTCATCGCGCATTTTCGCTACGAAGTAAGTAGAAGGTACCACTAAGTCATAACCTTCGTTATGAGTTTTTAGCTTTGCATACAAAGTTTCGTTCGACTCATAAGTTGAGTAGATCACTTTGATACCAGTTTCTTTGGTAAATTGTTCCAGGAGATTACTGTTGATGTAAGGACCCCAGTTCATAAATACCAATTCATTATCGTCCGCTGCCACTGAACCTGAGAACAGAGAAAGCGCACATGCACTACCAGCTAATAAAGTAGCCCATTTTTTCATTGACGTTAGCTCCAAACCAAACGTTGTCCAAACTATTTTGGACGATAGATAGAAAAACAGAATGGCATGTAACCATTCTGTTTCGTGATGTTAACGGGTATTGATTTTACTTTACTTTTTCTCTTGCAAGCAACTGAGAAATCACCACAAGTACCAAAGAAACAATCAACATAACCGTTGCCAGGGCATTCACTTCCGGTGAAATACCCACTTTCACCATTGAGTAAATTTTCAATGGTAAGATTTCGTAGGTTGGGCCTGTCACAAACGAACTGATGATCACATCGTCCAAAGACAGGGTAAAGCTTAATAACCAACCTGCTGCAACCGCTGGTTTCGCCAGGGGAAGGATGATCTTCTTCAAGATAACCCATTCACTTGCACCAAGGTCTTTTGCTGCTTCCAACATTTTCACATCAAAGCCGTTCAAGCGGCTATAAACCGTTACCACAACAAATGGTAAACAGAAGGTGATGTGCGCAATCAACAGTGTAAAGAAACCAAGCTGTGCACCCAGCACTAAAAACAGCGCCAACAATGAAATTGCCATCACGATGTCTGGTGACATCATTACAACAAACAGCATGCCGTTTACTGCGCCTTTACCTTTAAAGGAATAGCGGAATAGGGCAACTGCCGTCAAACTACCAATAATAGTAGCAGCTGTTGCAGAAAATACGGCAACATTTAACGAGTGCCACGCCGCCTGCATCAGGCTGTCGTTGTTAACTAAGGTTTCGTACCACTTAGTGGTAAATCCCCCCCATTTCATGCCAAATTTATTCGCATTAAACGAGTTCACAATAAGCACGATGATTGGCAAATACAAAAATGCGTACACCAGTGCCATAAAGCTAAATCTAACTGTGCGTCCCATTAGTCTAGCTCCACTTTCTTATTCAATAACTTACCTGCTCTATAGTAGGCGTATAGCATAATCGCCATGGCAATGGTGAGCGCGATACTGGTTGCAGCACCAAATGGCCAATCACGTGCATTCAGCACCTGGCTCTTGATTACGTTACCAATCAGCAGGTTCTTCGCGCCGCCCAGAAGGTCAGAGATATAGAACATGCCAAGCGCAGGAAGAAGCACCAACAAACAGCCACCGATGATGCCAGGCATCGTCAAAGGCAAAATAACTTTGGTAATCGTCTGAAACTTGTTCGCGCCCAAATCTTTCGCAGCTTCGATGTAGGTGTTGTCCAGCTTCTCAATTGCCGAGTAAAGCGGCAGAATCATAAATGGAAGCAAGATGTACACGAGACCAATCATTACTGCCGTTTCGGTATACATAAGTCGCAGCGGCTTATCGATGATTTCCATCGCCATTAGCGACTTATTCAAAATGCCTTGAGTACCCAAAACAATCTTTAAGCCGTATGTACGGATCAACGAGTTCGTCCAGAAGGGTACAATCACCAAAAACAGCATAAACGGACGCCATTTCTCTGGCATTTTCGCGACGATATACGCAAATGGGTAACCAATCACTAAACACAACAACGTCGCAATGATCGCCATGTAGAACGAGTGCATTAGCACTTTCGCATACAGCGGATCCAACAGACGAACGTAGTTATCCAACGTAAAGGTGAGTTCGATTAGGTTCGCTTCGTCACGCGTTAAGAAACTTGTACCGATAATCATCAAGTTTGGCACCAACACAAACAGTGTCAGCCAACCAACAATTAGGGTAATGATTGCGTTCTGAAGATTAATCTTCTTGGTTATCATTGAGGACAACCTCCCAGCTCTCAACCCAAGTAATAGCGACTTTCTGGCCGAGTGAGTGGTCCACATCAGGATCATCTTCGTTAAAGAATTCGCTTACCATTACACGCATGCCTGAATCGAGTTCGATAACAGAATCTAGCGTCATACCTTTATAGGTACGTTCCGTCACGTGACCAACAATGCCTTTTTCTTCCGACTCTTTGATCTCTTCGATACGTAAGTCTTCAGGGCGGAGTAGAACTTGGAGTTTATCGCCAGCTTGTGCTTCGTCGTCGTAATAAACCACTGACTCAACACCTTCAATGTCAGCGCGAATGCGTTTTTCATCGATGCGCTCTAACATGGTTGCATTGAATACGTTGATCTCGCCGATAAAGCGCGCAACAAACAGGTTTTTAGGCTCTTCGTAAATTTCACGTGGAGAACCATCCTGCTCAATGACACCGTCACGCATTACGATGATGCGGTCTGACATTGATAGCGCTTCTTCCTGATCGTGCGTCACAAAGATAAAGGTGATGCCTAGCTGGCGCTGCAATTGTTTAAGCTCAATCTGCATTTGCTTACGCAATTTGTAATCCAGTGCAGAAAGCGATTCATCAAGCAACAATACTTTTGGCTTGTTCACTACCGCACGAGCGATAGCAATACGCTGTTGCTGGCCACCTGAAAGTTGATGTGGTTTACGCTGAGCCATTTTTTCAAGACGCACCATACGTAACGCTTCCATGACTCGCGGTTCAATCTCAGCTGCAGGCGTTTTCTGCATACGAAGACCAAACGCAACGTTTTCATAAACAGTCATATGTGGAAATAGTGCGTAACTTTGGAATACGGTGTTGACGTATCGTTGTTCAGCAGGAACCTGAGTAACATCTTGGTTATCCAAAATAATTTGACCGTTATCTACCGCCTCAAAGCCCGCGACCATGCGCAAAACGGTTGTTTTACCACAACCTGATGGACCAAGAATCGTTAGAAACTCACCATGATTAACATCCAGATTTAAATTGCTGATGATTTCCTTACCATCAAAACTCTTACTAATGCCAGATAAACGAATAACTGGATTTCCTGCTTGCTGTTTAGCGTTCAACGTCTGTATTTCTCCCACGTTCAAATTTGGGTTTACGCCAATTGATGTGACTTTAGCCATTCACTTTTGAGGCGCGCATCATAATCACCAAAATTGTGAAATCAAAGCATTTTTTAGTCTCGAATCAGAAAAAATTTTACGGGCAAAAGTCATCATTCCTTACCATACTGTTTTTAAAAGATTCGTCCGAATTTCAACAGCGTTTATAAGGGTTACAACTCTGCAACAATTGTTTTCAATTTCATGGCCTTGTAGTGGCCAATTATCAACCAAATAATGGATATTGCAAGAATTGAGCGCGAGTTATGATTTTAGACGTGGCTAGAATTCTTTATAATGTCGGACACACTAATTGACTGGTATCCCAGTAAAAATTTCACAAGTGAATCTTGGATAATATATGAACAACGACTTTGAGAACGATTTCAACCTTGGAGGAAGTGTAGAGCGAGCTTTGTCTGGCAACTACGAGCTGAAAGCCGGAGCGGTTTTTAGCGAAGCATGGCGCGCCACCATTCAACACTTTTTGTCATTTTCTCCTGCGATTATCGTCTTGCTTTTGGTTCAGGTAGGCATTTTCTATATCGCATTGCAGCTACAACTGGGTGACCCAAGTGTCATTTTGGATGCAATACAAAACCCAGATTCTTTTTCAACCGACATTGTGTCTGCTGTTTATATCGCAAACTTTAGCTATGAAGTGATCAGCGCTCCGATATACGCAGGCATCAGTTTAATGGCAATGAGTCACGTAGCAGGGCTAAAAACAAAACTTCGCCACGTAGGTAAAGGGTTACAATTCACGGTTCCGGTTATTCTGGCAACGTTAATGAGTCTGACTCTTCAAGGGCTCGTGGGAATGCTTCTGGCTCCGTTATCGCTATATCTTTCACTGGCGTTCAGTCACTCTATCTTACTTATTTGTGAGAAACGCGTGCCGCCTATGCAATCGTTATTACTCTCACTACGAGCAGTAAACAAAAAGATTTTCGTCGTCGCCATCCTGTACCTTGGCGTGATGTTCATGTTTATTATCGCAGCCATGTTCTATGGCATCGGGCTTATTTTGGTGCTGCCATTCTTCTTCCACATGAAGGGCATACTTTACCGTGAGATGTTTGGTATCAAACTGAAGATAGTCGCGAAAGAGAAAAACAATGATAATGATCACGACGGCAAATCTCAGGTCTTCGACGCGTAAAGTATCATTTCAATGACAATCAATGGCGGCTTACAAATAGTCGCCATTTTTATATCAACACCAAACCCATGTGAAATGGCCTATCAGAAGCACAAGCTACGATTCAACTTGAATAAGAATCTGCGTGGGGAACCTCTCGTTTTGTTACTAATCACGTAACTTAACGCAGTAAAGGTGTTATAAGGATGCTCAGCATTGCTCAAACCAATATTGAGCACGAACACAATGACACAAACTAAAACAAATCAACGGTTCAAATGAAAAAGTTAAGCCTAAGTCTACTGGGTACAGCGGCGCTAATGTTAGCGGCCCCTGCAACACAAGCTCAAGAATACATGTTTACCTATTCGAAGCTTTACACTCAGTTAAAGAATAACAACAAGGAAGGCCACGACGATGTAAAAGTCGGCGTATTTTTCGTTAACGCAGATACTAAGCAGCTGTGTAACATTGAAAAAGCCTGGATGGAAAAAGAAAAACACTACGAAGAATTTGTTATTCCAGCCTCCAAAGAACTTCCGCTTCCAATCGATAAAAACCTTAAATCGGCGAATCCTTTAGTCTTCGTTCAGACTCCTATAGACACTCGCTGCGATTACTCATTGGTTGTTATGACGAAAGAGCCATTACAGGGTAACATATCCTATGAACAGTTAGCGCCATTAATGCCTCAGATGCAAAGCATGTTAGAAGACTTAGGCGGCATGTTTGCTGGCTGGTTTACTCCTGATGTGCAAGGCGTGACGATGGAATTCAGCAATGGCCTGGATAGCACGATTTCATTCTCTAATGGAACAGAAAAGCCAATTGTAAATGGCAAAGTACAAGTTGCTTTGAGCGAGATCGGTGAGGGTGGGACGATGACGCTGCCAGAGCCAACCATGCGAGTTCTGCCTTATCTACCGAAGGCGAAATAAGCCGCATCCATCTTATTGAAGAGCCGCAACAGCGGCTTTTTTCATTTTAGGGTAAACAAAACATTGGATTTATCCGTTCTCAATTAAGACAAATATTTAATCCTAAGTAAAAAGACCGTATAATCCACGCCCCATAGAAAACCACCTTAGGAAGTCCTACCGTCGATTTTATCGGCGATGTGAGAGCTCGCAATGAACCAGAAAGATACAAGAAAAGAAACCCTTGAATTCAACAAGCTTCAGAAACGCCTGAGAAGAAATGTTGGAAATGCCATTACCGAATACAACATGATTGAAGAAGGTGATGTTGTCATGGCATGTATAAGTGGTGGTAAAGATTCATTTGCGATGCTGGATATCCTGCTGAATCTTCAAAAAGCTGCCCCAATTAAGTTTGAAGTGGTTGCAGTAAACCTCGATCAGAAACAGCCAGGCTTCCCAGAACATATTCTTCCAGAGTATTTCGAAACGCTTGATATCCCTTACTACATCGTAGACAAGGATACTTACTCGGTTGTAAAAGAAAAAGTGCCAGAAGGTAAGACGACGTGTGGCCTATGTTCACGTCTGCGTCGCGGTACACTTTATTCGTTTGCTGAGAAGATTGGTGCGACTAAGCTTGCTTTAGGTCACCACATGGATGACATCGTTGAAACCATGTTCCTAAACATGTTTCATGGTTCGCGTCTAAAGGCGATGCCTCCAAAGCTGCGTTCGGATGATGGTCGAAATGTGGTTATCCGTCCACTGACGTACTGCCGTGAAAAAGATTTAATCAAATACGCAGAGCACAAAGATTTCCCAATCATTCCTTGTAACTTGTGTGGTTCTCAAGAGAACTTGCAGCGCCAATCGATCAAAGCAATGTTGATTGAATGGGATAAGAAGACTCCTGGACGCGTCGAAGCGATTTTCAAATCAATTCAGAACGTAAGCCCAAGCCAATTGGCTGACAAAGAGTTGTTTGACTTTGTTAACCTTCCACTCGATCGCGAAGGTAACCGTGAAGAGTACGAGTTCAATGAAGCGGTCGTCTCTTCAACGAACATTGATGAATCTATGTTCATTGATGTGACAAACATCTGATTGAAATAAATTAAGAAAAGGAAGGCCGCAGTGCCTTCCTTTTTTAGTTTTGTACCCGATGAATAAAAATCCCCCTAAATGGGGGATTTTTGATAGCTATTGAATGGCTAGATTAAGTCGCCTCATTTGGATCCAGTGGGCTGATGTAACCTTTTGGTTTCAATGCGAGAACATCACAGTTGATCTTATCAATCACATGCTCAGCCGTATTACCAATAAAGACGGCTGAAAGCCCTGTACGGCCAGTCGTACCCAAAATAACCATCGCCGCATTTAAACGTTCCGCAGCCGCAGGGATAACATCTTCAGGCAATCCTTGCTCAACGATGGTTTGCTCTTCATTCAGCCCATGTTTTTGTCGAAGGGCTTTCATCGCGGTTAGGTGATGGCCACGAACAGCATCTGTGTACGTTGTTGGATCAAATTCTGGTAGCTCGATGGTGATATTCGCTGGCGTCACCGGATACGCGTTAACAAGGAACGGTTCGGCATTCAAACGGCCGGACATCTCTTTCAAACGTTCAACCATCGAGTCATTTAAGTCAATGTGCGTTTCGTTTTCAGAGCCAATGTGAACAGAAGCCAGAATATTAGCGTGCTCCGGCCAGTCCGCATTTTTGATAAGCAGTACCGGGATAGGGCACTTGCGCAACAAATGCCAGTCTGTAGGTGTGAAAATCACAGACTCTAAGACATCATGTTTTCGAGTGCCCTTAATCAACAGATCGTGACTGCCAGCAAACACTTCACCTATGATGGCTTCGTAAGGACGATTGTGCCAAACCACACACACGTCAAAGTCAAAGCTGTCGTCTAAATATGGCTGAGCAATTTTACGCATCCACTGCTCACGCTGATGGATAACTCCCCGGCGCATCGCATCTCGTTCATCCACCGATAACATTGAAGTCATGTCATAGGAAAAATCATAGATGGATAAAAAGAAAGTAATTCGGCTTCTTGATACGCTTTTTTGAGCTAATTGAACTGCTCTTGCGAGTGCCGGCTGATCATCACTATTGATGTTAGCAACAACTAAAATCTTACTGTATATACTCATATCTAAGCCCACTTTTATTGCAAGACCAATTACTGAATATAAAGTAAATCAGTATATTGGAGTACTCACTGTATATTTTTAATGTAGCTCAGTTTGAAGAAGATTTTGAGGACTTTTGAAGGGATTTTGCGAGAAACATGATGTGGCTCAGCTAAAAGCCACATCAAGTAATAGGAGAGGTTACTCTGTTGTGACGCCTGCAAGTTCCATTAGCGCATCGTGATCTAAGATAGTGATATATTTACCTTTTACACTTAAGATCTCAGATTTTTGGAAACGTCCCAATAGACGGCTGATCGTTTCAACGGTCAGACCAAGGTAGTTACCAATATCACCACGAGTCATCGTTAGGCGGAACTCTCTAGGACTAAAGCCACGTTGAGAAAAGCGTGTTGATAGGTTGTACAGGAAAGCAGCCAGACGCTCTTCAGCGTTCTTCTTAGAAAGCAGCAGGATCATCTCCTGATCGCCTTTGATTTCGTTACTCATCAAACGCATAATTTGCTGACGTAGTTTAGGCATCTTACCTGACAAGTCATCTAGAATTTCGTATGGAATTTCACAAACCATCGACGTTTCTAACGCTTGGGCAAAACTTGGGTGGCAGTCACCAGTAATCGCGTCAAAGCCCACGAGGTCACCAGCTAAGTGAAACGCCGTGATTTGTTCGTCGCCTTGTTCAGTGATTGTATAGCTCTTGATTGTGCCAGAACGGATAGCGTACAAAGACTTAAGCTCATCGCCCGCTTTGAATAGCTCTTGGCCTTTTTGAATCGGCTTTTTACGCTCAATGATTTGGTCAAGCTGATCAAGTTCAGATTCATTCAGAGTGAATGGGATACACAACTGACTGATGCTACAATCTTGGCAGTGAATTGCACAACCACCTGATTGGACACGCTTTGTTGCAGGTTTTTCAGAAATCATAACAACCTTTCACTATTTGATATACATCAATATTTTAGCACTGCTTAATCCTAAAGGATAGCAAAAATATTGTGGGTATAGACTTTCAAGTTATATGAAACCAAGCATTTGCATGGCACCCGCCGCAGTATACGTTCCATAACTAATAAGAATTAATGCAGAGATGTTTCTAAATATTAATGATTTTTGTAGTTTCTGAAAGTAGCTTGCCCCGTAACTCACAGCAAGCATCGAAGGAAGGGTCCCCACGCCAAAGGCAAGCATGATCAAACCACCGTTTACTGCACTTCCGGAAACAGCCGACCACGTCAATGCCGAATAAACCAAGCCACATGGTAGCCATCCCCAAACAAAACCGAATGGCAGTGCATGAATTGCGCTTTTTAACGGAAGCAGACTCTTTCCTGCAGGCGATATAAACTTCCAAAGGCTCTGACCGAGTTTTTCTACAACTAGTAGACCTTCCCACCATTTAGCCACATAAAGAGCGACTAAAATCATAAATATTGCCGCGACTAAGCGAAGCCAAGCAAGAGAATGCGCTAACCCGCTTAATTCACTCAATCCAGAAATAGCGCCACCGATAAGTGCGCCAAACAAGGCGTAGCTGGATAGTCGCCCCATATTGTAGAACAGTGGAATGAGAGGGGAACTTTTGTCTTGTGACGAGCCCAGTGAGAGGAGAGAGGCAATGCCACCACACATGCCCATACAGTGACCGGACCCAACGAGTCCGATCATTAATGCTCCAATAAAATCAGGATTCATAGAGAAAGTTACGATTTCTTATTGTCTGATTTGTCTTCTTCATCAAGAAGAATGTTGTGACCTTGACGCTCGAGATCTTCAAACTGATCACTGCGGACAGCCCAAAGGAAAATAGCGACAGCAACGCATACCAGAACAATGGCAATGGGAATTAAGATATATATGCTTTCCATGTTAGCTTTCTCTATTTATTTCTCTTTTAGAAGTCGCAACGAGTTGGATACCACGATAATTGAGCTTGCAGACATTCCGACAACGGCAACATACGGTGCAACTAATCCCGCAACCGCCAGCGGCAAAATTAACAGGTTGTAGCCCAAAGACCAAGCCAAGTTTTCTCGGATGATTTTTCTTGTACGAAGCGCAAGCAAACGAGCTTCTAATAATTTCTCCAGATTATCACCCAGTAGCGTCATATCAGCGGATGCTTTTGCTACGTCTGTGCCACCGCCCATCGCTACCGACAGGTGAGCGCCAGCCAGTGTCGGCGCATCGTTGATACCATCACCAACCATCATAGTAATGTCATCACCATCCAGGCTCTTAAGATACGCGAGTTTGTCTTCTGGTTTTGCAGATGCGATCACATGGTCGATACCGATTTCATCCGCAACAGGCTGAGCATTTTGTATTGAATCGCCAGTAAGTAATGTGGTCTTGATACCTGCTTCGGCAAAACGCTGGATAAAGGCCTGACTTTCTTTACGAATTGGGTCGCGATAATAAAACGTCGCGGCATGTTCTCCATTGACCGACAAATACACTGCGTTACTTTCATCACAGCCTTCATTGACGACAAACGCGGCGCTGCCGATTTTCACGTTTTTACCGTTCCATAAGCCTTCGATACCAGAGCCAATAACGTTTTTCACCTCTGACACAACCACATCTTCGTTCGAGTACTGCGCAAATGAACGGGCAATAGGGTGGTTAGCATGAGCTTCCAGTGCAGCGGCTAGTCCGAGACTTTCAGACTCGGAAATCTCACCAAAAACACTCGTACGGCTGATTTCGATATCACCTTTTGTCAGGGTTCCAGTTTTATCGACGACAAGGTGATTCACTTTGCACAATGTTTCAAAAACGTGTCCCTTACGCAGTAAAATACCGAAGTTACCCATTCTTGACGTCGCACAAGTCAACGCTGTTGGTGTTGCCAAAGACAGTGCACAAGGGCAGGTCGCAACCAACACTGACAGCATGATCCAGAACGCATCATCAGGTTTAGTTTGGTGCCAATACAACCAAGTCCCTGCCGAAATAATCAGTATCGCGCCAACAAAGTAACGCGCTACCACATCTGCGATCTCTGCAATTTTTGGTTTTGAATGCTGAGCTTCATCTTGCAGGCGTACAATGTTTGAAATGACGGAGTCCGCTTTAGAGCTCGTCACTTCAAGTTCAAACGATTCATCGCCGTTAAGTGTTCCCGCAAAAACAGCATCACCTTCTTTCTTAACCAGATGAACTGACTCACCGGTTAGCATGGATTCATCGATATGAATACGACCAGAAATAACTTTACCGTCCGCAGGAATGTGCTCACCTGGCAGAACGCGAATGCGATCACCAATTTTCAGTGTCTTTACTGGGATTTGCTCGCCATCTAAGGTCGTCGCAATAGCTGGAATCAACTTAAGTAGATTACCACTTGCCGCTGCTGCTTTACGACGAGCACGCATCTCGAGGAAACGTCCTACAAGAAGGAAGAAAGTAAACATCGAAATCGATTCGAAAAAGACTTCTCCTTGCTCGGTAAACGTGGCGACCAGGCTGGCGACATAGGCAAAAATGAGCGCGATCGAGACGGGCACATCCATACCCAAGGTGCGCCCTTTGATGCTTCGCCAGGCATTTAGATAGAAAGGAAGTGCAGAGTAGAGAAGCACAGGTGTGGCGAATATCAAGCTGACCCAGCGAAAGTAGTTTTTAAACTCTGGTTCCAGGTCACCAAAAACTTCCAGATACAACGCCACTGCAAGCATCATAACCTGCATGGTTGCAAGGCCTGCAATACCTAAACGGTAAAGGTATTGCTTCATCATTTGATGATAAGAGGCTTCTTGAACGTCCGCTTCAAATGGTGCGGCCTTATAGCCCAACTTATGAATCGCGGCAAGCAACTCACTCAAACGAACTTGCGTTTTATCCCAAGCAAGTAAAGCGCGGTTTGTCGTTGTATTAACGCGAATAGAAACCAAACCTTTGGTGTTGGAGACTTGTTTTTCGATCAACCATGCACAAGCTGCGCAAGAGACACCATCTAGGGAGAGTGTCACTTCAGAAACATTGTCGTGATGACGTACAAACTCAGACTGGACATCTTCATTATCGTAGTGAATCAGCGCTTGAAGTTGCTCTGGTACGAGATCGGCTTTTTCAGCTGGCGCTGTGCGGTACTGGTAATAGGAGACGAGACCACTATCAATGATCGTTTGTGCCACCGTCTGACAACCAGGGCAACACATATCACGGACTTCACCAAGTATTTCTACCTTAAAATCCGTGTTGGCTGGTACATCTTCACCGCAGTGATAACAGGATTTACACATAGGATTACTTCATCAAAACAGTATCAGCGGCAGGAAACTCAACTTTACCTTGAATCATCCATTGCTTGTCGTGTGGTTGTAGCTCAATGAACCAAGGACCAAGGATATCTTCGTCTGGCGTTAATCGGTAATTACCAGAAGCGTCCGCAGTAATTAACTTCGAAAAGTCGCGATCAGGAAGTGTGCGATGAGTAAACGTGGCGGTTAAAGCTGGGTAGTGTGCCAACTCACCTTTATCAAAGTGAATAACAACCGTGTTGCTATTAGACGAAATATGCGCATTAAGATTCAGGTCACGAGCGACATTCATTTTACTGATGTCGATGTTAATCCCTTTACCTTTTTTATAGTAATCCTCGGCAACTAAAGAAACAGAGTTATTTGAGAAGATAACCACTGTCACGATTGTCCAGCCAATAACAATAAGAGGAAGGATAATCAGGAACCACGGCCAAAATTGTTTATACCAAGGCTTTACCATAAAAAAGTTCTCAACAGCTAAATGAAAAATAGGAGGCTTTAAATTTAAAGGAAAGACAGCCCCTATGAAAGGGGCTGTTATTGCAATGTTACTGAATATCTTGGTTATTTACTCTCGGAGTTGCTTAAGCTCCAGACATATGATGCAACCAACTGGATCTTGTCTTCACCTAGAATATCTTTCCAGGCAGGCATGACACCAGAACGGCCATTCATAACAGTTTCAGTAACTGCTGCACGTGAATCACCAAACAACCAGTCTTGGTCAGTCAGGTCAGGTGCACCCACTGCTGGGTTACCTTTACCATCAGTACCGTGACACGCCGCACATACAACAAAGCGTGCTTTACCTGCTGCTGCTTCACGAGCGTTCACTTTACGACCAGAAAGGCTAAGCGCGTAGCTAACCACTTCTTGAACGCCTTCTTCACCAAGCGCATCTTTCCATGCTGGCATTTGGCCAACACGACCATGCATGATGGTTGTTACGATTGCTTGCGGTTCACCGCCATACAGCCATGCGTTATCAGTCAGGTTAGGGAAACCTTGCTGACCACGTGCATCTGAGCCGTGACATTGTGAACAGTTTTGTAAGAACAAACGTTGACCAACTTTAAGCGCTTCAGGATCGTTAGCAATTTCCGGAATAGGGCGTAAGCCGTTTTCGTTGTGTGCTAGCTTACGGAAAGCTTCACCAAAGTAAGCATCCGCGTCATCAAGCTCTTTAGCGTATTGGTTAAGTTGTTTGTTCTCTTGTGCCGCAGCGATGGCTTGTTTTGATTCCTCAAGTGAACGTACTTCTTGAGCCGAGCTCTCCCAGTTCAAAAAGCCTTTAAAGCTTCCTAAACCCGGGAACAGAGCAAGATACACCGCAGAAAACACGAAAGTACTCACAAAAAGGTAAGTCCACCACTTAGGCAGCGGGTTGTTTAGCTCGCGAATACCATCGTACTCGTGGCCCATGTCAGCCCCTTCCTCGACGCCCATTTTATCTTTGGCGCACCAAGTCAGGAGGATTGCACAGCCTACTAGCGTACCGACAGTAATCACGATAATCCAGAGACTCCAGAAT
>ERZ1673961.557-NODE-557-length-14011-cov-3.122170_pt1 | contig 14011 bp, 10 predicted proteins | sample MGYA00580189_ERZ1673961 | MGnify/ENA primary metagenome ERZ1673961 (study PRJEB41334, sample SAMN05608105) | rock metagenome | biome: terrestrial subsurface; feature: shale formation; material: shale | place: USA: Pennsylvania ... | reverse complement strand
TGGAACACCGATAAAGGCCTTGGTTTTATTCAACCTCTTGAAGGTGGTGCAGATGTTTTCTTCCATGCCAGTACGATGCCTGATCGAAGCCTGCTAACCCGGGTGAATCAGCCGGTGACTTTTGAACCTGGTACTGACAAAGACACTGAATGATCGCCAAACAGCTGGGCAACTCGATCATCATGGTGCCGACGACTTATGCCAAGTGGATAACTTCAGAGCAGGATTTGAGGGAGTTGAGTCGAGTGGAAAGCACGGCCCCTAAAACAAGAAAGCCCGCCTGAAGCGGGCTTAGAAATCTGATTAAGCCTTGGCGTAATGGGCTTTTTTCTCTGCTGCGATCACAACCCTTCTCTGATCAGAGCTAGCCTCATGCAGTGCCTTTGCAAACACTTTCTTTTTTTCCCAAGACTGAGCGTTACGAAAGAAGTCTGAAAAGCCTCGCGCTGCTCCAACCGGCCCCTTAACTTTGGACATGAAGTACCCCCACTAATTACCGCTGATCAGATCTATTACAGCTGCCTGATCATACGTATTGCTCAAATAATAATCAACATGGTCGATATTGGCTTTCCACATCGCCGTTTTACCACTTAGGTCTTTCACTAACAAATCAAGAGCAACGCTTGAGCCGAACTCTCTTTTGATAGCGTTAACAACCTCTCTGGCCGCAACAAACTGCTCAGCAAAAACACCTGGAAGAATCCGTCTGCCTTCTATCTGTTCACGAGCCTGGACAAACCTCCAAGCAACATCCGGCGCTTGATACACATAAAGCACCTGCACCCCTCGGTCTCTTCGAAGCGATCGTTCCACGTTTTGCCGAGCCTTGTCCAATCGCGAGAACGTACCATCCATTACAAAGCTCTGGCGTTGTCTGAGAGCCAAGTCGTGAATACGCTCAAGAAGCAGACTTACAGCCCCTTGGAACAAATGGGAGTTTGACCCATCGTATTCATCAAAGTAATCCCGCAAGTCATCTGCATCAATTCTCAGAATGCGATCACCACTTTGCTCTTGAAATTGTGCCAACAGCGACCTAGACGCTTCCGTTTTACCAGCCCCAGGAGAACCAGCCATAAACACGGACATCGGAGAATCTTCACGCGTGTATATCGAGTCAGATGTTAAGGATTTCGCAATGGACTGCCGATTCTCCCTAGCATATGCCATAGCGGCGTCCCAAATCCTTTGCTCTTCTGGCGTCAAAGAGTCCATGAAGTACCTTACCTTCCCTTCACATTAGCAGAAGTAAAACACTCAAAAGGCACTACGTCCACAGGACACAAGATACGGAAAGAGAAATATAAAATTTGCTATTTCGTCCCAAACTCGTCCCAACGAGACTTTTGAGGAACATAACTAGCTGAAAAGAAAGGATTTAAATGGTCGGGACGGCAGGATTTGAACCTGCGACCCCTTGCACCCCATGCAAGTGGCACATGATTTCAAGGCCTTTCAAGCACTTTCACAGCGGTTCAAAACCCACACCAAAACATAACTAACATACTGGATTTAAAAGGAATATTAGTCCAATATTGTCTCATTCAATTTCATAGCATGCATTTCTGCACCAGTGCTGCACTAGCATGATTTTACGCTGTTTCTGCACTATTGCTGCACTACTTCCATACGTATTTCTGAACGTATCAAGGAGATGTCAGGTGGCTCAAAAGATACCCGCTACGGCCAGCAATGGCGATAGCTTCTGCTCATCTATCAAACCAACAGGCAAGACACAGTATTTCAGCGACAGCACAACACCCGGGCTTCGGCTCAGAGTCACACCCACTGGCGCAAAGCTCTGGGTGTTTGGTTACAAGATTAAGGTGGCACCGGAGCCGATCCAGAAGCACGGTGACAACTTCAAATCACGCAGCATGGCACTTGGACCGTTTAAACAAGGAAGAAACGCCCCTTCTGACGCCCTCACTGTAAAGCAGGCCCGCGACCGTGTTGCAGAGCTGAAGAGCCAGGTTCGGGCGGGTGAAGACCCTGCTCTGAACAAGAAACGTGAAACTGCGAATCGAATCGCAGCAGAAACAGCCCGTAAAACCGTGCGCGACGTTTTTGAAGAATGGCATGCCGAAGAGATCAGTAAGCGAAAAGATGGGGGGGCAGAGGTACGGCGCATGATGGAGAAGGATGTCCTGCCTGCAAAGATCGGAAGAGCACACGATCTGGGCATCGACGAGGTACGCAAACTCCACATCAGCGCCATTAACAGTAGCGTAAAAAAACGCGGTGAGCGCATGGCACATGTTGTGTTCAGCCTTGTTCGGCAATTGATGGGATTTGCGGTTGAAAAAGACTATCTGGAAGCAGATCCAAGCGCGACCATCAAAAAGCAACGGGTAGGAAGCCCCGGAAAAGAGCGTGACCGCATTTTGACTGAAGCTGAAATAACAGAGCTGTTCAGCAAGCTCCCCGGTTCCGGCTTACGTGGCGCAGATGTACTGACACCACCCATACAGCTATCCACACTCTGTCGTATCGGCGAGCTATTATCAGCACGATGGGAACATATTGATTTTGAACGCCGCGAATGGTTCTTACCTGACTCAAAAAATAGCCGCTCACACACAATACACCTCAGCGATTTTTCATTTGGCTACATACAACAGCTGTACCAAATCACGGGTTACACCCAATGGCTGTACCCTAACCGCACTGAAGACGGCCACATTGATACCAAGTCATTCACCAAAAAAATACGCGACCGACAGCGCGAACCTGGTGAGATTCTCAAGGGGCGCAGTGTCTGTAACCCTCGCTCGCTGATACTGGAATCAGGAAATGGTCAGCGCTGGACCCCGCACGACCTCCGTCGAACTGGTGAAACCCTGATGCTGGAACTGGGCGTTTCTGAGGTAGTCGCACACCGTTGTTCCAACCATGTGGAAAAAGACAAGGTGAAACGGACATACCAGCGTTACGAGTATCGCCGCGAGATGGTAGAGGCATGGAACTTGCTAGGAGATTATCTTGCTGGGCTCGAGAAGAGAGCAGTGCTACGTTCACAGCAGTGAAGGCAACACCGCAGCTTGAATCAAACGTATATTCCGTTTTGATGCTAATACATTCGCTTGGACTTACGCACTGCGAATGCAGAGGGTCTACCACCCTGGGATTCAGTCTTGGCAATGCCCAGAATGTTCAGCCAGTTCTCTTTTCCAAGTGCAGTAATCATCAGCCTCAGGGTTCGGATGAAGTCCCGCTGTGTTGACTCCGCATAGTCCTTCATGAACTCATTTTTAACCCAAATAAAATGTTTACACTTTAACTGCCATTCATACCGAACTTCAGGATAGCGTGCTTCAATTGCCTCCAGGATGCGTTGCATACGGCTCTGATGTTTTTGGATGGTAATAGCTTCTGCCTTCACCTTCTTTTTCACTCCGTCAATTGTTTTAGTAACTTCCACATCCTTGATATTATTTCCAAGTTTTTTGATAACCATATATCACCTCTTTATCCAACATATGCTCGTGCGACACCAATTCGGTTATGACCCGCAGCTCGTGCTACAGCCTCATACCCCTTCCGAAGCAATTCCTCATTTTCAATCGTTGACTTGTCACGAACAGGGGCTTTTAGTCCAGTCACTGCTTCAAACAACTCAATCATAAAATAAGCCCTCACCTCACGAATATTTACAATTCCATATTCCTTCAAAAGGCTACGCATGCGTTTTACAACGGTATTCACAAAACCAATCAAGGTTTCATCAGCAGCCAAAAGGTTTTTTGAACCCTTCGGTCTTACTGATATTGCATATTCCAGCGCCTCTCTTCCTTGTTCAGCAACTCGGATCTGTCGATCAGGTGATTTCCTGCCGCCCTTTGTCCCGTCAATAACATTCACATAACCTGTTTTCTGGTATTCATTCCACCAACGGTCAAGGTCAGCCAAAATTCCTTCACGTAGACGTAGGCCGAAGAAACGAATAATCTTCAACAGCGCGACAGCTCTCTTTTCCCCTCTCATCTCCATGATCTCAATTGCTTCCTGAATTGATGCATCATTCACATCCGGGATCATTTTTCGGACATATGAACGCGACGAAAAATAATCAGACGCGTTGATTTTTATAGTCTTATCGCGGCGGAATGCCTTCATCACCACATTGAACGTGCTGACCAAATTCTTTGCATAGTCCAAACCGATCCTGCCGGCATCAAGCAGACTTACGAGGTGATTTGCATATGCCTCAGCATGCTCTTCCCCTACTTGGCGCACATCTTGGATGCCATACTGCTCCAGAAAATTGGCAAACTTCCTGAAACGGCTTACATGAGCAGCCCTGGTTTTGTAGTGTCCGTTACCGTAATACAGGCCCAACACTACAACCACTGCAAACATAATGGTTCTGCCAAGCCCAAAATTGACCTTCTGGCAACGTTTACGCTTGTTGTTCCTAGCCATATAACCAACTCCAAAAAGTGATAAAAATTGTGATTTGTGCGCCCAGTGTCTGGTCCAAACCTGGGGGACGGCCAAAACACCCGCGCACTGTTGCCGTCCCCCGTCATAGACCAGTAAGTGGGAGCCCCATTCATCAACAGGGCAGCGGCAACGCGTCGAATCACACACGACATTTACTCCTCATCAAAATGTGTATATCGAATGATCCCCCATACACATGCGGGGTGAGGCTGGTGCTGCTACGCCAGCAGACACCAGTAAGAAGGCCAAAATTCTGAGACGACACCTCAGACATACCCGCCTGGTAGCAGGCAAAACCGAAGTTTAGTCCGGGTTTAGTCTCGACTGTTTTTCTGGAGTGCACGCAATACCTGGCTTACAGCCCATCAACGCAACTCATCTCATTTCCAAGGGCCACTGAAAAAAAAGGGATCGGCAGCCGTTGGGATGTGTTGGTCTGGGTGATGTTTTCACGCCAGGCACTGCAATTTTTCCAATCGCGCACAGCGAAAAGCTGGCGCGCCAGCCACAAAGCGACTGGGCAAACTGGAGAAGTGAGCGATTCGGTTTTGTACATTTTGGGTGGGAGCCCAGAGGAATTTCGGCCCGTTGTCAGGGGTAGTGCCGTGCAATACTGTGCAGTGCAGCTATCGTACTGACTAGGCTTATAAATTTGGTTCAGTGCAGACGGACTTATCTCCGGAGACACCGAAACAGAGGGATTTCGGAAATGGATTTAATTGCTGGGTATTTTAGCAGTTCAGCGTCCCCTGCCGCTCACGGTGCATACCGTGGGCGATGAGTAATCGGAAAATATCAGTGTCGCACAACCGTTGCAAGTCTCGCCTGCTAAAAATTTTCAATCAAGCGACCTTTCAATGTAAGAGTTCTTGGCAGCAGTAGATAAATAGTATTCTATACACACATAACATCTCCAACATCAGAGTTATGTGTGTATAGAACTTTTATTTCATCAACACCACTCAAAAGCACTCTTAATCATGGTAATGTTATTCAAACTAGATTAATCACTCGGTCAGCGCCTTAAGCAGCGCATCCCTAGCATCCTGATAAAACTGTATGTCGATTTTAGTGGCCATATCATCTGAAAGGTCATATAGCTGTCGTCTGGCTGTCACTGGCATCAACAGGGTACTAGCGCCTTTTTCCACTGCTAGTTCTGCAATATTCACGGCGTTACTAATCGGTTCAATTGAGCCACCCAGATTAATCTCACCGACCACAATAAGGCCGCCTTTCACGGATTTCTTCAACATACTGCTGCACATGGAAATTAATGCTGCGACACCCAGTTTGGAACCTTTTTTAGCTGCATCAAAGGCTCGGAGCTGAACGGTAAACTCATGTGATCGTGGATCTCGATCACCAATTAACTGCTGCCCACGTGCATAAAGATTTTGCTCAGCATATCGCATGGATTCTTTAAATGCTGCCGGTGCCGGGTTGTTCAGAATTTTCACGCCAGATCCAGGGCCTTCGTTCACTTCGATGCGGTAGAGGCCGGCATTGTCATCAAAATCGGTACCGCCTTCACTAATGGTCCAAATCTGACCCGGTTCAAGCGGGTCATCACCAATTTCGTTATCGGCGCGCAACTCAGGTGTGGCAACAAACTTTTCAATGCCATCGTCACCGATAAAATAGCTGAAATGAGTATTACGAAACTCGGCAGCGCCCACTCGTTTCTGCTGCTCTTTTACTCGGCGACGCACTTCCAGTGCCAGGCGTGTTGCCCACTCAAGATCCTCATCAGATACTGCCATATCAGCGTCGGGATACATTAATTTAAGCAGACCCGATACCGTTTTATTTACCGCATTGGTATCACGTCCACTCAGCGCTCCACCTAAATGCACTCTGTTTTGCATGGCCGCTACACGGCTTTGAAAGCGCAGGCGGCTCATACACTCAGAAAAGAAATCGCTGACCAAACCAAAATGATCAGTCGTCAGCTCCTTGCTCATCTTGGGCACATCCCAGCCGGGCAGATAGCAGTGGATGCGGTCCATCCAGGCGGTGTCATCGCGCATTTCCTGTGGCAATGGACCGAACAGATGGCCTACCCGCTGCTGATGTTCCACATCCACATCGAAGTTACCCACAAACACCATGGAGCCATCAGCACGGATACTCTCTTTGCCACGGCTGAATTCGCCCGACTCCATGTACCCTTTCATGATGTTGATCCCCTCCTTGGTATCGAACGAGATGCCACTGACTTCATCGAAGCAGACCACATCGTACTGGCATACCAGACCGCGCTGGCCAGAGGCGTTGTTGACGAACATCTTGGCGATGGTCGCCTTGCCGCCGGAGATCAGATGCGCATAGGGCGACACCTGCTGGAACAGGTGACTCTTGCCGGTGCCGCGGGGGCCAAGTTCAACCAGGTTATAGTTGCGCTCCACAAAGGGCACCATACGCAGCAGGATGGAGTCTTTGGCACGGTCAGACAGCGCCTCGCACTCGAGACCGATGGAGCGGATCAGGAAATCCCGCCATTGATGGCTATCAAAGTGGTGACGGGCTTCTGCCATCACGTCCAACACATTACGCTTGGACATCTGGATTGGGCGCAGCTCGGCGATACCGAAGGCATTGCCTTTCTCTTCGGCAATGACAGAGTCGTACTCCAGCGTCACTTCGGCGTAAAAACCACCTGTCAGCAAGCGTTCATTGTCATCGACGATTTTGTCAGCAATACGGACTCGGTTGAGGTTCAGGCTGGGCAAGGATGCAAGGTAACCGCCCTCCTTTTCAACGAAACGGACACTGACGATATCGATCAGCTTGGCAGCCCCCTTCTTGTAAGCCCGGGCCTTGAACAGCTCTTCCTCGCCGGCACGCACAGTGCGGGATGCCAACTGGCGCTGAACAATCTCCAGGCCTTCCTCGATCTCGTCAGGGTCTGTCGAGGCACAGTAGCGTCCCAACATGAACTCGACCACATAGGTCGGCACCGGAAACTGGCGGGCAAAGGTACGTACCAGGTCCTTACGCACGATGTAGCCTTCAAAAAACTCAGCGGCTTTGTTGTCCAGAGCATCCAGTTCCACGTATCTCTCTCCTAACCTTATTCATCACCGACCAGGGTCGGTTTTTTCGCCAGTACGTTGCCGCCGTCATCCAGTAGTACCAGTACCGCTGTCATGCCTTCAAAGTCATCGTCCACCATCAGGCTGCATTTACCGCCCTTGAGGGGTTTACGCTTACAGATCTCGGAATCGGCATCCGCTGCATGGGTTCTCAGAACTGCGACCACACCCTCAGCATCAGTTTCGGCCTGCACCTTACAGGTCAACCCCAACCAACGCAGGTCTGACAATGTTGCACTCACACTTGGAACGGGCTGAACTTGCTGGTTACTACTGAGCTCGATGACGGGGGTCAGACACTCCTGCAAGCTCAAGCCGCCATGGTCATAATGCTGCCCAGCCTTAAAACTGCTGATCCCCGGCGCCATAGCGATACTGACATTACCGTTCCAGTACCAACCCAGCTGCAGATAGCCGGTATCCACCGTATCCTTGATCACGGCGCAACGGCCCCAGCGGGTATCGGTCAGGTGCTTGGTCAGATCCACCTTATACATGGTAGCGGGTGTCAGCACCCAACCATGATCGGTCACGATACGGATCTTGCGCCATCCGGCCGCCAACAGTTCATCCACACGCTCAACAATTTCTTCCAGCAGCGTATCGATGCGAGCCGCCAGCTTCAGACCTTTAACGTGGCCTTCCTTGTCAATATCACCACTCTGCACCCAGGCATTAGTTGATGGGTCGCCGGACTCGCCCTCTTCCAGATACACCCAGCCCTTTTCCTTCAGGTATTTCTTCAGGTAGTAGGCCGAAAAATCCTTATCATCTTCCAGCAAACTGGGTTCAAAGTCGCGATCCGTTACCCGGCCGGTCAGCCTGTCATGAACAGGGGTCACTGCTGCCTTAGCCGTCGCGGTCACCGATGGCAACGCCGCCCAGTTCGAGGACAGTTTGATATCCGCTTTGGACACCAGCATCTGCACCAGCCGTTGAGCGATGTCATAGCGCAGGCCATCCACAAAGAAGACCACCTCGCCACCCGGTGCATAAGCAGCCGTGGCTTCGTTCACCTGAACAATGCCGGGATAGCCCTTTGCCTTCACCAGACTCTGGAAATTGCGCGTGACTTCATCCAGCCACGGGGTGTATATCAGCGCCAGCAGTTGTTGCACCAGCGCCTGCTGTCCGTTGGAGAGTGGACAGGCCAAGGCTTTGAGTGCCAAGTCATCCACCTGCCAATACTTCCGGCGGTAAAGGTCAGCCATCTCCTCGGCATCGATACCGGAAAACACCTGCTGTGTGCGTTCGGCAATCTGACTCAGATATTCCAGCACACCTGCCAGCTGTGCGCGGCCCAGCTGAGACCAGATCCAGTTACGACGCTCAGAATGACGCTGTTCAAGTCGCTGTAATTGTTGGCGTGCATCAGCTGAATTCAGAGTCAGCAGCTGGTTTAAATCCTGCTCCAGCCGCTGTTCTTCATCCGCGTTGATCGCAGGATAACTGGCACCATCAGCGGCAAGGTCAGGCTGCACCTTCATCAAAAGATCAGGCAAATTGGGGTAATGATGACAGGACTCGGCATACCGCTGCCAAACGCTCTCCCATACACCCTGGCGCTGACATAGTAACTCCGCTGCCGTCAGTTCGCCGTCACGCTCGGGGCTGAAGTGATATTCAGTCTCGCAGATACCCACCAGGGCCTGCCAACGGGGCGCATCCCAGCGTTCACGGCATACTTTGCTGTCATTCATCCAGCTAAGCAGGTCACGCACCGGATCACTGGACACCAGCTTATTGAAGTCCGGCGCCTCCAGGCGGCGGTTGGCCAGCTCGTCTCGTTCGCTTTCCAGTATTTCGGTGAGTGCCCGCAGCATCGCCTGCTGCGACTTGTCATCCTTGGCCACATCCAGACCAGCACCGCCGTTGGCTGAGATCAGAAAAGCATTGACCGTCCAGTCACGGCCGGTGTTGTTGTAGATCCACCAACAGCCGCGATACTGCAATTCGGCCAAAGGCTTGAGCACATCGGGGCAGTCCGCAATGGCTCGCAAGTCGCGGCGTTCTACACCTGGCAGATACAGGATCGGAGTACGATCCTGCGGCAGCTGCACCTCGGGCAATACACCTTCGATCACACATTTGATCCAGATGGCCGGCCCACGCTTCTGCTCGGGGGCGTAGTCGCCCAGCACCACCAGTTCCGGCATGGCAGCCTGCAGCAGTGGCAAGGCAGATTCCCACTGGCGTTGTTTATCCGTCCAGAGAATAACGCTCGGTGCCATCTGGATATTGGAGTTATAGGCGGCACTGGCACGAACTTCCTCCGCCAGCAGATCGATCAGTTTCATAGCAGTCCTTGGCGGTTCGCTTCGTACCAAACGAAGGGTGAACGCTGTCTCAAAAATTCAGCGGTATAAAAGTTCTGGATATAATCTGAGAAGTGGCGAGCCCGCACTTCTCGACAGCCCCCATCATCCAGCTTAAGCCTTGTGATCGTGGCATCTACATCCGACATAAGAGCTGGCGGCAGGTCGGGATTGGGATAGATATGTCCCGAGACCAACTCCAGGCGAAAGAGCCCATCTTCGATCAGGAAAGGATCGAGTACATCCTCATAGTCGTTTTTACGGCTATTCATACGTGAGCAAGCCAAACGATAGTTCGACCACTCATAGGCTTGATCCGGTCGCTCCGACTTGGCAACAAAGTGGTCAACCGAGCCCGCCCCCGTAATGCGCTCAAAGTGGATCGCGAGGTAAGCGCAAATGCCACCAAACCGGTCATACAGATCCGGCAGGCAGTTACGCCAATAGGGACGTAACTTGACCCCTTCGGGCAGCGGCTGACTCAGCTCTATGCCTGACTCACTCAAATAACGCAGCCCTTTTTGGCGCACCTGGCGGTCAAACTCCGCTGGCTCCGGCTGGGGGACGACATGCAGCATCTCAGAGCCACCCTTTCTTTTCAGCCACAAAACGCCAGCGCAGCCAGAACGGATCTGTATCACTCAATACTTCGCGCAGTTTTGCATCCAAAGCCTTGGCATCCTGCGCATCAAAGCTGTCATCACTGAGCGCCTCTGAAGCCTGTGTCAGTGCTACCTCGGCCTCTTTTGAGCGGGCACTCTCAAGATCAAAGGCCTCACTGGTCAGCCAGCTGGACGCATCACCTTGGCGCGTAAAAGGCCGCTGCCGCAGCTTCACTTCACCCTGCTCCAAGTCCAGATCAAACCATGCATCCTGCGCAGGATCGAACACAGGCTCGACGGATGCCATGATCAGCGGCGAATGGGTAGCGGTAATCAACTGCACATCAGGACGCCGAGTAAGCTGCTCCATGACAGACAACAGCGCCGGAATGATGCTGCGCTGCCAGCTGGGGTGCAGATGCGACTCTACTTCATCGATCAGAAAGACCACCTGATGGGTCGGATCTTCCTGCAGTAAGTCGGCGGCTTTGCGATGCTCTTCCCAGGCCCATACCAAAAAATAAGCCAGCGCGATGATACGGCGGATACCGGATGATGCATGGACGACTGGAACATCTTGGCCATAGGGCATACGAATAGTCGGAATATCACGGGCTTCATCCAGGCTGATACGGGTCAGATCGCCTGGCTGCAACTCCTCTTTATCGGACGGGGACAATACTTTTAACACCTTGACCAGATGCTTGAATGCCTCGCCTTTTTCCTTCTGCCAGGTTGCCCAATCCTGTACCAAGCCGTTACACAAAACCGTACCATCCTCGGCTTTCAGGCCATGCCACACTTCGTCCGGCGCAAACACATAAGCGGGGCGACGCTCCTGCACATCGATGCCATTGCGGGTCTGCCAATAATTCCTCGACGGATCCCATACGGCAAAACTGCCATCGGTCATGGCATAGAGCACCAAGCCAGGGTTCGCCGGACGACCGGCATTACCTGTCCAGGCTTCTTCCCTGCGTTGATAGGTGCTGTCGTAGCTAACCTCTTTAACCTTGCCCGAGAAGGAAAAGCTGATAGACGAGTCACCCTTGCGCTGAGGCTGTACCTTTTTCCCCACGGTCAGCTTGGGGTTGATTTCAGACGGCCACTTACGGGTCATCGACCACCAGGCGATATCCAGCAGAAAGCTTTTACCCAGGCCATTATCCCCTGTAATCAGATTAAGGCGCTGACCGAACTCCAACTCCATGGATGGAGCCGGGCCGACATTAGTCAATTTCAGTTCTTTAAACACCGTTAACCTCCGACACCAGGGATTGCTTCCAACTCTTTCAACCAACCATCGAAAAGCGCGCACTTTTCACGCATGGAATTCAACCCGACCTCCAATGCAGCAATACTGCCCATCAAAGGTTTCTCGTAGCCGAAGATCAGCTGCTCAAGACGTTTGCTCGGGGCCGTGTTAGGGCTGTTATTGATGTGCTCAGGACTGGGAAAGCCTTCACGGATGGCGATGAGCTGCTGGCCAATCTGAGGCATGTCCATCCCCCTGGCCAGGGCTTCAGGATCACTGAACAGCAGCGCTTCAAACTCATACATCTGCACATAAGGGATAAAACGGCGCATGGCATCCTGACCCAATAGTCGTGTTAGCTTCTCCGTCATCTTGGCTTTCATGACAGATGCTTTTTCAGCCACATCGGCACTCTCGTCCACATCGTTTTTACCTGGGAAGCTCTGTGGCAGGCCATAGAAGTCAAAAAACGTGGTGCAGTATGCAGTTTTTTCCTGCAGCAAGCGGTTTTCCACGTCTGACTTGAGGCGTTCAAACTTGAAATTGCCACCCTTATGGCCGGGCTTGCCCACCAGCGCGGGCACCAGCCAGATACCCTTATGCATGAACACCGGCTGCAGCAACTCGTTCACAAACATCTCTTCGGTTTGCCCTTCACAAATCACATGCACCCGGATCATCGCGAAGGCCTCCCGCCCAGCACGTTTTTCTCCCACAGCTCACCGACGGTGTAATCTACCAGCCAGCGCTCGAAGTCGGATTCATCCAGACGTTTGAAAACAGAGGCGCCCTGCTCGCGCTCAACCACAATCAGATCATCAATTTCAAACTCGTTAAGCAACGGGACTGACTGGGTTGAGATGATGACCTGGGTACGTTTGGCCGCCGAGCGCACCAACGCACCCAACAGGGTTATCGCATAGGGGTGAAGCCCCAGCTCGGGTTCATCGATGATGATGGTAGACGGCAGGCGCGGTTGCATCAGTGCCGTTACGAGGCAGATAAAGCGAATAGAGCCATCCGATAGCTGGCTGGGCCAAAGTGAATAGTCACTGCCCTGCTGTTTCCACAGCAAACGCACCTGCTGCTCTTCACTCGGCAGAGTTATGGGCTTGAGTACGAAGTCATCAAAGAAGGGTACCGCCAGACGAACGGTTTTGCGGATCTGGCTGTAGACATCTGGCTCTTCACTCTGTAGTCGATACAAAAAAGCCGCCAAGTTGGAGGCGTCCATGCGCAGGAATTCGTTGTCATGCACGGCACACAGGCGCTTAACACCTGCCGTATCGCTGGTATCGTGGAAGTGATAGACCTTCCAGCCGGAAATGGCGTCGTAACAATAGGTAGCAATCTTCTTGGAAGTGCCGCGCTTACATTCCCTCTTCAAATTTGACTCTGCATGGCCTGTACCCAAATTAGGCCGCGTTACTCCATAATAAGGCCCATCGAAATACAGCATTTCAGATTCGAAAGTGAAGGCATCATCGACAGTCGGCGCAAGATCCAAGTCGTAACCGTTATCACCAAATCGAATTGAGGTGGTCAGGCTGGATGTTTCCTTGACCCCGTAACTCAGAATGCGATCCGCACCACCCTGTTTGCTCGCCCATATCTGCAAACGCCCCTCAACCAGCTCGGAGAGCATCCGAAAATAGGCGACAAAGTTACTTTTGCCCGCCCCGTTGGCACCGATGAGCACGTTCAGGTTGCGCAATCTCAGGTTCTCCATCTTGCGGATGGACCTAAAGCCAGAGATGGATAGCGTGTGAATTGCGGTCATTGTTTGGCACCCAACATCCAGAATAAATTAATGCCCATCTGACACCATCAACAGTTATTTTTCCATCACCTATGCAACCCGCACATCTGTTCTGGTATTAATTGAGCCACGTATTGATCAGACTTTCGACTGACATGCTGAAGGCTCAGGTTTCAGCTGCCAGCCAGCCTCCAACACCTCAAGCAGGTTTTGTTGGCGTTTTTTGACCACATCCAGGGTCCACTCCGGGGTATTCAGCACCTGAGTTGTCATCACGTAAGATGAAACGCCTTTGCGGCCACCAAAGTAAGCTGTTTTCTTTTTCGTGAAGTCAAAGTTACTTGCCGCCGAATTGCGCTGCTGAGTCAGAGGCACCAGGTTGGCAATTTTGTGTACCCATTGCTGTCTGACGTCTGCCTCCGGCCAGTGTTCTTCCCATTCACTACCGGCTAAAACCGTTTGCGGCAGTACGTGCTCAATGGTCAGCACCTTGGCGTCATAGCTAGCGGCCCCATCTGACAAGAACGAGTCCAACCGCA
>ERZ1673961.556-NODE-556-length-14021-cov-255.750036_pt1 | contig 14021 bp, 17 predicted proteins | sample MGYA00580189_ERZ1673961 | MGnify/ENA primary metagenome ERZ1673961 (study PRJEB41334, sample SAMN05608105) | rock metagenome | biome: terrestrial subsurface; feature: shale formation; material: shale | place: USA: Pennsylvania ... | reverse complement strand
GTAAAGTATGGTTCAAAAATCAAATCAATATATTCATCTTCAACTCCACCTGCATTATCTAAAACTTTAACAATAGCATTTGAACCAACAGCATCAACTTCAATATAAATATTTGGATTTTTTATATCTCTTTGAATAAGAACATCTTTTGCATTAGAGATAAGATTTAACATTACTTGTGCGAACTCTCTTTCGTATCCATAAATAATACTATTACATTTTACTTTTTTAACAAGATTTATATTAAAATTTTTAATTGAAGCGTCAACTAAAGTTAAAGCCTCATTACAAGCATCATCTAAATAAAAATAGACTTTCTTCTTATCTGGTTTAAAAAAATTTCTAAAATCTTCAATTGTATTTGACATAAATTCAATTAGTTTATTTGATTCAATAACTGAATCTTGTATCATTTTTTCATCAACTTTATTAAATTTACTTGCAGTTTCTAGCTCCATTAATACACCCGAAAGTTCACTTAATGGCTGTCTCCATTGATGTGCAATCATACTAAGCATAGCACCCATTCTTGCAAGTCTTGATTGATGAAGCATCGCCCTATCTTTTTTCTTTACATCATCAATTGCTTTTTGAACCTTTAGTTCTAGATTTTTGTTCAAATCTTGCAACTCATTCTCTTTTTTAACTACACTTTTTCTATATTCGTTAAAAGCTTGATTAATTCTATTTGAGATAAAAACAGATAAAATACCAATAATAAATATTACAAAAAATGAGATAACAACAACAGTTTCAATATACTTATCAACTCTTTTTTCTAGTAACTGCTTATTTTTTAAAATAGAGTTTTCTATATCATCCATATAAAGCCCAGCACCAACAACCCAATTCCATTTTTTATAAAGTTTGAAATATCCAAGCTTTTTAGAAAATTTTTTATGATTTGGTTTTTGCCAGTTATACTCTACAAAGACTCCATTTGGCTTTTTCTTTGTTTCATCAATAAACTTTTTAGTAATATAATCTCCACTTGCATCTTTTAAATCAATATCATATTTTCCAATACTATCTTGTCTAAAAGGGTGAGCAATAAGATGATATTTTGTATCATGTATCCAAATATATCCATTATTTTCATAACGAATAGTTTCAATATACTTTATTAAATCTTTTTTGATTTGTTTGAGGTTTTCTTTACTATTTTCTACACTTCCAATTATCCAATCTAATTTTGGAACATGTTTTATATAGATTAATTTATCTTTTAAATCTATATATTTTCCTGTATCAGGGTATAAATAGTTTTTAATAAACTTATCATTTAATTCAAACTCTTTTTGAATACTTTTATTAAAAGGTTGAATAAGTTTATCATTTTGTACATCATATGCAAAAAAATAATCATTTCTATTAATAGCTTTTGAATCAATTAACTGATTCATTATTTCATTTTTTTTAGTACTATTGAGATTTTTGTCTTTTGTTAGCACAGATAGTTGATTGTAAAGTATTTCAACTCTATTTTTAACTCTATTTTTAACTTCTTGATTTGCTTTTTTCTCATGATAATCTAAATAAGAAAGAACTGAATTTATCTCTTTTTTAAGTATGTTTTTTTGCTTTGAAATATATTGTGATTCTTCTCTAATACTTTCACCCTCAAAATATTTATATTGATTTTGAATAAAAAAATAAATTGTAAAAAATGCAATAAGAAGTACTGTAATAATAGGAGTTAATATAATTAACTTTGAAATATTTTTTTCGCTAAACATTCTATATTTTCCTAGTTTAAATTCAGTAATCTTATTTAGTTATAGTGAGTATTAAGTGAGCTTTTGAAGCTTTATTGATAAATGTGATATTTTTGACTCTCTTTTGCTTGTCTTTTTTCAATCTCTTCATATGTTTTTAAAGCTAATTGTTTAGTATGCTCATCAAGTTTTTTACCAAAATATTCATCTACAAAATTATCTAAAACTAAAATATAAACAATTGAGTTTAAAATAACTGCATTGTCATCTTTCATCTGTTTTGCTAAATCTATTGCATAAATTGCTTCTTGAAAAGTATAAAAAATTCTATCATTTATATTTTCAAGCCTATGTGCATAACCTAAGATAGTTAAATAGTTTTCTTCATACTCTTTATGAATATTCTCTTCTTTTAACACAGTAGAGTACTCTTTTATTGCTTCTTGATGTTCTGTTACAATTTCATCAGTTTCTACAACACTATTTTTAAATTGATAGAAAAAATCTGTTACTTGTGTAATAATCAAATCTATAATAAATCCTTTGAAAAATTTGTGCAATTATATCAAAATAACTAAAAATTAACAAATTTGATAATTTACATGCTTGAATTAAAATAATTTTTAAATGCGTTTAATTTTACTAAACTACAATCAAAATCAATATTTACTCCTTTGTCTTTATCATGCTTATAAATATAGTTTTTATCTAAACTTGAAATTAAAGTTTTAAAAAGTGATCTATCAAAATCTAAAATAAAAACATCTTTATTAACTTCCCAAATATAGATCAAATGAAGCAAAAATTCATCATCAATTTTATAGATTTTAAACTCATAATGTTCATACTCATTTTTTTCAAGAAGTTCAAATTTTTTTAGTTTTAGTTGTTCTTTTAAAAAATCTTCATATAAACTAAGTGCTTGACCTTGCCAAGTTGTATCTTCATCAACTTTTATATACTCGATATAAAAATTAGAAGTTTTTAAAGTAAAAGCATCTAATGTATATGGGTCATGTCTTGTTTTTACATCAAAATTTTCTAAAGTATAAGTATAAAAGAAATCTGAATCAATCTTAAAATTAAGCTCATTGGCTTCCATTGAAAAAATTGGTCTTGAGACTCTTATGATTTTTTTTAAAATATTTTTAAAGAATCCCATAAAATCTTCCTTTTATTTAATATTAAGAAATGTACTTTAACATATATATGATTTTTTTTCAAGGAAATTTAAGGGATATTTTTATTTTTTTGTAAGTTTTATATTTATCTGAAAGTTTAGACTAAAGCTTTATTTTCTTTTTTATGCAAAAAGGCATTTTATCTTTTTGTTTTACTTTTTCATTATAATAAAGCACAAATATCAATGTAAATGTAATACATAACAAGCTAATTATTTCAAACATAAAATCTTCCTAATTAAAATTTTTGAAATAATACTATAGTTTTTTTTAACTTATCTTATATATTACAAATTGTAAGATATTATGTAAGTTTTTATTAAACTTCGCTATACTAAAAACTTAAATTTAGGGAAAAATATGGATATACAAAAACACTTTTCAAAAGAAAATATTATTTCAAACTTAGCAAAATATGATATGTATTATCAAATTTCAACAGGCAAACTAATAAATATAACACAAACAAAAGATATAGATACAAATATAGAGTTTCAATATGCACTAGGATCTATTTATGAACTTTTAAAAGATTTAGAAAAACTTGAAAATGCTCAAGAACTTTTTGAAGATGAACTTAGAAACCAAGCAGCAATGGACGCAACACAAAACTTTATTAATAATAATATGCAATTAGTAAAAGATAAAAAAATAGAAATAGAACCTATTATAAATGATATAAATGACGGTAATTTTTTCAATAGAACTATGATAGAAATATGTGAACAAAATCAAGAAAAACAACTAAAAAAATGGGAAGAAGTAATTACAGATAAATTAGCAACTGCAATACTTCAATCCTTGCAAGAGTTAGAAGCTAAAAACTAGCTTCTAGCAAACTTTACTAAATCATCTCCTGTTAGCCTATAAGGTATCCATTCTGTTTGCCCTTTAGCACCAATACTATCATAAAAATCAATTGATGGTTTATTCCAATCTAATACTTGCCACTCTACTCTACCACAATCATTTTCAATTGCTATTTGAGCAAGTTTTTTAAGTAGTGCTTTTCCTGCACCTATTCCTCTAAACTGGGGTGTTACATATAAATCCTCTAAATAGATTCCATTTTTACCAAGCCAAGTTGAATAATTAAAAAAGTATAAAGCCATACCAATTGGTTTATTTTCATATTCACAAAGCAAAACAGAACTAACACTTTTTTCTCCAAAAACAGTTTTTTTTATGGTATCAACATCTGTTTTAACTTCATGCTCTGCTTTTTCATAAATAGCCAACTCTTTAATAAAATTAAATATTGTTTGTGCATCTTCTATAGTTGCATCTCTTAAAATAATATCTGACATTTTTCTCCTTTATTACAATAGAATAATTATTAAATCTAAAATAGTTAAAATTAATCTTAAAATTGAAAAAAATCAATATTTAATAGATATATCTTTTTAAATTTAGAAATTTGTAAGTTTAAAAAAGTAAAATACGCTTAATTTATTAATAGTTAACATATTAACTATTAATAAGCTATCTTTTATACGAATTTAACTTAAAAGGTCTTGCATGGCATTTCAATCAGATAATATATTTGGGATTTTAATTGCAAATATTAGAAATCATTTAAAAAATAATCTAGAAAAAAAGTTACAAGAACATGATATATCTGCTGCACAAAGTATTATTATTAGAAGACTTTGTGAAAAAGATAATCTAACACAAAAAGAGCTTGCAAAAGATACATACTTTAAACAATCAAGCCTAACACTTTTAATAGATAAATTAGAACAAAAAGGCCTAGTTGAAAGAAAAAATAAAAAAAATGACAGAAGAGCATATCTTATATGTATAACTTCAAAAGGTAAAAAACTAGAACAAATTATAAAAGATGCAGGAAAAGAGCTTGAAGAAAAAGCACTTGAAGGAATAGATTTACATAATAAAGAACTTTTAATCCAAGCCCTTAAACAAGTATATTCAAATCTAAAGTAAGGAAAATATGAAAATAATACTATTTACAATTTCAATCATTTTTTTATTTAACGGTTGTGTACCCAAAATAGAAAAAATAGAAAAAATCAAAGATTCAAAAATAGAAAAAGAACTAATACAAGATTTAACTAAATTTAGTAGCAATGACATAGAATTAAAAAATAACTGGTGGAAAAATTATGAAGATTCTCAACTAAATGAATTATTAAGTGATGCTATAAAAAATGCACCAAGTATAAAACAATTGGAATCAAAATATAAAATAGCAAGAAATTTAACAAAAGCACATCAATCAAAAAATATTCCTAATATAGATTTTGATTCAAATACTTCAAGACAAAGATATAGCAAAAACCATATATACCCTGCTCCGCTTGCAGGAAGTTATAATAATTTGTATCAAACAGAACTTGCTTTAAATTATGATTTTGACTTTTGGAATGAAAGAAAAGCTTTAATTAAAGCTTCTAAAAATGAAGCATTAGCAAAACAAGCACTAATTAAAGTTAAGGAATTAGTTGTATATACATCTATTACTAAATTATATATATCATGGAATTTTAAAATTCAAAAAATAAAAAGGTTAAGTACATTAAAAAGATTGATTTATGAAAAGCATAATATATTAGAAAGATTATATAAATTAGGTCTGGCAAATAAATCAAAAATAAATCAAAGCAACTATTTAAGTGAAAAAATAAATCAAGATATATTAACTACAAAAGCACAAATCGAAGATATAAAAGCATCAATTGGTATTATTGGTGGATTTTTACCATCAAGATTAAAAAATTTAAAAAATCCAAATATAACAAAAAACTATAAGTTTTATGTACCCAAAAATATTCATTTAGATGTGATATCACATCTTCCTAAAATCGCTTTTCAAAAATACCTATTAATAAGTAAAAATGAGTACATAAAAAAAGCAAAAGCAAAATTTTATCCAAATATAAATTTAAAAGCATTAGTTAATTTTACATCTTTTTCTTTTGTTGATTTATTTACAAAGTCATCTTTTTCTCCAAAAAGTGAAGTAGCTTTTTCATTACCAATATTTGATGCAAATAAAAAACAAGAGAATCTTAATGCAAAAGTAAATGATTATAATTCACAAGTTTATGCTTATAATCAAACTATAATAGAAGCTATAAATGAGATAGTCAAAACATTAAAAAAAATAGATCTAAATAAATCAAATATAAAAGCTCAGAATAATGTGATGATTTACAAAATGAAAAATGAAAATATTGAGAAAGAAATATATAAATTAGGATTAAAAAATAAAATCTCTTATTTAGACTCTAAAATAGATATTCAAGAAGAAAAAATAAAAAGTATTTCATTACAAGATAAACAAATGCAACTACAAATAAACTTAATCAAATCACTTGGTGGTGGATACAAAAATAAGGTAAGTAATGTTCTTAGCCTTAAATAAAACTACTTTAAAATATGCAATAAAAGAGTGGGTAAATCAAGATTTACCTATTTTAAAATATATAGTAAAATCTACAACTGCAGCACTTCTTGCATTGTCTATTTGTATGTATTTTAATCTTGAAATGCCACAAACATCTGTATTTACAGTATTTATTGTAATGCAACCTTTTAGTGGACTTGTGTATTCAAAAAGTTTTTATAGATTAGTAGGAACAATCATTGGAACTATTATGGCTCTTATTTTAGTTGGTGCATTTATACAAGATAGAGTATCTTTTACTCTATTTTTTGCATTATGGATTGGACTTTGTGCCGCTGTTGGATTTATGTCAAGAAACTTTATGTCTTATGGATTTGTACTTTCTGGATACACTATTGCACTTGTTACTATGCCAATAATGCAAAGATTACAAGATGTATTTACTTTTGGTATAGATAGATTATCTGAAGTAACTATTGGATTATTATGTTCTAGTTTTATAAGTGAAATACTTTTCCCTCAAAAACTATCCAAAACACTTCAAAAAACTGAAAAAAGAAAATTTGATTTATTAATTAAATCTCTTAGCAATAATGAAAATATATTTAACTTTGAAAAAGAGAGTATAAATTATGCAAAAGATATTTTAGGTACTGATTCACTAAGAATAAATAGTAATTTTGAAACAGGAATGAAAAAATCAAACAGATTATATTATAAAAGATTAAACTCTGAATTTATGCATATAAGTACTACTTTTTTCTCATTGAAAAATATTATAAATAACAACATAAATAATGCAATTTTTGTAAACTCAATAAAAAGTATTTATTTTGTATTAGAAGATTGTTTAAAAAAGTTTTCAGATGAACAACAAACAGTTCAAACAATAAATAATTTAGTACTAGAGCTAAAATCTTTAAAAAAAACAACTCTGTTAAAAATTAAAGAAGAAAAACAGAAAATATCCCATGATGATTTTGAATTATTGCATGATTTTAATAGTATATCTTATTTAATTACAAGAATCGAAAGTGAATTAATTGAATACTGCACTACATATCTTAGTTTTATTTCAAATGATACTAAGATAAAAAAACTTGAAGATTTTTCACAAAATCTAAAATTTTCTACATATAGTGATAATATTTTAATTTCCTTGATGATTACAAGGGGTGCAATAGCACTGATTTTGATGATGACATTTTGGATGATATCAGGTTGGAAATATGCTCCATTTGCAGTAATTCCAGCAGTTGCTAATACACTTTTATTAAGTACCACTCCAAATCCAGTAGGTGCAACAAAAAACTTTTTAATTGGTACTACAATTGCCCTATTTATAACACCTATTTATAATTTTTATATTATACCTATGTTTGTAAATGATTTAATAACATTTTGTATATTTTTAACTCCTGTTTTAGCTTTTATTTCACTACTTATGATACTTCCAGGAAAAAATCTAATAGGATTTGGCTTTTTACTTATTTTTATTAATACCTGTGCTATTTATACCCATTATAATATGAATTTTATTAGTTTTGCAGATATGAGTATTGCAACAATATTAGGACTTATTATTTCAGGATTTAGTTTTATTCTTATTGATTTTGCATCAAATGTTTGGATTGAATCAAGAGTAAAAAGAACACTTAATTCACAAATCAATAAATCAATAAAAGAAAAACTTGCTCTTCAAAGAGTTAAACTTGAAAGTGGAAGTTTTGATTTACTTCAAAGGTATTCTGCAATTGGAAGACTTGATACTAAATCAAATAAGACTATTTTTAGATGGGTTTTATCTACTTTAGAACTAGGAAAAGCAATAATTAATATAAGAAGAAAATCAAGCTTATTTTCAAAAAGGCGCCCTCCTCAAATAGATAAAATTCTTACTTTAATAAAAAAATATTTTGATTTTAAAAATAAAAAAAGTAAAAAAGAACAACTAGAAAAAATAAAACATCACATAGAAGAGTTTGAACATATACACTTAAACTCTGCAAATGATCAAATCTTATTAAAAGATATTTATATGAATTTTTCAATTATATATTCAATTATAAAAAATAGAGAATTTTTACCAGTAAAAGGAGAAATAAAATGCACTTAATTGTATCACTATTTGGAATACAAATACCAGCACTGATTTTGATATTTTTATTTGCAGGAGTAATTCAAATATTATTAAATAGAGTTTTTGCAGACTTGGGTGTTTATGAATTTGTATGGCATCCAGGACTTTTTAGAACTGCAATATTTATATGCATATTTGCAAGTTTTTCACTAATAATTTATAAATAAGGACATAAATGCAAAAAAATAAAATCATTAAACTTATAAGATATACAATAACATTTACAATAGTTACAATTGCCATAATACTATCAATCACATTATGGCACAATTATGTTGATTTACCATGGACAAGAGATGGAAAAATAAGAGCAGATATTACTCTTATAGCTCCTGATGTTTCAGGAATTGTTACAAAAGTATATGTAAAAGACAATCAATATGTAAAAAAGAATGATAAACTTTTTGAAATAGATAAAAAGCGATTTGAAGCAAATGTTTTAAGACAACAATCACTTGTTGAGATAAAAAAAGCTAACTATTTAAAGAAAAAAGCTCAATACGATAAAAGAGTAAAAGCTAAAGACTCAATAATACCAAAAGATATAAAAGATAATGCAAAATATGATTTACTTATGGCAAAAGAAGAACTAAATGAAACAAAAGCAAAATTGGATTTATTAAAACTTGATATAAAAAGAAGTACAGTACTAGCTCCAACTTCAGGATGGGTTAATAACTTGCTTTTAAAAGAAGGTGATTTTATAAAAATAGGAGAGAGTCATCTATCTATTTTAAATGAAAATAGTTTTTGGGTATATGGATATTTTGAAGAAAATAAAATTTCTAAAATAAATATTGGAGATAGCTCAACTATGAATCCACTTGGAACAGATATTATATTAAAAGGACATGTTCAAAGTATTGCAAATGGTATCACAGATAGAGGAAATGAAGTAGGAAAAGGACTTTTAGCAAATGTAAATCCATCTTTTACATGGGTTAGATTAGCACAAAGAATTCCTGTAAGAATTTCTATTGATAAAGTACCAAAAAATTATATACTAAGAGCAGGTACAACTTGCACTATTGAGATTAAAAATTAAATTATTTATGTTCAATATTTGAAAATATCAAAGATTGAACATAAAATTAATTACTACTTAAAAAGAGTTTGTATTATATTTTTCTTTATCTTTTAAAACTTCAGCTGTTAAGACCATATCTTTAATAATTGCATCTTTTGTATTTGCAAATTTTTCTATGAACTTATCAGAAACTTCTATTAATTCTGCTTGTTTTCCCAATTCACCTAAAAGAAGTATTTTATTATATAAAGCTAAAGCAACTTGAGATAGAAGCATTGGATTTATTTCATTTTCAAAGTTATTTATTATTTCATCATATGTTTCTAAAGCTTTAGAAATCTCATTTATATTACTTAAAAGGGAAGCTTTATTTACTAATGCTTTTGCTAGTAATTCTAAACTAGCTTTATTATTAATCTTATTGCATATTTCTATCAATCTATCAAATTTCACAATAGCTTTATCATTGTTTTCTAGTTTTTGATAAATAGAAGAAAGATTAAATAATGCACTAGCAACATCAAGCAAAACCTCTTCTTGTTCTGAGTTTTCAAAGTTTTTGATTAACTCTTCATATACTAAAACAACATCTTCAAGTTTTCCCAACTCTTTTGTACAAATAGCTTTATTTAAATATGTTTTTGTCAATATTAACTCTATTTTTAAAGAAACATCAGCTATAAAGCTTTCTAACAATTGATTATAACAAGACAATTCTTCTTCATACTTTTTTTCTTTTGCTAGAATTATGGCTTTATTATATAATGCATAAGCAAAAATATATGAGATATTTTCATCTTTTGTTTTTGAAAAATTATCTATAATTTCATCAAAAGTTTCAAGAAGCTGTTTTTTTTGATCTAAAATCTTCAATACTCTTACCTTTGCCATAAGTGCATAAGCAACTTCAATATCAACTTTTTGTGCAACTTTTAAAAGTTCATAACTTAAATCTAAAGCTTTTTCATACTCTTTATTATGAAATTTTGTATTAAATTCATCATATAGTTCTTTAAAATCTAACTGACTCAACTTATCTCCTAAACTATTTTTTAATCTATAAAATATAGTAGACTCTATCTTAAAACTTAATATATTTTTTCAATAATTATAAATCAAACTCAATATTTCTTAAATATTTTTCGATTATAGGTTTAAAATCTTTTCTACATATTAAATGTGTATCAAGTTCAAAATCCATATTTGTAATTTTTAATCTATTTATATATCCAAACTTTTCTATTATTGGTCGTGAAAAAAGTGCAACACCATAACCAGCTTCAACACAAGATAATATCAATTCATAGTTTTCTAAATTTACTTTTTTATAACTGCTTTTTTTATTTTTTGAAAGATATTTATCTAAAAAAACTCTATTTAAACAACCATTTTTATATGCAAAAATAGTATTTTGAGCAGTTTTATCTTTTGATTGAACTAAAACTATATCCTCTTTTATAATATTTAAAACTTTTATTTCTTTATGATTTGGATTTCCATTTACAAAGGCAATATCAAGTTTATAATCTAATAATTGCTCAATTAAATTTAAACTACTATCTACAACAAACTCTAAATTCATATCTTTAAAATCTTTGTTTAATTTTTTTTGAAAATCTATTAGTCTGATAGTTGTATTTGATTGAGTTGAACCTATTTTTAGTAGTTCATGATAATCAATATTTCTTATTTTTAAAGTTGCCTCTTCTACTTTTTTAACTATTTCAATAGCATAAGGATAGAGTTTTTCTCCCTCAGTTGTAAGAATAACACCTCTATTTGTTCGGTAAAATAAAGCATAACCTAAACTCTTTTCAAGTTGTTTTATTCTTAAAGTGACATTTGATTGAGTAAAGTTTAACTCTTTTGCTCCTAAAGATATACTTTTATTATTTGCAACTGAAATAAATACTTTTAATAAATTTGAATCCATACTATAAAACCTTTATAAAAATAGAGTTTGATATACTAGTGTTAGTGCTATAATAAATAGTAAAACCTTTAATATTTTTGCATAAAATTTTGCATCAATTTTTCTTTTTATTTTTATACCCAAAAACATTCCTAAAGATACAATCACAATACTTAAAATAGATAATTCAAAAGCTTCATTTGAGAAAGCACCCAAAGATATAAAAACTATAAGTTGCCCTATTTTAGTAAATAAAAAACATAAATTTGACAATTGAATTGTATCTTTTTTTGTATATTTTAACTCTAAAGTGTACATTATCATTAAAGGAGCTACTATATTTGTAAGACCTGAAATAACTCCACCAATTAAGCCCAAACCATAAGTAGATGACTTTGGATAAGAAGAGATAAATGTAGCTTCAATTTTTACAAAAGATTGTAAAAGATAAACAAATATAATAAAAGCAAGTAAAAGTTTGAAATAGTTTGAATTTGTATAAACTAAAAGAACAGTTCCTAAAGCACTTCCTATCACCATAAGTAAGATAATAAACCAAAACTTTTTTAAAGCTTCAAAAAACTTACCCTCACTTAAAATACTAATAATATTCACAAGCATAGTAGAAATAAGCATATAAGTAATTGTTGTTTGAATATCAGCAAATAAAGCAACCAAAGGAGTAGAAATCATCCCAAAACCAAAACCAATACTACCATGAACAAGTGAAGAAAAAAGAACAATCACCCCAAAAGCAATTACAAAATAAATATCCATATGACCACCTTTAATATTACATATAACTATGTGTAATACCAAAAGGCATTACTAAAGATTATATCAAAAAAGGATAAATATTTAATAAAAAATAATTTGTAAAAGAAATAGATAATTTAATAAAGCTTATATATAGTTGAGAAAATAATAAAAAGATATATTAGTAAAAATTATTTTTCTAATTACAAAATAGAGATTAAGGCTTCAATCTCACTTTTTAGTGGTTTGATTTTATTCTTTATTATATCCCAAATTTCATCTGCATCAATACCAAAATAGTTATGTGCAACAATATTACGAAAATCTTTGACTTTTTGCCAAGGAATATGTGAATATTTTTGTTTAAAGTCTTCATCAAACTTAGAAATCATTTCTCCTATAACTACAAATTGCATCATTGTAGCATCAAAGCTTTTTTCATCATGATAAAAATCATCAGCAGTTGAAAAATCTTTAGTATAATTTTCTATTTTTTCAATTGACTCTAAAATAGTCAGTAATGATAATTTTATCTTAGACATACTCAACCTCTTTTAAAATCTCTTTTTTTGCTAAAGGTTTTAAGTACTTCTCCCTTGCAATATCAACACTTAAATTAAAATGATTTTCCAAAGTATTTTTGAAATCTAACTTTTTTTCATAAATATTAGATAAGTTATTTTCAAGCTCAATAAGAATATCAATATCACTATTTTCATTTGCTTCATCTTTAGCATATGAACCAAAAAGACCAAGCTTAGTGATACCAAACTTTTGTGAAAATTCATCTTTATTGTTCTTTAAATAGTTGATAATATATTCTTTTGTCACTTTAAATCCTTATGTTTTAATTATAGCATATAATTCACTTAGGTAAAATATAAGACACATTTGAAGCCAATTGAAACAAACTATTACTAGAGTTTACAAGAGAAATTAACTTCTCAAATATAATTTTAATAATCTACATTTAATATTACATATAACTATGTGTAATACAAAAAGGTATTACTAAAGATTATATCAAAAGTTTATTAAAGGTGTTTTAAATATTTAATTTATGCTTTTTTAAGGCCATCTAAAATAATTCTTTTCATAAAAGTTTCATCAGCGTATTTTACACACTCTATTGATGCATTAATATATTCTTGGGATGTATAGTTTGAATAATCAATTGGTTGATAACCATTATAAACAACAATCATATCAAAAAATAATCTTGTTATTCTTCCATTTAATTCATAAAAAGGGTGAAGACAAATCAATTCTGATTTTATCAAAGCAATTTTTTCTGCAAAAATTTCTTTAGATATGAAAAAACTACAATCTCTTAAGTAATTCTCTTTTTTCAACATATCAAAAATCTTTTTTGATTCATTTTTAACTGCTCGTCCAATACAAAAAGTTGAAGCACCTTTAAACATATCTTCTATTCGATAAACTCCAGCCCAGTCGTAAAGTGTTTCAAAAGTATTTTTGTGTAAATTAATAAAGTATAATTCATCAAAAACTGTATTTTCATTTAATTATGAAATATAAAGTTCATATGCTTGTTTTAATAAAAGAGATTCTATTTCATGTAGTTCTAATGAGTTTTTTAAAGAGAGTTTATTTATCGGAATATCTGTATCATCATAGTAAATTTCACTATCTTTTTGATGATACTTTGACATTGTATTTTTCCATTAAAACTTTTGCTTTTACTTGCACTTCTTTAGATGGTTTTTTATATCCCTCAATTAAATTTGAGTCTCTAACTGTTTTTGAAATTTGAGATTTACTTACTTTTGCAATAGTCATTTATAACTCCTATTTTGTAACTATATTTTATCTAATTTTTACAAAAAAAGAAAAGCTTTTTATTTTTTATGTCAAATGCAAAGGTAAAATACACCAGTAGTGCAAAGTAAAAATGCACCACTT
>ERZ1673961.555-NODE-555-length-14146-cov-365.152864_pt1 | contig 14146 bp, 13 predicted proteins | sample MGYA00580189_ERZ1673961 | MGnify/ENA primary metagenome ERZ1673961 (study PRJEB41334, sample SAMN05608105) | rock metagenome | biome: terrestrial subsurface; feature: shale formation; material: shale | place: USA: Pennsylvania ... | reverse complement strand
TTTACTACTTTTGTAAACTCCTTTGCCAAAATTAATCTTTGCCTTGAATCTAAATTTAACAAACGAAATTAATCGTTTGTTTTAGATAATAGGTAAAATATACTTTTCAATTAAAAAGTAAGTTCCAGCAGTTGATATCCCAGCAAAGATACCAGCTAAGATATCATCTCCCATTACACCCCAACCACCTTTAACATCTCTATCAATCTTACCAATAATTGAAGGTTTCCAAATATCAAAAAGTCTAAAAAATAAAAATGCTAAAATAGACATTATTACTATATTTGAACTGTTTATTCCACAAATAGAAAGGGTTATCCACATACCAGCTAACTCATCAATTACTATCTCTTTACTATCATGAATACCAATCTCTTTTTCATATAAATCAATCTGTTTTACTGCAATAGCACTAATTAAAAGTGCTATTAAAAAAAAAGTTGAAGCTGGTATATATTGAATTAAAAATATACCAATAATTAATGATACAAAACTACCTACTGTACCAGGGGCTATTGGACTTAATCCACTAAATCCAACTGTTAAGAAAAACTTTCTCAAATCTATTCCTTATTTCTTTTTTTCAATACCAAGTTTTTTTCTTTTTTCCCATAAAGATTTTCTTGAAATACCAAGTTTTTTACTAAGTTCTGTATCTGGATACTTAGATTGGAATGATAACACCATAAGCTTTACATAATCATTTATTGTCATGATATTATTGTTTAGAACAACCAAATCAGATTTATTAAACTCAATTTTTTTGTATGGAAATAATTCTTCTTTTTCTAGTGAAGTTAAAATACAGTTTTTATCTTCAATTATTTTGATTAAATTCTCTTTTGCATTTTTTTTCAAGGTATGATAATCTGTTAAGTAAATAATACCTTTAAAAGTTGAATTTAACTCTTTTTGCCAGTTATCATTACTAAAAGAGATAAATTTTACTCCCATGTCTAGTTTTTTAGAGAGTTCAAAAACTAATTTATCAGCACATTTTTGTGAGTTTGTTTCAATAAGTATTGGAAATGATGGAGGTAATGCAGTCTCTTCTAAATCAATATCTTTAAACATAAAATCAAGATATCTTCTCATTGTATTTAATTCTTGTCTTAATGATCTACACTCTTTATAGTGATAAATTTTTCTTACTAATTCATCCATTATAAAAGGTTTCATAATATAATCTTTTGCACCATCTTTAATTGGGTTAGTAACTGTTTCATCTGATATATATGAAACAAGAAGAATAATGATTGAATCTTTGTATCTTTTAATTATATTTTTACATTGTAATGCAGGCAAAGATGTTGATAAAAGTACAATATCATACTCTTTTGTTAAACTATCTAAATTTGGTGATTCTACATAATCACAGCTATGTCCATCATCAAGTAGTCTTGAAACAACTTTTTGTGCCAAATAAATTTCACTCTCAATTATTAATATATTCATCTTTTTTTCCAATCGTAGTATTTTAATGTTGCTATACTTTGCACAGCTACTCCTTCTTTTCTTCCAATAAAACCTAATTTCTCAGCAGTAGTTGCTTTTATATTCACAAAACGCTTTTCTAAATTTAATAGTTTTGCTATTTTAGATTTTATTTCATTTTTATATGGATTAATTTTAGGTTGTTGTGCAATAATTGTTAAATCAATATTTACAATTTCATAACCAACTGCATAGATAAATTTAACAATATGTTCTAATAAGGTTTTAGAATCAACTCCTTTATATTTATCATCTGTATCTGGGAAAAACTCACCAATATCACCTGCTCCACACGCTCCTAATAATGCATCAATAACTGAATGTATTAATACATCTCCATCACTATGAGCTTTGAAACCATAAGGCACATCTATTTTTATTCCACCTAAGAACATATCTTTATTATCTTCAAATGGATGAATATCAAAACCTGTTCCTGTAAAGAAGTTTTTACTTGGTGATTGAAGTTTTTCTAAAATAGCTAAATCATGGCAAAAAGTTAGTTTTTTACTTCTTTGACTACCCTCAATATACTTGATTGTTCCACCAATTGACTTAATAGCAGAGCTATCATCAGTAAAATCTCTATTTGTTTTTAAAGCTTGTTTTAGAATTTTTGTTTTTGAAAGTTGAGGGGTTTGAATAAGTTTGACATGGTCTCGGTTGATAGTTTCATCTTCATAGACAACTGTATCAGAAACAGTTAAAATAGGAACAATACAATCTGCTTCATTCTTGAGTTGAATGAGGTTTTTTATAACTTCAATAGGAATATCAACCCTTGCAACATCTGTAATCATTACATAATCAGTTTCTACTTCTTTTAAAGCATTTTTTATAGAGTTTTGTCTTGTATCTCCACCCTCTATAAAAGTAATATCATCACTAAAGTTTTTCATATAGTTTATCTCATCTTTATGAGAAGTAACAATAACATTAGCAAAACTGTGATAAGAAGTGAGCTTTTTTGAAACATAAAGCCAAACAGGATCATTATCCACTCTAAGCCACTGTTTCTTAGCTTTTAGACTAAATCTAGATGAATTTCCTGCACAAAGAATAATCAGTGTTACATTAGACAAACTTTCCCCTTGTGTAAAAAAGTTACAAATTATAGTCTAATGTAACTTATGTGTAATTTAAACCTTGTTACTAGTTTTTACTTTCAAGCTATCAATAGTATTCATAAGTGGCTCTATATCAAAATTATACTCAATTGCTTTATTTAGTGCTTTTTGTATATTCTTGTCATCTAAGGGATTAACAATATCACATGAAATTTTTGTTATTTCAAGAACTTGACATTTTTTAATAAACTCTTTTGGACATGCATTTAAATCTTGCACAAAACCAATTGAAAAAATCAAATTTGGATCAAGTTTCCAATGTTTAAATATATTTGCAGTGATTTTTGCACAAGTAAAACCAACAAATTTATTTTCAGCTTTTGAAGTATCTGTTTTAAGTGCTTGTTGAAATTCATTAATTTCATTATTTTCTATTACTACATCTGAAATAATAAATTTACCTACTTCTTGTAAAAAAGCAGCTAGTATTAATTCATCTTTATCTTCAAAATTAATGGCACTTAACCAACTATTTACAAAAGATGAAGCAAGGTTTGAGTTTTCCATAAAATCATCAGTTGTGATATTGTAAGCTTCAAGATTAGATTTAATTAAATCTTGAACAACTGAACCTAATGCAATAGAAATACAAAAATTTACTCCAAGTAAAGAAATTGCTCTATGTACAGTATCTACTTTACTTCTAAAAGCAAACATTGAAGAGTTTGCTACTCTTAGTAGTGTTGTTACAATTAAAGGATCTTTTTGAATTATTTTCAATAGCTCATCTGGGTCTTTATCTGGAAGTTTTCTAAATTTTTCAAGTTCAATAACGCTTTTTGGTAAAGGTGGCAGTGAATCTATTTTTTCGATAATTTTTTTACTCATATATTTCCCTATAATAAAACTAAATTTAATTATACAAAAAAACCTATGAAAAATCGAAACGTAATTCTTAATAATAAGAATTTAGCTTGAATAATTAAGCTTATATAAAAAAAATTTGATATAATCAAACAAATTTTATGTTAGGATTTTTATAATGAGAGATTGGCTAGACAATCATAATAATGATAATGTTAGAACTCAGATGTATTATGCAAAAAAAGGTATTATTACACCTGATATGGAGTATGTTGCAAAAGTTGAAAAAATTGAACCAGAACTTGTTAGAAGTGAAGTAGCAAGAGGAAGGTTGATTATACCAGCTAATGTAAATCATAAGCACCTTAATCCTATGGCAATTGGATTAGCATCAAAATGTAAAATAAATGCAAATATAGGCTCTTCTGCCCTTGCTTCTGATATCAATACAGAAGTTGAGAAAGTTGATGTTTCATTAAAATATGGAGCAGATACAATTATGGATTTAAGTACAGGTGGAGATTTAGATGCAATTAGAAAAGGCGTAATTAATCACTCAACAGTACCTGTTGGAACTGTGCCTATTTATCAAATCTTACATGATTGTAAAGATAAAATTGAAGATTTAAGTATTGAAAAGATGCTACAAACTTTACAAAAACAAGCAGAACAAGGTGTTTCTTACTTTACAATTCATGCAGGATTTTTACTTAGATTTATGCCTCATATTGCAAAGAGAAAAATGGGTATTGTAAGTCGTGGTGGTTCTTTAATGGCTGCATGGATGATGCACTATCATAAAGAGAATCCATTTTATGAAGCTTTTGATGATATTTTAGAAATTTGTAGAAAATATGATGTATCTTTATCTTTAGGTGACTCATTACGACCTGGATGTTTAGCTGATGCAAGTGATGAAGCACAGTTATCTGAGTTAAAAGTATTAGGTGAATTGACACTTAGAGCTTGGGAAAAAGATGTTCAAGTTATGGTTGAGGGACCAGGACATGTTCCTTTAAATCAAATTGAGCGAAATATGAAATTAGAAAAAGAGTACTGTCATGAAGCACCTTTTTATATTTTAGGACCTCTTACAACTGATATTGCTGCTGGATATGATCATATATCTTCTGCTATTGGTGCAGCTGTTGGTGGATGGCATGGAGCTTCAATGCTTTGTTATGTTACACAAAAAGAGCATTTAGGTTTACCAAATGCAGAAGATGTTAGAAGTGGTATTATTGCTTATAAAATTGCAGCTCATAGTGCTGATATTGCAAGAGGAAGAAAAGGTGCAAGAGATATTGATGATGAGATGAGTGATGCAAGATATGGTTTTGATTGGAATAAACAATTTGAATTGTGTTTAGATCCAGAAAGAGCAAAAGAGTTTCACGATGAAACACTTCCTCAAGATGTTTTCAAAGAAGCAGAGTTTTGTTCAATGTGTGGACCTAAATTTTGCTCATATAAGATAACACAAAAGATTGTTGAAGAACATGGTGACAAACTAAAAGAGACAGAGTAAAAAATTTATTTAGAAAAATAATTTAAAAGAGTGGAATCTCCACTCTTTTTTTTTGTCTATTTTTTAGGTAAAAGATATTTTACTTCTTGTACAATACAAAATTAGATATTATAAATATAATTAAGACAATAATTATCCTATTTAGAATATAATATCATAAATTTAAAAATAAGGAATTAATATGGCAACAGTAGCAGATATTAAAAGTGCATTAGAAAATGTAAAATATCCTGGTTTTGCTAAATCAATAATAGAGTTTGGTTTTGTAAAAGATGTTCAAATTGATGGTTCTGCCTGTATATTAACGCTTGATATAACATCAAGTGCTAAAGAAGTTGAATCAAAATTAAGAGAAGATATTACTCAAACTCTATCAGGGCTTGTTGAAGAAGTTATACTAAATATTAAAAAACCTGAAGAGCAAAAACAACAAAGTAATAGTACTAGTGGAAAAAATATAGCACCACATATTAAAAACTTTGTAATGGTAAGTTCTGGAAAAGGTGGAGTTGGAAAATCAACTACAACTGTTAACTTAGCAGTAGCAGCAGCAATGCAAGGTAAAAGAGTTGGTATTTTAGATGCTGATATTTATGGTCCAAATATTCCTCGAATGATGGGATTACAAGGACGAGAGGTTGAAGTTATTGGTAACAAAGCAAAACCTTTTAGAATTCATGGTGTTGATGTAATGTCAATGGGTTCACTAATGCAAGAAGGACAAGCACTAATTTGGAGAGGTGCTATGATCATGAAAGCAATTGAGCAATTATTAAGAGATATTTTATGGGAAAATTTAGATATTTTATTTATTGATATGCCTCCTGGAACTGGTGATGCACAATTGACTCTTGCTCAAAGTGTACCTGTAACTTGTGGTGTTAATGTTACTACTCCTCAACATGTTGCTCTTGATGATAGTAGAAGAAGTTTAGATATGTTTGAAAAACTTCATATTCCAATTGGTGGAATTATCGAAAATATGAGTGGTTTTATTTGTCCAAAATGTAATGAAGAATCAGATATTTTTGGAATGGGAACTTGTGAAGCTTTAGCTGAACAATATAATACTCAAGTTCTTGGAAATTTACCAATTGAACCTGCAATTAGAGAAGGTGGAGATACTGGTAAACCAGTTGTTTATTTCCAACCAGAATCTGAATCTGCAAAAAGATATATGATAGCTTCACAAAAACTTATTGAATATGTTGATCAAGTAAGTGATAATGTTTCAAATGAACAAATACAACCAACTACACCTTCTGGTGTTAGTGCTTGTAGTACAGCAGGCGCAGCAACACAAGCTAAAAGCTCTAATGGTGGAGGATGCGGTTGCCATTAGTTAAGTAAAGAGTTTTAACTCTTTACTTTTTATAAACTTTCTATTTATCATAAAGGCTTTTTATGAATATGAGCAAAATAAAAAAAATAATAAAAGAGTTTTCAAAACAAAGAGATTGGGATAAACACCATAATCCAAAAAATTTAGCTATGGCACTTAGTGTAGAAGTTTCTGAACTTGTAGAAATCTTCCAATGGTTAGATTTAGAAGCTTCAAAAAATTTAAACAATCAAAAGAAAGAACACTTAAAAGAAGAAATAGCAGATATTGCAGTATATTTAATTAGAATATGTATGGCTTATGATATTAATTTAGAAGATGCAATATTTGAAAAAATGAAGAAAAATGAAGAAAAATATCCCTTACTTGATAAAAATGGAAATAAAATAATTTATAAAAAGAAGTAATATTAAACTTTAAATTTCTACTTACTTGTACTAATATATAATAAGAGATTAAATAAAGGAATTAATGATGTCAATTTCAGAAATAATATCTATACTATTTGGTGCACTATTTATATTTATAGGATTAAGCTTTATTATTAAAGTTTTTAGAAAAGATAAACAAGAGGAGCTTTGACTCTACTCTTGCTCTCTTGAGTTTTTTTCTTCTATACCAGAAATTCCAAATCTTTTAGCTAATTCTTGTTTTACTCTATCAGGACTAATATTTTTACTAGCCATTGCTACTAAACAGTGATACATTAAATCAGCAGCTTCATAAACAATCTCTTCTTCATTGTCATCTTTTATTGCAAAGGTAAACTCGCCTGCTTCTTCTACTATTTTTTTTAGCATAGAGTTCTCTTTACCTTTTAATAATTTTGCAGTATATGATTTTTTTGGATCATCATTTTTTCTTTCACAAATAGTATGATAAAGTGTGTCAACTACACCATATGCAGAACTTGTATCAATTTGGATTTTAGAAACTTCTTTATTTGTTTCTAAATTAGTAAAAAAACAAGATTTTCTTCCTGTGTGACAAGCTACACCAATTTGCTCAACTTTTAAAAGTAATGTGTCATTATCACAATCTAATAAAATCTCTTTTATATTTTGAAGATGACCAGAACTTTCTCCTTTTTTCCATATTCTTTGTTTGCTTCTACTAAAATAGTGGGCAATTTTTGTTTCAAGTGTTAAATCTAATGCTTCTTTATTCATATATGCAAGCATCAAAACTTCATTTGTTTTTGCTTCTTGAGTAATTACTGGAATTAGATTATTCATTTTTTCCCAGTCAATATTCTCTTTTATACTCATTTGTAATTTCCTTTTCCCTCTTTGCTGGGCGAATTTTACAACAATATAATTAGGGTGTCAAGTTTGTAAAGTGATTTTTTGTTTTGTAGATAAAAAAAGAAGTAGTCTCCTACTTCTTTTTTTTATTTGTTTATTGAAGTGTCTCTTGATTTATTTTTTGTATCAACCCAAATATTTGGAGTTGAACCACCAGGTGTTAAGAATATCTTAGCATCTTTATTTTCTCTAAGTGCTTCATTAAACTTACCTTGAACTTGAATTTGTTGCATATGAAGTAAGTTAGGAGTTAAAGATTTTGCAATCTCTTTATTTGCTTGAGATTGTGCTTTTGCTTCAATAGTTATAGCATCTGCTCTACCTTGAGCTTCAATTCTGTTTTTATCAGCCTCACCTTTTGCAAGTGCAGCTTTTTTCTCAGCTTCTTGTTTTGCTCTTAAAACTTCGTATTTTACTCTTTCTGATTCTTGGTTTGCAATTTGAACTCTTTCAATTTGCTCTTTAATTTTTACAGGTAAAACAATTTCTCTTAATTGTACTGATTCAACTGAAACAGGCATACCCTCTAAAGCTTCGATTTTTGTTCTAATTCCATTTTCAATCATAACAGCAATTTCATTTCTTTTTGTTGGTAATGTTTCTGCATTAAATTCACCAACTACATTTCTTACAATATTTCTAACAACTGGGTCAACAATTTTGTTTTCCCATCCAAGACCCCATGTAGAAATAGTCTTAGGTGCACCCTCTGCTGTTAATCTATATTGAACAGTAAGTTCAATAGATACAGGTAAACCTCTTGCATCTAAGATATTAATGGCAGGATTCATTCTAATACTTCTATCAAATTGACCATTAACTTGCTCAACTGACATATAATTAATAAGTCTAACTTTTGTGTCAACTATAATAACTTTTTGAAATACTGGAATATATAAATGAAAACCAGGTCTTAGTGGTGTTTCAGTATATTTACCTGTTGTAACTTTAATACCAACTTGCCCAGACTCAATTATAACAAATGGTTTGAATACAAACATCATTATTACAATAATGATAATTGCATATAAAAAAGCAGCTTTTTTCCCGAAATTTTTAAAAAATTCAGGTGGCTCAAAAGGAGGTTGATAGTTTCCTTTCCCTCCACCATTTGAATTATTGTTGTTTTGTTGTCTATTCTTAAAATAGTCATTATCTATTGGCATATTTTTCCTTTTAATTAATATATGTCAAATATTGTAAATACTTTTCATTTTTACCACTTACTGCATCAAAATATGCAGTTTGTAGCTTTTCTGTAATTGGTCCTCTTGAACCACCTCCGATTATTCTTGCATCAACATCTCTTATTGGTGTTACTTCAGCAGCAGTTCCAGTGAAAAATGCTTCATCTGCAATATAAATCTCCTCTCTTGTTACTCTTCTTCTTACAACTTCAATACCTAAATCTTTTGCAAGATCAATAATAGTTGCTTGTGTAATTGACTCTAATGAGTTGTCATTTGGAGGTGAAATTAAAACTCCATCTCTTACAATAAAAAAGCAAGCTCCACTAGCTTCTGCTATATACCCTTGGTCATCTCTTAATAATGCTTCATCATAACCTGCTTCTACAGCTTCAAATTTAGCCATTTGTGAGTTTAAGTAATTAGCAACTGCTTTTGCTTTTCCCATACCTGAAGTATTTGGAGTTCTACTCATCGAAGATATTTTTACTCTAACACCTTTTTTAAGTCCTTCTTCTCCTAAGTATGCTCCCCATTCCCAAGCAGCAACTGAAACTTTAACCGGAGCTTCTTTATGATAAAGACCCATTACTCCATAACCTAAATATACAAGAGGTCTTATATAAGCACCATTAAATAGCTCATTTTTTTGAAGTAACTCTATTTGTGCATTATTTAGTTCTTCTACACTAAATGGTACATCAATAAGAGTCATTTTTGATGAATTAATTAATCTTTTAGTATGCTCATTAAGTTTAAAAATTGCGCATCTTCCATCAACTGTTTTATACGCTTTTGTTCCCTCAATTGCACCATTTCCATAATGCAAAGTATGGCTTAACACATGCGTTTTTGCATCATGCCAGTTTACATACTCTCCATCCATCCAGATGTATTTAGCTTCTGTCATCTCAAATTATCCTGATTAAAATTTTATTTGTTAGTGTAGCTAAGATTATATTAAATAAAAGTGAAGATATTTAATTTACTTTTATTGAAATTTGCCTTTAAACTTTTTTTGCTACCATTTTGCTAATTTAAAAAGAGGTATTATTATAATGACACAACAAGAATTATGGAATAAAAAATTCTCAAAAGATGGATATTTTTATGGTACAAATGTAAATGAATTTTTAAAGTCATGTGAGCATTTATTCTCAAATTCAAAGACTATTCTTTGTTTAGGTGAGGGAGAGGGAAGAAATGCAATCTATTTTGCACAAAAAGGCTTTTATGTAGAAGCTATTGATGCATCTAATATAGGTTTAGAAAAATTAAGAAAAAAAGCATTAGCGAATAATTTGGAAATTGATACATTATGCATGGATTTACAAGATTGGATACCACTTAAAAAGTATGAAGCAGTAATTAGCTCTTATTTACATGTGTATGAAAATCAAAGAGATAAACTTTTTGATAAAATTGAATTATCTTTAGAAAAAAATGCTTATTTTATAGGTGAATTTTTTTCAAAAAATCAAATAAATTATTCAAGTGGTGGCCCAAAAGATTTAGAGCTTTTATATGATAAGAGTGATTTTGAAAATAGGTTTAAATCATGTAAAAAGATAAAAGTAGAAGAAGAAATAGTTCATTTAAATGAGGGCTCAGGTCATCAAGGTGAAGCTAGTGTTATAAGGGTTATTTTACAAAAGAAATAATAATTAACTACTTCTTAACAAGCATTTATATATACTACAAATTAATAATAATAACTATAACTAGAGAAAAAAATGAGAGAAAAAATCGAAGAAATTATAAAAAATAGGGTTTTAGTAATAGATGGAGCTATGGGAACACAGCTTCAACTTGCTGATATAAAAGAGAAAGATTGGTTTTTTGAAGATAATAATTTAGAAGGATGCAATGAGTTATTAAATCTTACTGCACCTAATGTAATCAAAGGTATTTATAATGCTTATGCAAAAGCTGATGCAAACTTAATAAGTACAAATACCTTTGGTTCTATGCCTTGGGTACTTGATGAGTATGGTATTGGGCATATGTCTTATGAACTTTCTAAAATAGGTGCAAGCTTGGCAAAAGAAGTTTGCCAAGAGTATCAAAGTGAAGATAAACCAAGATATGTTTTAGGTTCAATTGGACCAGGAACTAAACTACCATCATTAGCTCATATTGAATATGATGAGATGTATGAGGGATATAAAACAATGGCAAAAGGTTTAGTTGATGGAGGAGTAGATATATTTCTTCTTGAAACTTGCCAAGATCCACTTCAAATAAAAACAGCACTTCATGCACTTCAAGATGTAGCTTCACATATACCAATTATGGTCTCTGTTACTATTGAACTTAGTGGAACAATGTTAATAGGAACAGATGCTTCTACAATTGCAACTATTTTAGAACCTTTTAACATATTATCTTTAGGTTTTAATTGTGGTACAGGACCAAAACAAGTACTTAAGCATGTAAAAACATTAAGTGAAGTATCAAAATTCCCTATATCTGTTCATGCAAATGCAGGCTTACCTCAAAATAAAGGTGGATATACTTATTATCCAATGGGACCTAAAGAGTTTGTTCAATTACAAGAAAAGTTTTTAGATATTGATGGAGTTGCTTTTTTAGGTGGATGTTGTGGAACTACTCCTCAACACATAAAAGCATTAGCAGATGCAGTTAAAGATAAAACTGTAAAGAAACCAACAGGAACTCATGAAGCTTCTCTTGCTTCATTGTTTAATAGTGTTGCTTTAAGACAAGAGTCATCTGCTTTATTAATTGGAGAAAGAAGTAATGCAACAGGAAGTAAAGCTTTTAGAGAATTACTAAAAGCTGAAGATTATGAAGGTACTTTAAGTGTAGGACAACAACAAGTAAGAGCAGGAGCACATGTAATTGATGTTTCTGTTGGCTTTGCTGGACGAGATGAAAGTAAAGATATGCATAAAGTTATATCTTTATATACTCAAAAAATACCATTGCCTCTTATGCCTGATTCAACTCAAATAAAAGCATTAGAAGTAGCACTAAAAAAAATCGGTGGAAGACCCATTATCAACTCTGTAAATCTTGAAGATGGTGAAGAAAAGTTTGATGAGGTTTGCAAATTAGCAAAAAGATTTGGTGCAGCACTAGTTTGTTTAGTAATTGATGAAGTTGGAATGGCTAAAACTAGCCAAAGAAAAGTCGAAGTTGCTCAAAGAATATATGATTTAGCAGTAAATAGACATGGTTTTAGACCTGAAGATTTAGTTTTTGATATGCTTGTATTTACAGTAGGTTCTGGAGATGATGAGTATAGAACTGCTGCTGTTGAAACAATAGAAGCAATAAAAGAGTTTCAAAAAAGACATCCAAATGTTGGAACAACATTAGGTTTATCAAATATTTCATTTGGATTAGATTCAAAAGCTAGAGTCTATTTAAACTCTATGTTTTTACATTATTGTGTACAAGCTGGACTTACAAGTGCAATTGTAAATGTTAAACATATATTACCAATAAATAAAATTTCACAAGAAGATAAAAAAGCTTGTGATGATTTACTTTTTAATAATCAAAAAGATGGTGACCCACTATTTAAATTTATTGACCACTTTTCAAATTTAGAAGAACAAGAAGATCAAAGTGATGAAGAGTTTCAAAAATTAGAACCAATAGAAAAAGTTAAAAAACTACTTTTAGATGGTGATAAAGAAAGAATGCTTCCTTTAGTTGAAGAGTTAAGGCACGAGATTAAACCAGAAATAATTGTAAATGAATGGCTAATTGATGGGATGAAAATAATTGGCGATTTATTTGGAAGTGGACAAATGCAGTTACCATTTGTACTTCAAAGTGCAGAAACAATGAAAGCTACAGTTGATAGTTTAAATCCTTATTTACCAAAAGAAGATAAAGCAAGTGAAACTGTTCTTGTTCTTGGAACGGTTAAAGGTGATGTTCATGATGTAGGTAAAAATCTTGTTGATATTATTTTAAGTAATAATGGATTTAAAGTTATAAATATTGGTATTAAAGCAGATATAAATGACTTTGTTATTGCTGTACGCAAACATAAAGCACAAGCAATAGGAATGAGTGGACTTTTAGTTAAAAGTACAGCAGTGATGAAAGAAAACTTAGAAGAGTTACAAAAACAAGGTATTGATATTCCTGTATTATTAGGTGGTGCTGCATTAACCAAATCATTTATTAATGATTTTTGTAGACCTATTTATGATGGACCAATTTTTTATTGTAGGGATGCTTTTGATGGAGTAGTATCAATGAAAAGAATAGAAGATGGTGACCAAAACAATACAGCATTAGCTGCTGATTTAATTCAAGTAAAAGATACAAGTCCTAAAAAAGAAGAAAAAGAGATTATTATTCCAGCTTATGAAGATATAAAACTTCCAAGTAAAGCTGAATTTACTTTTCCTCCATTTTGGGGACGTCAGGTAAAAACATCTAAAGATATAGATAATGAATTGGTATTTAAATGGATAAATCATAGGGTACTGTTTAGACAAAGATGGGGATATAAAAGAGCTGGACAAAAAACAGAAGATTTTATAAAACATGAAGAAGAAGTAGTTAAGCCCTTGTATGAAAAATTAAAAGAAGAATTAATTCAAAAAAAGGTTTTTGAACCAATTTCAATACAAGCATATTACCCTTGTATGTCACATGATAATAAACTATATATATTTGATTATGAAAAATATGGATTTAACTCATTAGATGAAGCAAAAAAAGTTCCAAACTTAGATGAAGCAATAAAAGTACTAGAGTTTCCAAGACAAAAAAGAAAACCACATAGATGTATATCTGATTTTTTTGCAAATGATAGATTAGATGTGGTTGGATTTACTCTTGCAAGTGCTGGATTAAAAATTACATCATATGAAAGAGAGTTATATGATCAAGGAAAATTTAGTGAATATTTTCAAGTACATGGATTAGGAGTAGAATTAGCAGAATCTTTAGCAGAAGTAATTCATAAGCAAATTAGACTTGATTTAGATATAGTTCCAAAGGAAGGACCAACTTTATATGATGTTCAAATGAAACAATATGTTGGTTGTAGATACTCTCCTGGCTATGCTGCTTGTCCTGAACTTAGTCAAAATAGAGATTTTTTTGATTTATTGAATCCTGAAGAGTTTGGAATTACTCTAAGTGAAACTTTTCAAATGGATCCTGAACAAACAACTTGTGCTATAGTTGTGCCTCATCACGAAGCTAATTACTATAATATTTAGTTTTAACTATAAAGAAAGTGCTCATTTTGAGCACTTGACAATATTTTCCAAAATTTAAGCCCAACTTAAGTTTAAACCCTTGACAAAGGGTGAAGATTTGTCTATAATTCCCGTCCAAATTCGCTGAGGCAAACAAGAGATTGAGAG
>ERZ1673961.554-NODE-554-length-14156-cov-8.616765_pt1 | contig 14156 bp, 13 predicted proteins | sample MGYA00580189_ERZ1673961 | MGnify/ENA primary metagenome ERZ1673961 (study PRJEB41334, sample SAMN05608105) | rock metagenome | biome: terrestrial subsurface; feature: shale formation; material: shale | place: USA: Pennsylvania ... | reverse complement strand
CAATTACCCCCTTGCTATGTATTATATTGCCGCTAATTTCCATACTCACGTCTACGAGATTAGCTGTGCTCTCCCAGACCAATCAAAACATTTTCACCGTTTCTCGTCTTAATGCAGAAGTCCGCCTCCTGTTGGAAAATGAAATGGGGATCGTCTGGCTTGTCGGAGAGATTTCAAACTTCTCAGCCCCTGTCTCTGGTCATTGGTACCTCACGCTAAAAGACTCTCGCGCTCAAGTTAAATGCGCCATGTTTCGTGGCAACAATCGTCGTGTGACTTTCAAGCCTGCAAACGGTAACCAAGTATTAGTAAAAGCACGCCTGTCTCTGTATGAGCCTCGTGGCGACTACCAACTTATCATCGAAAGTATGCAGCCAGAAGGCGATGGCCGTCTGCAGCAAGAGTTTGAAGAACTCAAGATGAAACTGGCAGCAGAAGGTTTGTTTGCCCAAACGAACAAACAGATTTTGCCAGAGCACCCAAAACGCGTGGGCGTAATCACCTCTAAAACCGGTGCAGCACTTTACGATATCCTCGATGTATTAAAACGCCGTGACCCTTCTCTTCCCGTTGTAATTTATCCGACCATGGTTCAGGGAGAAGAAGCCGCTATTCAAATCGCACAAGCAATTGGTCGTGCAAATAGCCGTAATGAATGTGATGTGCTTATTGTTGGCCGTGGTGGTGGTTCATTAGAAGATTTGTGGTGCTTTAACAACGAGATCCTTGCACGTACGATCTCGGCCAGCCAAATCCCAATCATTAGTGCCGTAGGCCACGAAGTCGATGTAACGATTGCTGACTTTGTTGCCGACGTACGAGCACCGACGCCTTCGGCAGCTGCGGAGCTGGTGAGCCGCGATAATAGTCATAAAGATCAAGCCCTCGTTACTCGTCAACATAAATTGGCGAGCGCAATGCGTTACTATTTGGCGGAACAAAAACAGCAAGCAGCGCAACTTCTCCACCGTTTAGAGCGCCAACATCCCAGCTATCAGTTGCAGCGTCAATCGCAGCAATTAGATGAACTGGATGTACGACTGCGCAGAGCAATGCAACGCTTCATCGATACTCGTCAGCAAGCGATTGAGCGTAAACACCACCGTCTGCAATTGAATTCTCCTGTCAGGCACTTAGCTCAGCAAAAATCGAGACTAGACCGTGTCGAGCAAAAGCTGTTGGATGCCATGGATCGCAAATTACTGACTGTGCGTCATCAACTGGCAATGGCTGCAGAAAAGCTGGAGGCAGTGAGCCCTCTTGCAACCCTCAAACGTGGCTATTCCATCACGCAAACAGAGCAAGGCAAGGTAATTACCCAGGCTGAAGATGTGAAAACGGGCGACCGTCTAGTCACCCGTTTAGCAAATGGCGAGATTCGCTCGACCGTCAACTAACCCAGTTTAGCGTTAGTCAATCTTTTGAAACTCAAATCGAACTCGAGATTTCGATTTGAGTTCATTACAAGTATTACAGAAGTAATTCGCCGCACCACAAGCCTGAAGCTTTTCCAGTTCAGCGTCACAATCGGGACAAAACCCTACCTTTTTGAAATCGGACTCACACTGGTTACAGTGATACTGACCCGTCCACTCTAATTCAACGTCACAAGTCGGACAAATATTCTGCTGCATACGCCTTTACCTTACTCATTTCTTAATCTCATTATTCAAAATTTGCCACACTAAACAATGATCGCCGTCACTGCTTTTGAGATCTCGGATTGATGCGTCATTCGTTCAGGCATATAAAGATCTTATTCTGATCGTCGGATATTACCCACTTGATCAGCGATCACCCCCTAAAAGAATATTTATATAACCACACACCGAAAGCATAAGTTACATATTCTGCATTTCAATTTAAATCAGACAGAAATCCTAAAAATAAAGTAAGAATACAAAGTAGACAGAATTTAATAAAAAGATCTAATTGTCTGAAAACGCTTTTACTTCGGTGTGCATTTCAATAGTTTGTGGGTCACATTCTATTAAGGTTACTTGTATTGAGGCAAACTCATTTAAGTGTCCGGCATGCGTTCCACCACAAGGGATCACAGCGATTTCCCCTTCTCCCAGATCGCACTTCCAATAGCGAGAATCGGTAAGATTATCACCATGACACTCTATAATGATCGTCTCTTTGCGCTGAAGCCATTCTGACAACTGAGCATTGACCTTATGTTCTATGTCACTGAGGTCCGACAGCATATCTGCGCTGTTTAGCCCTCTTTTTCGGAGTGTTTTACCTAAACGATACGTATCCACGCACTTGTCCGGCGTAACGAAGCTTGTCTCCTGAGCATAGCTGTTAAAATCATAATAACCATGAGGGTCTTTACGGTCGGCGTCTTTACGCCAATAACCACCGGCCAGTACTTTATTTAATGCTAAGTAAGCCAAATGTCCGGCACTGTGGCCACGACTAAGAGAAAGCTGATAGGATTTATCCACTTGCAAAGCAACCATCATATCTGGCTCAAGTGAGTCGACTTTTGGTAGCACATGCACGACAACAAACGTCCAGCCTGCTGTATCTCGTTTTACAGGAATTGCAGTTCCAACATACAGTGTGTTTGTGGCTTGCTCTACCGCACCAACCTGACAGTCGAGAACCGAGAATAACGTTCCGTCTATCTCAATCGAGCCTTTATCAGCGGGGTGATCGGGCCAAATGTGGCTTACGGGATGAAAAGGCGTGGTCTCAGTCACCAGGTAGCTTACTTCATCGTTATGCTCGATGAGTTGAACAGGAGATTCTAGCTGCCATGTCTGATGACAGAAGCGAATTTTAGTCGCAGTAATCGTCATAGTTGTTGTTCTGTGTTTTGAAGATAAAAAAATACCCAAGCAAAACTTGGGTATTTTTGAACTCGATTATTTATTACGGTTTTTAACCGCAGACATCATACGCTTGCGCTTACGTTCCTGAGAAAGCGTAAGTTTGTTCGTACGGTTCTCAAATGGGTTCTCACTGTTCTGGAAGTTAATACGGATTGGTGTACCCATGATTTCCAGAGACTTGCGGAAATAGTTCATCAGATAGCGCTTGTACGAATCTGGTAGCTCACGAACCATATTACCGTGAATGACCACGATTGGTGGGTTATAACCACCAGCGTGCGCGTATTTCAATTTAATACGACGACCGCGAATCATAGGTGGTTGGTGATCATCAACGGCCATTTTCATGATACGAGTCAGCACTGAAGTACCGACACGTGTCGTTGCCGATTTATAGGCTTCTTGAATTGACTCAAACAAGTGACCAACACCAGTACCGTGCAACGCTGAGATGAAGTGAATACGAGCGAAATCTACAAAGCCCAGACGACGGTCTAGCTCTTTCTTCACGTTCTCTTTCACATCGTTATCCAGACCATCCCACTTGTTTACAGCAAGTACGATAGAACGACCCGCGTTCAGAGCAAAACCAAGCAGGCTCAAATCTTGATCCGAAATGTTTTCACGCGCGTCGATAACCAGCAGAACCACGTTTGCATCTTCTACAGCTTTCAACGTTTTAACTACTGAGAATTTCTCAACCGTTTCATTGATACGACCACGACGACGTACGCCCGCTGTATCAATAAGTACGTATTCACGACCATCACGTTCCATTGGAATGTAGATAGAGTCACGTGTGGTGCCTGGCATATCGTAAACAACAACACGCTCTTCACCCAAAATACGGTTGGTCAACGTTGATTTACCAACGTTTGGACGGCCAATGATTGCAAGCTTGATTGGCTGATCTTGCAAACGTTGAAACTCTTGTTCCGCTTCTTCTTCGCTGTACTCTTCTTCGAGGATTTCCGCATCTTCAAATTCAGTCAGATCTTCAATCTCACCTTCTTCTGACTCGCTGCCCAGCAAGTCATCAAAGAACGGAGCAAGAGCACGCTCAAGAAGAGCAGTCACACCACGGCCATGAGCGGCAGCGATCTGGTACATGTCGTCGACACCCAACTGCCAGAAATCGGCACAAGCAGCATCGGCATCAATACCGTCAATTTTGTTTACTACCAGCATGGCTGGCTTTTCAATTTTACGCAGGTGCGCCGCAATCGCTTCATCAGAAGGCGTAAGACCAGCACGACCGTCAACTAGGAATAGCACAACGTCAGCTTCATCAATGGCCGCTAAAGACTGCTCGGCCATCTTTGTTTCAACGCCTTCTTCCGTACCATCAATACCACCGGTATCGATGACGATGAATTCGTGCTCTTCACCAAGTTTAGCTTGGCCATATTTACGGTCTCGCGTCAGGCCAGGAAAGTCCGCAACCAAAGCGTCACGAGTGCGTGTCAATCGGTTAAATAGTGTAGATTTACCTACATTCGGACGCCCGACTAGGGCCACAACAGGTACCATAACAACCTCTACAATAATCTTTCTTCTGTAGTTATAGGTATATCACGATATTATTCGTTAATGGTTAGTTTCTTTACATCGCCGTTGCGAGTAGTAAGGACATAACCATCAGACAGCAACGTTGGACCAACAGCAAAACCACTGTCATCAATATATTGCTGTGCTACGAATTCACCAGTTGAGCGATCCATCCAGTGCAGGTAACCCAATGTGTCACCAACAACCAGATAGTTACCTATCACAACCGGCGCCGTCAGTTGACGGTGCTCTAGCAAGCTGTTTTCCCACAACTCAGTGCCACTTCGCGCATCAACGGCTACAACATGATCTTTTTCAGTAATGACAAACAGACGGCTACCATCCGTTGCCATGTCATTCGCCGATGAGTAATTACGCTTCCAAATCGGGTTTGCAGAGCGCAAGTCAACCGCAACTAGCTGACCATTAAAACCGATGGTGAAAAGAGTGCCGCCAAGTACAATTGGTGAAGCGTCAACGTCAACCAGACGGTCGATTTCCGTTGCACCTTTTGGCGTACCGATTGGTTGTTGCCAAATAAGCTGACCACGTTCCACAATCGCTGCTGCCAATCGGCCATTTGCCGTGCCCCAGAAAACACCACCACCAATCGCCACAGGTGTACTGTCACCACGTAGAGTCAGGTTAGGAACTTCAGTGCTCAATGCCCAGCGTTGCTCACCAGTGCTTTCGTTAAGAGCAACAAGCGTGCCTCGGCTGGTATTGATGATGATCAAACCAGAGTCAGCAACCGGTTTTGCGAGTACTTCTCCGCCGACCTTAACACGCCAGTTCACTTCACCAGTCTCTTGGGAAAGTGCAATAACATCACCGTTGTCAGAACCTATGTATAGGCTTCCGTAAGCGGCTGTGATACCTCCAGATAGACGAGCAACAACGCTCTCTTCTAGATCAACTTCCCAAAGCGGCTTGCCGTTTTCTGGATCCAGCGCTTTGACAACACCGTCACGACTTGCAACAAATAAAGTACCGTTGGCATAAACTGGAGACAGTTTAGAGAAGTAATGACCAACGCCATCACCAACTGAAGTGCTCCATTCTGTATGAGTCGTAAACTCACTATCGACTTGAGGTAGCGGCGCCATAACAATGGTATCTTCTTCACTCGCACAACCTGCGAGGATGCCCATCGTTAACGCCCCTAACAAGGCTTTTTTAAAGACTCTTTTCATCCAATGCGGTCCTTATTTCGCCAGATCGTCCAATTTCATTTGCAGTGTCGGGCTTGCATCTGTCGCTTGCTGCGCTTCAGTATAAGCGGCATAAGCGGCATCTTCGTCACCTTGACGAAGCGCGATATCACCACGAAGCTCCGCAATACGACCATTCCATGCGGCATCGGTTACTTTGTTTAGTTCAGACGTTGCTGCATCAAAGTTACCCAGTTCCGCTTCAATACGAGCAATGCGGTAACTGATAAGTGGTGACAATGCTGCATCTTTAGTGCTGCTTTGTGCCCACTTAAGTTGCTCAAGCGCAGCAGAAAGATCCTGTGCTTCAACTTGTGATTTCGCGAGTTGCAGAGCGGCCAATACTGAATATTCTTTTACTTCGCTTGAATCGATGAATGCCTGAACTTCAGCCTGTGCATCAACACCTTTTTCTTGCAATGCACTAATCGCTGTTGTGTAGCTCTGTGAAGCTGCTTCACTCGCCTGAATCACTGAATCCTGGTAGTAACGCCAACCAAATAGACCACCTAAACCAACAACAGCACCGATGATGACGGCTTTACCGTTCTCTTTCCACCAGTCTTTAATGGCTTCAACTTGTTGTTCTTCAGTATCGTAAAGTTCCACTTCCTGTCCTCTTAAAACATGTAAATGGCAGCAAAGCTGCCATTGTTCCCATCTCGTTTAAAGGCTCCACATGTGGGAGCCTCAAATAACGAACCAGGATAAAATTACTAGCTTACTAAAAGACTTAAATCAGTGCTGCGATCTTTTCAGCAACTTCTGCTTGGTTGTAAGTGTGTTGCTCACCACCAGCCAAGTCTTTCAATACTACGGTGTTATCCGCAACTTCATTCTCACCCAGAACCAATGCTACTACAGCACCAACTTTATCTGCGCGTTTAAACTGTTTCTTGAAGTTACCGCCACCAAAGTGATTCATCACACGTACGCCAGGTACTTCTTCACGAAGCTGCTCGGCAAGTTTCATCCCTGCCATCATGGTACCTTCGCCCGCGGTCACAACGTATACGTCAACGCTACGACGTACTTCCGTTAACTCTAGTGTTTCCAGCATAAGCACTAAGCGCTCAAGGCCCATAGCAAAACCAACTGCTGGCGTTGCTTTACCACCTAGCTGTTCAACCAGACCGTCATAACGACCACCACCACATACTGTACCTTGTGCACCTAAGCTTTCAGTGATCCACTCGAAAACAGTACGGTTGTAGTAGTCCAGACCACGAACAAGACGTTCGTTAACAGTGTATTCGATGCCTGCAGCATCAAGAAGTTCACACAGACCTGCAAAATGTTGCTTAGATTCTTCGTCTAAGTGCTCAGAAAGACGAGGAGCGTCACCTAAAATCGCCTGAACATCAGGGTTTTTAGAATCAAGAACACGCAGAGGGTTAGTGTGCATACGACGTTTGCAATCGTCATCCAGTACATCGATATGTTGTTCCAGAAACGCCACTAAAGCTTCATTGTAGTTTGCACGAGCTTCAGGCGAACCAATAGAGTTCAGCTCAAGACGAACGTGCTTGTCGATGCTAAGTTCACGCCACAGACGAGCGGTCATCATAATAAGTTCAGCATCTACATCAGGACCATTCAGGCCAAATACTTCCACGCCACACTGGTGGAACTGACGGTAACGGCCTTTCTGAGGACGCTCGTGACGGAACATCGGGCCCATGTACCAAACGCGTTGTTCTTGGTTGTACAGTAGACCGTTTTCGATCCCAGCACGTACACAACCTGCAGTACCTTCCGGACGAAGCGTCAGGCTATCGCCATTGCGATCTTCGAACGTGTACATCTCTTTCGAAACCACGTCAGTCTCTTCGCCAACAGCGCGGCTGAATAGATGGGTCATCTCAACGATTGGCATGCGCATTTCGTTGTAACCGTACGCGCTAATTACATTTTTCACTGTGTTTTCTAGCTTTTGCCACAGCGGTGATTGAGTTGGGAGGCAGTCGTTCATGCCTCGAATTGCTTGAATTGTTTTTGCCACAATACTTACCGTAATTCTCGTTGAGATTAATCTTGTACTTTTACTTCGATGCGACTTTCGCTGTCCATCATAGACGCTTTCGCACGGATTTTAGCTTCTAGCTGATCCACAAGGTCGTTGTTATCAAAGCGCTCTTTCTGACGTTTACCATCTTCATAAAAAGCACTCTTCTTGTTACTACCCGCCAAGCCTAAATGAGAAACTTCTGCTTCACCCGGACCATTAACGACACAACCGATAATCGAAACATCCATTGGGGTAATGATATCTTCCAAGCGTTCTTCAAGTGCGTTGACAGTCCCGATAACATCAAATTCCTGACGAGAACAGCTCGGACACGCAATGAAGTTAATTCCGCGTGAACGAATACGCAGGGACTTAAGAATATCGAAACCTACTTTGATTTCTTCGACGGGATCCGCAGCAAGAGAGATACGCAAAGTATCGCCAATACCTTCAGCCAGCAGCATGCCCAAGCCTACAGAAGACTTCACGGCACCTGCTCGTGCACCACCGGCTTCGGTAATGCCTAAGTGCAGCGGCTGGTCAATTTTCTTCGCTAACAGACGGTATGAGTCTACCGCAAGGAAAACATCGGATGCTTTCACGCTCACTTTGAATTGATCAAAGTTAAGACGATCTAGGTGATCCACATGACGCATTGCCGACTCAACCAACGCTTCTGGGGTTGGTTCACCGTACTTCATCTGCAGATCTTTTTCTAAAGAACCACCGTTGACACCAATACGGATTGGAATGTTTTTGTCACGGGCACAATCAACTACAGAACGAATACGCTCTTCATTGCCGATGTTACCTGGGTTGATACGCAGACAGTCAACACCGTACTCTGCTACTTTAAGCGCAATACGATAATCGAAATGAATATCAGCAACCAACGGAACAGACACTTGCTGTTTGATCAGTTTGAAGGCTTCAGCTGCATCCATTGTAGGTACAGAAACACGGACGATGTCTGCGCCCACTTTTTCTAGTGCTCGGATTTGTGCGACTGTCGCTTCCACGTCAGTCGTGCGAGTGTTGGTCATTGACTGTACAGCAATTGGAGCACCATCACCAATTGGCACATCACCCACATAAATACGCGTCGATTTACGACGAATAATAGGAGATTCGTGTTGCATAATTTTTTATAACGGTAAAGTGAATCTAGCGACTTTGCCTGAAGTATACCCAGAAAGGTCGACAGGTTCACTCGCAAATGTCATTGTAACCCCTTCCGGTGCGCCCAAAATCACTTTAAATGGTGCTTTTCCGGTAAGTTCTACATCCTGACCTGGTTTATGGGTGCCGCTCACCAGCGTTTTGCCATTGGTATCTTTCACCTGAATCCAGCAGTCTGCTTTAAATGTCATAGTGAGAAGGCTCATTCCCTCCGGCACGATGATAGCTGGCTCTTCAACGACCTCAGCCTCTTCAATCACTGCTACAGGCTCTTCAATATCTGTACTTGCCAGTTGATCACTAGGCAATAAGTCCGTTGCTTCAGCAGAACTTAACGCTTCATCTGCTGCTACAGGCTGTTCAGCGGAAACTGTAATATCAGCGGGAGCGCTTGCGATTAATTCATCGGCACTCATCTGATCTATGTCCGCCAACTCTTGTGCGCTAGGCTCTGGCCCTTCTACACTGGAATCCGTCACAACCTGAGTCAGGCTATTATCTTGTTGGTTCTGCCACCACCAGGCAGCAGAGATCCCGGTAATCACGATGGCGATAACCCAGGTCAGGAACATAATACGGCTGTTGTGCTTTTCATGCTTAGTTTTGCGAGAAAAGCTCTGCATTTCGATTTCTTGATCTTTCGGCTGGATATCGGCGGTTTGCTCTAGTGCTGTTAGTACTACTTTTTCATCAAGACCAACCACTTTGGCATACGAGCGCAAGTAACCACGAGTAAAGGTCGCTACTTGTTGTGATTCAAATCGATTGTTTTCAATATCTTCAATAACAGAAACGCGAAGTCTCAGGCGATCAGCAACTTGCTTTTGTGTCATTCCTAAAGATTCGCGTTTGTTTTTCAATAGTGTGCCCGCTTCAATGGAAAGCGGTACTTCATTTGTGTTTTCGTGTTCTGTCATAATGATGGTTTTTAGTCTGTTTTAGTGGCTAACACTGTTATTTATTTTCGTTGTTTTTCTTAAGACTCGCTTAAAGATAGCCAGCCTAATCGTGTTAACCAAAGTAATAATTTTAAGAAATTCTCTGAGCTTTGAATGTGAATACTCGCCCTGCCGATATCTGCAAAACGTATGAGAGAATAAGCCGAGAGTTCCCGATGCTGTCGTAAATGCTATACAACATGATAAGACAATGTATAACAAAGACAAAAACTCTTTCCACTCAAACTAACAGATTGCTCAAGCTTTTGTCCAAACTTTGACACTGTAATTGGAAATTATACGCAATTCCACTCTAAGCTCAGGGTTATGATGCGAAACAACCTTCAGTAACCGCCTCAGCATCGTTATTTTCCCACTATCAATGTAGTTGAAAAAACTATGCATCACCTCTCATGACAGCCATTTGCTTATCGCAATCTCTCTAAACAAAATAGCCAGAGCAAAAGGCTCTGGCTATTTTAAAATTCACACAGCTTATACTGCTTTGACTTCAATGGTATCCGCGCCACGTGCCGCTTTTAACGCAGCGGTACGCTTGGTACGGTCAATAACGTCACCAACAAGCTGACCACATGCCGCATCGATATCGTCACCACGAGTCTTACGAATGGTAACAGTATGCTCGTACTGCATCAGAGTCTTTTGGAAGCGGTCAATACGAGAGTTGCTTGGCTTCTTATACGGTGAACCTGGGTACGGGTTAAACGGAATCAAGTTGATCTTACATGGCGTGTCTTTCATCAGTTCAGCAAGCTCACGCGCGTGGTCCATGTCGTCATTGACATGATCAAGCAATACGTATTCTACCGTCACTTTGCCACGGTTTGCGTTAGACGAAGCGATGTAACGACGCACAGAGGCTAAGAAATCTTGAATATCCCAACGATCGTTGATTGGCATGATTTCACTGCGCAACTTATCGTTCGGCGCATGAAGAGAGATTGCCAATGCAACATCGATTTTACCTGTCATCTGATCAAGACCAGATACAACACCCGATGTCGATACCGTCACACGGCGCTTAGATAAACCGAAGCCTAAGTCATCCAACATGATTTCCAGCGCAGGGATCAAGTTCTTCATGTTCAGAAGAGGCTCGCCCATGCCCATCATTACCACGTTGGTAATTGGACGACGTCCTGTTTCCTTCTCAAGGCCAACTTCACGTGCAGCACGCCACACCTGACCAATGATTTCAGACACTTTAAGGTTACGGTTAAAGCCTTGTTGAGCCGTTGAACAGAACTTACATTCCAGTGCACAACCAACCTGAGAAGACACACACAATGTAGCGCGATCATCTTCAGGGATGTAAACCGTTTCTACGTCTTGATCGCCAACCTTCATAGCCCATTTAATAGTGCCATCAGAAGAGTGTTGCGCTTCAGCTACAGTTGGTGCTTTGATTTCACACTTGTGCTGCAGTTTTTCACGTAGTTTCTTGTTGATGTTCGTCATATTGTCGAAGTCATCAACACCGAAATGGTAGATCCACTTCATAACCTGATCAGCACGAAACGCTTTCTCGCCTAGTTCTTCCGCGAAAAATTGACGCATGCCTTTGCGATCAAAGTCGAGTAGATTAATTTTTTCAGTAGTCATGTTGCCTCTCAATGACTGAAACAAGAATAAGGGCGCGAATTGTACAGCCTTTATGCAGCTACAACAAGGGGTCTAAAACCCTGAGTTTGCTAAGGCATTAAATTTGTTCTGATTAAAAATTAAACAACTTTACTGTTAGAGCGAGTCTCCCTTCATAAACTAAAAAGCCCCGGAATTATCCGAGGCTTACTATCTTTACGAGCACAGGTTAATCCAAGATTAACGTGGGCAAATCTCCGACTCAGGGAAGAAGAACTCGATCTCACGAGCCGCCGACTCAGGGCTATCAGAGCCATGTACTGAGTTGTGGCGCATGCTTAGCGCGTAATCACAACGAAGTGTGCCAGCAGCCGCTTCTTCTGGGTTAGTTTTGCCCATCAGTTCACGGTAACGTGCAATTGCATTTTCGCCTTCTAGAACCTGAACCATAATAGGACCAGAGGTCATAAACTCTTTTAGAGGAGGGAAAAATTCTTTGCCTTCATGTTCTGCGTAAAAACCGCTCGCCTGCTCTTCAGTCAGATGAACCATCTTTGCAGCCACAATACGCAGACCCGCTTTTTCAATACGATTGTAGATTTCACCGATTAGATTTCGTTCCACAGCGTCAGGCTTAACAATTGAAAACGTTCTTTCTAGAGCCATAAAGTTTCCTTTTTTGTACTTGTAATAATAGTTTTGTATCAAAGTGACTGATTAATGCGGCATCGGAAAGCCCAATGCCGCACATTAATTACTTGTCAGCTTGCTCGTTAAGAAGGCGAGCCAGAGTGCGAACACCCATACCAGTTGCACCAGCAGCCCATTTTTCAGACGCAGATTTTCGGTACGTGCCCGCACAGTCAAAGTGCAGCCAGCCTTTCTTGTAATCTTCAACAAAGTAAGACAGGAATGCCGCAGCGGTACTTGCGCCAGGTGAGTAATCACCAGAGCTGATGTTTGATAAATCCGCAAAGTTTGATGGCAGCATGCCACGGTGGAAATCAGCCAGTGGCAATGGCCATAGGCCTTCTTTCTCTTGATTTGCCGCGGTCAGTGCTTGATGGGACAGCTCGTCATCGAAGCTCATTAACGCGTGGTAATCATTACCCAGTGCGTTTTTCGCCGCGCCAGTCAATGTTGCGCAGTCAATAATGAGTTCAGGGTTCTGCTCGCTTGCGTAGATGAGACCATCTGCCAATACCAAACGACCTTCCGCATCGGTATTCATGATCTCAACGGTTTTACCATTTTTGTAGGTAATGATGTCACCCAGTTTAAGGGCACGACCTGATACCATGTTTTCCGCACAGCAAAGGATCAGTTTCACACGTTTATTCAAACCACGCAGAATCGCGAGGCCTAAACCACCGGTGATGGTACCGGAGCCGCCCATATCCGCTTTCATTGCGCTCATAAAGTTAGATGGCTTCAGGCTGTAGCCGCCCGAATCAAAAGTGATGCCTTTACCAACTAAACATGCGAATACTGGTGCGTTTTCATCGCCAGTTGGGTTGTAGTCCAACTGTAGCATTGCAGAAGTGCGCTCAGAGCCACGGCCAACGGCATAAATACCTTCCCAACCTTCTGCTAGAAGATCTTTGTCTTTAACGATACGTGCCGTAACGGTGCCTTCTGGCGCGACAGATTTAATAAATTCCGCCGCCATGGTCGCAAGTTGACGAGGTGCAACCTCTTCGGCTGTTTTGTTGATGATATCGCGAGTGAAATCAGTAGCGGTAATACGCCCCTGAAGCTCAGCTTGATCGTCTTCAGATAAAGCAACCCACTCTAGAGAGCCGTGTTTTTTCGGGTTACGGTAGCCTTGATGGAAAGCCCAGATACTCTCCAGATCCCAGTTGTCACCAGAAAGTAGAATCGAATGAATTCCCTGACCATCGAGCTGACGAGCTGCGCGTTGAATTGCACCAAGATCATGGCCTTCACCTAAATGAATAGTCGCGCCAGTCTCGGCGAACGAAAGCAGGGCCTTTTCACCCCAATGTGGAGCTGCAGAATCTTGGCTTAAAAATACAGACATCTGTGTAGACATGGTTTCTCCTTGTCTTATAACGGCGTTGCCTACGCCGCTTGTTTTTTAGTAACTCACGGATGTTAGCATTATGTAGGGCAAAAATGTCAAAATGATAAAAAAACGGACCGAAGGGTCCGCTTTTTTTAGTAAAAATTGTTAACTCGGCTGCGTTTTACCGCCGAATTGAGCATCAGTCAGCTTCATCCATCCAGCACATAATAACGGCTTCCAGAATCTTTTCGTTGCAATGGTTTGGGTCATCCTCAAACTCATCCAGCTCCATGATCCATTGATGAAGGTCGGTAAAACGTACGGTTTGTGGGTCCACATCTGGAAACTTGTCACAAAGCTCAATCGCGATATCGCGAGAATCTGTCCATTTCATGCTCATCTTCCTTTTCTTTCCCTTATAACTTAAGGGATAGTTTTTAGTGATCTTCTGACGCGTGGTTTAGCGTGTATTTAGGAATCTCTACAACTAAGTCTTCATCCGCAATTCTCGCCTGGCAACCAAGACGAGATTCAGGCTCAAGACCCCATGCTTTATCTAGCATGTCATCTTCTAGCTCTTCACTCTCTTCAAGAGAATCAAAACCTTCACGAATGATCACGTGGCAAGTGGTACAAGCACAGGATTTTTCACACGCGTGTTCAATACCGATACCATTCTTTAACGCTACGTCTAGAACCGTTTCACCAGTATTAGCTTCCAGCACAGCACCCTCTGGGCACAAATCTTCGTGTGGTAATACAATAATCTTAGGCATAACTACTTATCTCTTATATATCGTC
>ERZ1673961.553-NODE-553-length-14157-cov-8.032761_pt1 | contig 14157 bp, 10 predicted proteins | sample MGYA00580189_ERZ1673961 | MGnify/ENA primary metagenome ERZ1673961 (study PRJEB41334, sample SAMN05608105) | rock metagenome | biome: terrestrial subsurface; feature: shale formation; material: shale | place: USA: Pennsylvania ... | reverse complement strand
AAGAGCCTTTTTTCTATCTTTTTTATATACCTGCGCTAAAGATCCTGTCTATGAGTATGTTCTAATGTAATAATCGGCGAGCGTTTCGCCGTTCGACTTTCGTGCGTCCTTCAAAACGAAGAAAATCTTCCGGAATTGGCTTGGTGCGCAATGGAAATAGTACATGGCCTCATTCCAAACTGTGATTTTTGCGCTAGGTACGTTATTGCCACTAGTCCATCGATGAGATTTACACTCAACCAAGACCGCCGGATCTTCAGCGCCGAGGTCAAACTTATGAATCTTCGATTTCCCGCCGACTCCAACTTTCACTGGGAAGTCCTTTTCAGCAATAATGCCATTTTCAGCAAGAATTCGAAGGGCGGTATCTTCGAACTCTCGCCCAACATGAGTGTTGCTTACTGAACCAATTCTTTGAAATGTATTGTCCATACTTCTTCTTTATCGGTTGGCACTTTGCCTGAATGGCCACTAAAGTGCATATCAGGATCGCATAACCATGTTCCAATCTATATTATGGCCAGCAGCTTCCAGTTCGCGTGCGAGGGACTGCTTCCAACCTCCATGTGTATCCATTGTTTCCCAGACTACACCTGTAAAGTCACTAGGAATTTCCAGTGTTCCGCGTTTGAGAGCACATACTTTATCTCGACCCAATAGGCCAATGAAGTAGCCCAATTCTAATAATACATTTTGGCGAGCTCTTGGTTCTGGAGTCCCCCCTTTTACACACCCCTCATCATCAGGGGTAAGAAGAACTACTGCAAACCCAACATCACTGTTAGCAACTACTTTTTCAATAATCGTTCTTCCCTGATTTGCTTGCTCGTGAAGAATGATTGCCTCCAATCCAATTCGTTCTAAAAAACGTGCAACGGTTTCACGAGCACCATCATCGTGTCCATGAACAATAAAAACTCTACGAGATAATGGTTTATGGAACATGATGTTACTCTTCCCATTGGACAGAACATAATTCTTGTAATCACGAACGAAAGGAACAATGAGTTGTCCCGTTAGGGCATGGATACCAGCAATAATTTTCTTGCCGGAGTAAAAAAATTGATGGCCAAAATTCATCGTGTAACGTGGGTCGCTTGCCAGTTTATCAATCAAAAGCAAAGTTAACCCCATCGTCTTCTCGGGATCATCAGGCCATACAAGTCGAGCGCTGCCAACCATACTGCCGCTAGTTTTTTCGCTTGCTGCGATAAATGCATCAAGGTCAACGTCTTTTGTCAGTTGCTCGTTATATAGGGCAAGGTCAGGATGCTGCAATAATTGACCAAGCTTTTTTAAGGGGCGGTCGTAAGTCTGGGTCTGAGAATTCTGTAGATCTAAAACAGCATTGTTAATTTCCCTAAAAATATCAGAAGCCATCATTCATCCTTGTCAGAATTTAATCGAGCCTCAGCAGCTTTTTGCAGAATGCTTTCCCTATAATTGTCCTTCATGTCAACAGCAAGTTTATTAACGATAGGATTATTTGCGTAATTCTCAATTCGGCGGTCAACCATTTGGTTAACTGATTGTATTGCTGCTTCAATACTCGCGGGGTCGTGAGGGTCAAAGTTGACAATGCCTAACTCTCCATCCAATTCAATCAAAGCCTGCTCAACTTCTTTTAATTCCTTTTGTAACTTATCAAGACCAGTGATCTTAAACATGGTTCCCTCCAGTTTTATGGCGTATCAACACCAGCCAAAGATGCTATTGAGACCTTAATCTGTGATGTAACTAATGTTAAGTCTCGCAATTTTCCGAAATCGTTAACGCATCCTCGATTTCAACACCAAGATACTCAATCGTGCTTTCTAACTTAGCATGACCAAGAAGTAATTGAATAGCGCGTAAGTTCTTGGTTTTAGCATAAATCAGCGATGCCTTTGTTCGGCGCATAGAATGGGTGCCGTACTGACTGGTATCGAGCCCAATATCACTCACCCAACGATTTACCAGCGTCAGGTAGTAGTGGTAAGACAAATGTTGGCCTTTGCGCCGATGACTTGGGAATAAGTAGTCCACCATTTCTAGATGATTGGTAAAGATCCACTGCGACAATGCTTGCTGTGTTTTAGGGGTGATCTCAAACTGGACTTCTCGATGGGTCTTCTGCTGTCGGATGGTGGTTCTGGATAGCACTGTTCCGCTGCGGGAGACATCGCGAACTTTCAGGCTTAGTAGGTCACAAGAGCGAAGTTTGCTATCGACCGCCAGATTAAATAGCGACAACTCTTCAAAACGCTTTTCCAACTCCAGCCGAATGCGAATTCGCCAGATATCCTCCAGTTTCAGCGCTTTCTTCTGCCCAACACGAATGCCCTTGTTCCAAGCGTCCATAATATGTCCTCTTTTTAATAGAAAACATTTAAAGTAAGGCACAAACCAATGAAAACATGCCAATTTCGAGGTATTGTTTTTCGATCTAAACGTCACAAAAGTTGCCAAAGATGAACGAACTGGAACAAGAATTTCTAAAATCATTAGAAAAGAAGCTATGGAATGCCGCTGACAAACTCAGAGCAACGCTCGACGCCGCGCAATACAAACACGCTGTCTTAGGGCTAATTTTCGTCAAATACGTCTCAGATGCGTTCTCCATGCGTCAGGATGAGATTAAAGCCGACCTCACCAACCCAGAGCATGAGTATTACTTAGATCCGGCTGATTTCTCACAAGAAGAATTGGCGCAAGAGATCGCCACCGAACTGGAAGTTCGTGATTTCTACACCGAGAAAAACGTCTTTTGGCTACCGACTGAATCCCGTTGGAATTTCCTGCAAGACAACGGCCCGCTGGTGATTGGCGGTGCTGATTTGGTGATTGACGGTAAGCCTAAGAAAATCACCTCTGTCGGTCACTTGATTGATAACGCGCTGGAAGGGATTGAACGCGATAACCCAAAACTCAAAGGCGTACTGAACAAGCACTACGCTTCGCTCAAAATCGATCAAGCCAAGCTGAATGAGCTTATCAACCTGATTGCGACGATCCCGTTCACGCACAAGTCGCTTAACAGCAAAGATATTCTTGGACATATCTACGAATACTTCTTGGGTGAATTTGCCCTTGCTGAAGGCAAGAAAGGCGGCCAGTTCTATACGCCTGCTTCAATCGTAACGCTGATTGTTGAGATGATTGAACCATTTGAAGGTAGGGTCTATGACCCTGCCATGGGCTCAGGCGGCTTCTTCGTGCAGTCAGAAAAGTTTATTGAGCGTTATGCCGGTAAAAACGCTATTGATCCGCTAACACAAAAGCAAAAGATTTCTATTTACGGCCAAGAGTACAACTACACCACATGGCAACTGGCGGCGATGAACATGGCCATCCGTGGCCTTGATTATGACTTCGGCAAAGAGCCTGCCAGTACCTACACTAACGACCAGCACCCAGATTTACGTGCCGACTTCATCATGGCTAACCCGCCGTTTAACATGAAGGAGTGGGATACCGGCATTGATGATAACGACCCTCGTTGGAAATATGGTAGACCACCTGCGGGTAACGCCAACTTTGCGTGGTTACAGCACATGCTTTACCACCTAGCGCCGAATGGATCGCAAGCACTGCTATTAGCGAATGGTTCGATGAGTTCCACCACTAATACTGAAGGTGATATTCGTAAGAATTTGGTCACCAACGACTTAGTGGAATGTATGGTCGCGCTGCCGGGGCAACTGTTTACCAACACCCAAATTCCCGCCTGTATTTGGTTTTTAACCAATAACAAAGGTGCCCGTACCGACAAAGCAGGCCGTAAGCTGCGTAATCGTAAAGGCGAAGTGCTGTTTATCGATGCCCGTAACCTTGGCTATATGAAAGATCGCGTGCTGCGTGACTTCACCATTGAGGATATCGCCAAGGTCGCTGACGTATTCCACGCCTGGAAAACTGGCGAGGCCGTTAATGGCATAAGTTATGAAGACCAAGCCGGATTCTGTAAATCAGCTACATTGGCAGAGATCACCAAGCATGACTTTGTGCTGACACCTGGGCGTTATGTTGGTGCCGCCGATGAAGAAGATGATGGCATTCCGTTCGCCGAAAAAATGGCGACCCTGACCGACAAACTCAGCGAGCAGTTTGCTGAATCCGCCAAGCTAGAAGCGGAGATTAAGAAGAACCTAGCGGGGTTGGGTTATGAGCTGGATTGATACTACAGTAGGTGAATTCTGTCCTTTTATATATGGAAAGGGATTACCAAAAACAAAAAGACAAGCTGGAGAATACCCTGTCTATGGATCCAATGGCTGTGTTGATTTCCACAATGACTTCTATATAAATGGCCCCGGCATCATCATAGGGAGAAAAGGAAGTGTTGGCGCAGTACACTTATCAACACAACCTTTCTGGCCTATAGATACGGCATTTTACGTGACCAAGGGTACATTGGGTGAACTGAGGTTTACTTATTACCTACTGAAGTCTCTAGGGTTAGAAAAAATGAACTCCGATAGCGCCGTACCCGGATTGAATCGAGACAATGCACATGCGTTGCCTATTCGAATTCCAGAACTTCCGGAAAGTCGAGAGTCATTGGGCAACCAAATGGCTTTACTGGATGAAAAGATAGCTGCCAATAGTGCTGTAAACCAAACCCTAGAAGCGATGGCGCAAGCCATTTTCAAATCATGGTTTGTCGATTTCGACCCCGTCAAAGCCAAAATGAATGGCGAACAGCCACAAGGCATGGACGAAGCCACTGCCTCGCTTTTCCCCGAAAAGCTAGTTGAGTCTGAGTTAGGTTTGATTCCTGAAGGTTGGGAACCAAAGCAACTAAAAGATATCCTCGAACTGGCTTATGGCAAAGCGTTGAAGAAAACAGATCGTGTAGAAGGTGATGTGCCTGTATATGGTTCTGGCGGACTGACTGGTTACCACAACCAAAGCCTTGTTGAAGGCCCCGGAATTATTGTTGGTCGTAAAGGTACTGTCGGCTCTGTTTACTGGGAGCCAAAAGCTTTCTATCCAATTGATACCGTGTTTTATGTGAAGCCAAAAGCTGGTTACTCACTCAATTATTGTTACCTGACTCTTAAAAATTTAGGTTTGAAGAACATGAACACTGATGCCGCTGTTCCGGGTCTTAACCGAAACAATGCGTACCGCCTAGAAGTCGTTACACCTAGTCATAATGTACTGAACAAATTCGAATCTATTATGCATTCATTCCAATCAAAAATTGACGGTAATAATGCTGAGAGTTCGAGTTTGGAAACACTGCGTGACACACTGCTACCTAAACTGTTAAGTGGTGAAGTGGAGCTTTAATATGAAATATGCAGATTATTTCTCATTATTTTTGAATATAGAGACTGAGTTATCAAAGTTTCTTTCTGTAATTGATTACTCGGAAAAACACGAAAAAATTTATTCACACAAACTCGTTTTGCTACTATTACAGACTTGCCCAATTATTGAGTCATACCTTGTAAAAATGGCTGTAACATCCTCTACAGTAAGGAATTCTAATCTTTGGGATTGTGAGATTAAAACAAAGATTTGGAACAAGAAAAATAACAGTACTGAGTTAAGACTGGACAGTCAAGGTGGGCGGTTTATCGGTAATTTCCCTAAGTTTGCCTGTGTTAACTCTGAACTTTTTGGCTTACCTCAAAAGTCTGTGATTTTTTATCACTCAGCAAAGTTTCAGGCATTAGATGACGGCTTGCATACGGTTTATCGACCATTTATCTCATTACAAGAAATGTTGCCGCACGATCATGATTACTATAAGAAGCCAAAAACTAATTATCCAAAAAGTTATGATACCCCTAAATGGTGGTCTGCTTACAATAAGGTTAAGCACGATTTCGACTTAGCTGCCAAGGAATATGTTAACTATTCAAATGTGATTGAGGCAGTAGCAGCATTGTTTTGCGTATTAGCTGCTTGCGAACCTGACTTCAAAGCTTTATCCACGGAGGGGTACCTTCGAGACGGAAAGATCAAAACTAGTTTCTTTGAGAGTGATGTTTCTAATTCGTTTTTTAGCGAAGTTAAGTGACACAATAGTTTAATCTGGAGGAATTAATGAAGAGTTATGAGTAATTTTAATTTTCTAACAGACATCAGCCCTGAACTCGCTCAATTTGGTAAAAGTGCCGAGCTGTATTGCCACGATGATAAGCAGGTAGTACTAGTGAAACTTAGGTGTTTTACTGAAGTAGTCGTTGGGGAAATTTATTCACGTTTATCGCTAACCCCACCTGTTCGTGATGATTTATATAATCGACTGCGCAGCTACGAATTCAAGGACGTTGTCAGTGACAAGGGAATCTGGGCCAAATTAGATGTATTGCGACATAAAGGTAACAAAGCCGCCCACTCTAGCAATGGTTCAGACGAGATTTCCCTCAATGAAACACTCTGGTTAATCAAAGAAGCTTATTTAGTCGCCCGTTGGTATGCTCAAGCTATTCTCAATAAGCCTATCACTCCGCCAGAGTTTGTTGATCCGGTAAAACCTATCGATCATACATCTCGCTTAGAAGCAGAGTTAGAACGGCAACGTCAAGAACTCAATAAACGAGAGGCTGAATTAAAGACCCAGCTTGCTGATAATAGTGATAAATATCAACAACAGACGAGTGAGCTAATAGCTCAACTAGACGAAAAAAACGACACACTTTCCAATGTAAAAAAAGAGCAAGCACTATTACAGATTGAACTTGAACAAAAACAAAAAGATCTAGTCGCTTCACAACAAGCCTTCTTTGATTACAGGACGCGTGAAGAGTTTAAACAAGCTAGTATTTCATCAGCTTCAAGCTTTGATCTTGATATGGAAGTGACGCGCCGAAATATTGATATATTTGATTGCTTTGAAGGAGTAAGTTTAACTAAAGGTCAAAACCAAATAGTTAAGCAAATAAATGAGTTTCTAACCGATACCAAACAAAACGTATTTTTACTTAATGGTTATGCAGGTACAGGTAAGACATTTATAACTAAAGGAATTACTCAGTACCTAGAAAGAATTGGTCGTGAATTCGCTATTATGGCCCCGACGGGGAAAGCCGCGAAAGTGATATCAGACAAAACAATGCAACCTGCCAGCACTATTCACCGCGTGATATACAATTACGACAACGTGAAAGAGTACAAAGTTGACGGTGTGGAAGGGTCTGAAACTTATCGTTGCTATGCTGACCTTAAAGTCAATGTAGATACTGCGGAAGCTGTTTATATAATTGATGAAGCGTCAATGGTTTCTGACAGATATTCCGATGGTGAGTTTTTTTGTTTTGGGAGCGGATATTTATTAAAAGACTTGCTCAAGTACATAAATATTGACCACAACGATCATAATAAGAAAGTTATTTTTATTGGTGATAATGCACAGTTGCCACCTGTTGGAATGAATACGTCACCAGCGCTAGATGCCAGTTACCTTAAAGAAAATTATCAAGTCGCTGTGGCTTCAGGGTACTTGACTGAAGTTGTTCGTCAAAAAGGTGATAGTGGTGTTTTGAACAATGCTGCCATGTTGCGTGACGGTTTAGAGCAAAATCTTTTCAATAAACTGAAATTTGAAGTTAATGATCATGATGTATTTAATTTGTCCTCGGAAAATCTACTTAGCACTTATCTAGACTCATGTGATAGAAAAGTTAGCCGTACAGGAGAAAGTATTATTATTGCTTCTTCAAACCGACAAGTAGCTGAGTATAACCGTTTGGTTAGAGAGTACTTCTTTACTGGTCAACAGCAAATGGTCGAGGGAGATAAAGTCATTTCGGTAGCAAATCACTATCGAGCAGACGCTTGTATTACCAATGGTGAATTTGGAATGATCAAGGAAGTACTATCTCCTCATTCTGAGTTGATTAGTGTTGTCATTAGCGTCAAAGGTGACACTGGTGACATGGTTAAGCGAAAAGTAAATCTGAGTTTTAGGGATGTGATTCTAGGCTTTCGCAACGACTACGGTGAACCATTCTTCTTTGAAGCCAAAATTGTAGAAAACCTACTTTACAATGATCAGCCGACCTTATCGTCAGATGAGCACAAAGCACTCTATGTTCACTTTTTAAATCGATACCCAGAACTGAGACGTAAAGGTAATGAACAAAAGCTTAGAATTGCATTATTGCAAGATCCTTATTTCAATGCTTTTAAACTTAAGTTTGGTTATTCCATTACTGGACACAAAGCACAGGGTAGCGAATGGAAAACTGTTTTCTTACAGTGTCAAACACACCAAAAAGCCTTAACTAAAGATTACTTCCGCTGGTTATACACCGCTATAACGAGAACTTCTGGCATCCTGTATGTAATGAATCCACCTCAGTTGCGCTTAGGAGATGGAATGAAAATAGCAGGAGCGTACCAACCCAAAGCAGTAAACTTAGACAATTCTGCTCCTGAAGGCGTTGAGGTTGTGCGACCAAGTACCGAAGCAACGAACTCAGTAGCCACAGCGAAGTTTGATTTTCAGACTGACATCCCGCAACTTAAAAAGCTATACCAACTTGTTGATGCATGTATTGAAGGTACAGGGATTACTGTAGTGGATGTCCTTCATTATAACTATCAAGATCGTTACATCTTGCAGCGCGGGAATGAGCAGGCTTCGATAAGTTTCAATTACAAGGGTAACTGGAAAGTGTCTGGCGTAAAGAGCATTACTCAAGATGGGTTCGATGTTGAACTCATGGCTTTGCTTGGTCAATTAGAAGGTACTTTGCTCGATGTACCTGAGCCTTCAAAGGATACTCAGTTCCATTTTTCAGAGCCATTCTTAGAAGAGTTTTATCTAAATGTAATGGATCAAATCAACAGTGTTGGAGCTGATATAAGCAAAATTGAATCTCGTTCATTTTGTGAAAGATATGCATTTGTTAAAGGCAATGAGTTGGCGGTAATTGAGTTTTGGTACAACAAGTCTAGCCAGTTTACTAAAGTTCAACCTATGCCTCAGCTTAGTAATTCCACAAGGCTCATTGACGAAATAATATGTCAAATAGGTGTGCTTCTATGAATGAGCCAGCTAATCGTACAGTAAATAATTTGAGAAAGAGCGGAGACCTGCAAGGGGCTTGGGAGTTTGGTTTTCAAGCGTTGCAGGCAGCTCCCCAAGATACTTACTTGAAAGGTGCTTTATTTTGGGTGTGTTATGAGTTTCTTAAGCACCAGCTTGAAAATCTAAATAAGCGAGCGAGTTCTTCAAACAACTATCGTCCTACTGATTTTGAATTTGAGCAAATAGAGAACTTGCTGCAAACCATAGTAAATTTAGATATTGCTACTGGCGGCCTAGAGTACAAAATGCTGCTGGTTCAGTTTAAGAAGAGTTTGGAATGGTTTCCAACCTTGATTCACCTTGTGCTTCGACATCAAACTGTACTATTTGATGATGAGGCGAAAACACCTTTTCAAGCTGAAAAAGGTGAAGTGCCAAGTTTGATGCTCTCAACAGCACGCCAAGTGGCGAGTGCATGGCTTAGAGCACGAGAGTATTGGCATCTAGATCTTAACCAAGTGATGGCATTTATTAACCAAACACGCGAGCAAGCCTCGGACACTAAACATATGATGTGGCTTGATTACGATCAAGCGAAGTGCCTTGTTGTTGCGGGCCAATACGATCAGGCTCGCGAACTCATTCTACCCATTTTAAGAAAGAAGCAAAAAGAGTCTTGGGCTTGGGGAGCGTTGGCTGCTACTTATTCAAAACAAGATCAGCGTTTAGCAATGAAGTTTTTTGCTAGGGGAATAGTATCCGCACATGACGTTACTTTTAGTTTACGTTTATTACAGGGAATTATTCCTTTATTACTTGCAAATCAACAGCAAGCTGAAGCCTCAATGTGCCTAAAAACGGCTATTGCGGCTTATCAAGCCCATGGGTGGAAGCTAAAGCAAGAGCTAGAACAGCTATCTATGCAGCCTTGGTATGATTCTGGTGTCGATGAGAAGCAACTGAGTCCTTTTTTAAACTCTATTTCTCACGACGCTTTAAATTACTTGCATGGGCCGATGGAGAAGGTTGTTGCTATCGTAGAGAATATCCATAAATCCGGTAAAGGCTTTCAAGTATTCGTAAACAAGTCGACATCACTATCAGTTCGCATGGGGGTTCATAAAGGTAAGCAGAAACCTCAGGCTGGTGACTATGTCGAGCTATCCGTAGCGAGTGTTGATGGAAACAAAGAAGTAGTAGCTTCCTCATCGTCCAAGCAAGTAGATATGGCTGATGTTTCGTATGTAGAGGGTACGCTTCGAATAGCACCCAAAGGCTTCGGATTTGTCGAGGATACTTTTGTTCCTCCCTTTGTTATAGGTAATTTAAAAAATGAAACAAAAGTCAGAGCACTCCGTATCATGAGTTGGGACAAATCTAAAGCTCGCCACAACTGGAAAGCGATTAAGTTAACGGAACTAAATTTTAATGAATACTAAGTCGCTTTCCGGCGAAATCGAGTTAGCCAACACTGAAGATATGGCAGAGGTGAGCTGATGTCCGTGCATATTCGGAATTCCTTTAAAGAAGCCGAATTGTCAGAAGTGGCAGTTGACTGGAAATTTCGGTCAACTGCCAGATCAAACGCATTAATGAATCGGCTCATCGAGCATTTCATTATTTTAACGTCATAACATAAGGGACTAAACGTGCAGATCACTGAAGATCAACTTGAGCAGCTGTGTCTTGATTGGTTTCAAGAGGTAGGTTACCAATATCAAAATGGCTATGACATTGCTCCCGATGGCGACTCACCTGAGCGGGACGATTATCATCAGGTGATATTACATCAACGTCTCGTTGATTGTTTGAGCACGCTAAACCCTAACTTACCGAATGATACGCTCATAGAAGTAGCGAAAATCATTGCCACGCCGCAAACGCCTGTGCTTATCAAAAATAACAAGGCGTTTCACAAGATCCTCATCGAAGGTGTGCCCATTGAGTATTCTGTGATTGAGGCTGGCCAATGGGTCACCAAGCATACTCATGCACGGCTCATGGATTTTGAACACCCTGAGAACAATCAGTTTCTGGTGGTCAATCAATTTACGATTACCGGCACTAAAATCAACCGCAGACCCGATGTGGTGGTGTTTATCAATGGCTTACCAATCGCCGTCATAGAGCTAAAAAACCCTGCTGATGATCACGCTGACATCTGGAATGCGTATAACCAGATCCAGACCTATAAAGAAGAAATTTCGGATCTATTCGTGTTTAACGAGGCAATTGTCATTTCCGATGGATGGACGGCGAGAGTCGGCTCCTTAACTGCCAATAAAGAACGTTTTCTGCCATGGAAAACCATTGAAAGTGAAGACGATAAACCGCTATGGGAATACCAATTAGAAACCATGGTACGTGGTTTCTTTAAGCCGGAACTGCTGCTTGATTACATTCGCTATTTCGTTCTGTTTGAAAATGATAGCGATAAAATCATTAAGAAAATTGCCGGTTACCACCAATTCCATGCGGTAAGAGCCGCCGTCCAAGCAACTGTCACCGCAGCGGTAACACCTAGTTCTTCAACGGAACGTAGCGCGAGTTACGCAAACCGAGTGGTTCCCGGTAGCAAAAAGGCGGGGGTAGTTTGGCATACCCAAGGTAGTGGTAAGAGTATTTCAATGGTGTGTTATGCCAGTAAACTGCTACAACAACCAGAAATGAATAATCCCACATTAGTGGTTGTTACTGACCGCAATGACTTGGATGGCCAGCTATTCAACACCTTCACGATGGCGCAAGAAACGCTCAAACAAATTCCACAGCAAGCTGAAGACCGCGACTCATTGCGAGAATTACTGCTCAATCGTCAATCAGGCGGCATCATTTTTACCACAGTACAGAAGTTTGCGCTTCTCGATGAAGAATTAGCGCATCCTATTTTGTCCGAACGCGCCAATATTGTTGTTGTTTCCGATGAAGCGCATCGTAGCCAGTATGGCAATAAGGCCCGCTTGACGGAGGTCAAAGACGAAAACGGCAAAGTCACCGGCCAACGTTATGTTTATGGTTACTCGAAATACATGCGCGATGCCTTGCCAAATGCGGCCTTTATCGGTTTTACCGGTACTCCGATTTCACTTGATGATAAAGATACCCGCGGCGTGTTTGGTGACTATGTCTCGATCTACGATATTCAAGATGCGGTGAGTGATGGTGCCACGGTGCCGATTTACTATGAATCACGCCTTGCCAAACTCGACATTAAGCAAGATGAAATTGAAGCGTTGAATGACCAAATCGAAGACGAGATTGGTGAAGATGAAGAAACCGATGCTCGCGAGAAAATCAAATCACAATGGTCTGCACTGGAGAAACTGGTTGGCGCAGAGCCGCGAATTAAGCAAGTAGCACAGGATCTGGTCGAACATTTTACGACTCGTTGTGCCACCTTCCCAGGTAAAGCCATGATAGTGGCTATGAGCCGAGAAATTTGCGTGGACTTATACAATGCAATTGTAGCCATCAAACCAGAGTGGCACAGCGATGATCCCAATAAAGGTGCTATTAAAATTGTCATGACAGGGAGTGCGGCGGACAAAGAGAAAATGCAGCCGCACATCCATGACAAGAAAACCAAAAAGCTATTTGAAAAACGATATAAAGACACTGAAGACGAGCTGCAATTGGTGATCGTGCGAGACATGTGGCTGACCGGCTTTGATGCACCTTGCTGCCATACCATGTACATCGACAAGCCGATGAAAGGCCATAATTTGATGCAGGCTATTGCTCGGGTTAACCGCGTATTCAAAGATAAGCCCGGCGGCTTAGTTGTCGATTATATCGGTATTGCCAATGAACTGAAAAATGCCCTGAAAACCTACACGAATAGCCAAGGAAAGGGACAACCGACCGTCGATACGGCGGAGGCTTTTGCAGTGTTGATGGAAAAAATCGATATTGTCAGAGGAATGTTTGCAACGCCGGTAGATGGCGCGGTGTTTAAGTATCGACCTGAGTTTGAAACTAAACCTCTTCAGCTATTACCAGGGGCCGCTAACCATATTTCTGGGCTTAGCCACAAAAATGCTAAAGGAGAGGACGTGCGTGATGGTAAGCGGCGTTTCCTCGACGTCATGGTGGCAATGATGAAAGCATTGTCGCTGTGTAGCACTATGGATGAAGTAGCTGGTTATAGAATTGAAATAGCGTTCTATGGTGCTATTAAGACTGCGTTTCTGAAACACTCCACGGTTGATAAAAAGCGCAGTGACGAGCTGCGTAACTCAGCGTTACGGCAAATTCTCAATAATGCCATTGTTGCTGATGGCGTTGATGATATTTTCAAGACTGTCGGCTTGGACAAACCCAATATCGGTTTGCTTTCTGAAGAGTTTCTCGAAGATGTGAAGAATATGAAAGAGAAGAACCTCGCAGTTGAGTTGTTGGAAAAATTACTACGGGATGAAGTAAAAGCGCGGATGAAAAACGATGTAGTGCAAGAGAAAAAGTACTCTGACCGTATCCTTTCCACACTACAGAAATACCATAACCGAAACATCGAAACGGCTCAGGTAATTGAAGAGTTGATCCAATGGGCAAAAGAGATGCAAGCCGACGCCGACATGATGGATAAGCTGAATCTTTCGACGGATGAAATGGCGTTCTATCGAGCATTGGTGATAAACGAAGCCTCGGTACGTGTTCTCGGTGACGATAACCTGCGCCAGCTTGCAATAGAGTTAACAAATCAACTCCGAAAATCTGCTACCGTTGACTGGCAGAAGCGCGAGAGTGTTCGCGCAAGAATGCGTAATCTGGTTCGACGTCTATTAAAACGCTGGGGATATCCACCTGAACAATCAGATGGTGCAATCAAGTTGGTGCTGGAACAAGCTGAAGTACTCGCCGACGGATGGTACAACTAACAGGAAATTGATGAGGCAAGGTCAATCCTTGCCTTTTACATACTTATTCACTTCAAACTTGAAAATTGTGGTGAATAAACTCGCACTTCGGTACAAAAAGTAATGTTACGGGTAAATTTGAAGGAGGATTTCAAAATCGTTTATGTCCAAAACTGTGTTTCAAAATCCACAACACTAAATTTCAATAGCCCCTTCGAGAGGGGCTGTGTGATGGGAGCCTAGCTGGCTAGTTGGAGGGAGTATCTGTTTCCTCTTCACTGATATCGTCATCGGTTGAAGGCACCGCTTGCTCAACTTCTGCTTCTTTACCCT